>Ga0207701_10004552_pt1 | contig 14039 bp, 15 predicted proteins | sample KBSSwiSSwithPhiX_FD_184294 | JGI IMG/M metagenome (GOLD analysis project Ga0207701, IMG submission 184294) | Switchgrass rhizosphere bulk soil microbial communities from Kellogg Biological Station, Michigan, USA, with PhiX - S5 (SPAdes) (version 2) | ecosystem: Environmental > Terrestrial >... | reverse complement strand
CTTCGATTGCGACGCCAGTCCTGGCTTGTTAAGCATTACTTCTTAGAACGTCTCGGCGATCGGAGTTCGCCGTAGTGAGAAGTAGGATCGAATTCGACCAGCAACTATTTGCTTTCGGTATGGCTGATGAGCGTGTAGATGCGACGGGATCATCCTGACACCCGCCAACACTCCGCGCCATCGTCGGTGTCGCAAAAGCCAAACAACACGGTTCATGCACTGCGCAAAACCAATCCACCAGAGCGACGCTGGGTAACGCAGGTACGCAAGCAACGCAAGATTTGCAATGCTGTTAGCGGTGACGTACGGATCATTGTGCCGTTGTAAGTCAGTGTCGTGAAAAACCCGCAGCCACGAACTTGTCAGGATCCTGCCACCTTGCGCATGTAAGCGAATCGCAAAATCAGCCTCTTCCATTCCGTACGCCACCGGCAGAGGAACGTATCCATCCATCTCCAGAAATTTGTTTCGACGGTAGATACAGGCGCCTCCTGAAAAATCAGCTGTCCACTGTGCCGCAGGCGTATCTTGCTCAATGAGTTCTCCCCGATGAAAGAGTGCCGCACAAACTATAGAGGCCTCTTGAAATCGATCGCATAGCTGAAGCGCGCGTTTGAAATAATCATGATCGAGCGGATAAGAGTCGTCATCAAAACTAGCGACCAACTCATTGCTAGCCGCAGCAATCAGCTTGTTTCTCGCTCCACCGGGGCCAACTCGCTTTTCACTCTTGATGATGTTGATTTCAGGATATGCGTGTCGAATCTCGCTCTCGCACCTGCTTTGATTCGCATCGACATGGACAATGACTTCGTCCGGTGCTGGGTCGCACGCATAGATTCTCCGGAGCGTGTCGATCGTTTGGGGACCTCTTTCAAAGGCCGTAACAATCGCTGTGATACCTCGCGTAGAACTCTTCACGCTTTTGTTCCGTTGCTCATATGTGTTTTAAGCATGCTAGCCAGCTCTTTCGCTCCCTTGTCGTTCGGATGAAAGGTATCGCGATAAAAAAGTTTCTCGAAGCCGTTCGCTCTCAAGGGAGCAGCCCAGTCACAAAAATCAACGCCATAAGTTTTGGCCAGGTCCTGCAATCGTTTATTCACGCGTTCGAACTGAGCGGCGGAGTCTGGGAAGTATTCTCCAACTGGCAACAGACCAAGCATAAGAACGCGAGAATTCAATTCACGCAAATGGGTTATAAGTTGCTCGTAGTGATGAGCAAATGACTCTAGATCCATTAGGGGCTTACCAGGACGCGACTTTAAGAGCTTTTGTCTCGCACGCTGTTTAAGTCCATCAATTGTTGTCTGTTTTAGACGTCGCCACGAAGTCGAACTGAAATAGCATCGGGGATCCATCGAGGCATATGTGCGCCACGATCGCGGCACCCATATCGGCCATTCACCATCTTGCAACATGGCGGGCCGGATAATGCTTTCCAAGCTGCCTCTAAAAATCACAACCAGCTCGGGTTTGATCGCTGCGATGAGCGGCAACCATTCGAAATCGCTTTCAATTGTTCGGCCTTCGCAAGCAAGATTCCAGATCCAAAGCGCACCTGCCTGTCGTGCCTCAACGTCGACGTTCATATATCCAGCGACATTGAACTGAACGAATCGATCAAAGCTACCGGGTTCTACCGACCGCAACCGTATGTGATGAACGCTTGGGGATCCACCTACTTCATCGAGATCACCTCGCAACTGTTTCACCAGCTCCGTTACATGACTGACGCGTTCGGAACCAACCCCTTCAGTCAAGCTGTCTCCAAGAAAAACCCAATTGCGCACTGCGGGCTGTGATGGAGTCACTTGCTGCATTGTTCCGTCAACCGCGCGATCACGATTTGATGATCTCTCCAAAATGGGTACCACGACTTCGCGCGGCCCAGCATGCGTCTCGCCGGCTCAAGCAGATAAACTCGCCACCAAGCAGTGAATCCCGCACTCGACGGATGTTCACACCTTCTCCAATCAAGGATCTCAAAGCCGTGAGATTCCAGTAGCGCTCTTAGTCCGGAAGCAGAGAACACCGAAATGTGCCCGCACCATCGCAAATAAGACCACTGAGAGCCGGCGATTCTCGCCGGGTAAGATGCTGCGTCTCCTGTGAAGAGCAGAACCATTCCATTTGGCTTCAAGTTCTGCTTAATCAATTCGACGAATTTGTGTGGATCCACTACGTGCTCTATGACGTCGAGCGCTGAGATCAGATCGACTTCGTATCGTTCTGTGGAGGACTCCAGCGACCCGACATCAACCCGTAAATTCTTCTGTCTCGATAACTCCGTCCCCGCCTTACTGGGCTCTAAGCCGCGCTTGGACCACTTCTGAGACAGCGTCGACAAAAAGTTGCCGTCACCACATCCGACGTCGAGAATGGCGTTACCCGAATCGTTCATTTCCATTAAGTGCTCTAGCCACTTGTAGAATTCTTCGTAACGTTCATCAACGGCTTCCGCATCGAAATAGGAATCTGATAGTCGTTCGTATGCTGCCATCAAAACTTGTTCATGCTGCCGTACATCTGTAGCCCACAAACAACCGCAGCTAACACAGCGAGACAAGCGCAACTCTGGTAAATCCTTGCGTAGCGTTTCATCCAGAAAAGGTTCGTCGAGTGCGGCAGTAGGCATGGCCAGGAACGGATGTGTCTCGTGGCGGCAGACGCGGCAGTCCATCATTGCATCTAGACAAACGCCTGTTGAAACGACTGCGAAAGCGATTTGATGTCGAATTCCTGAACGAGTGCAGCCTTCGCTTTTGAAAAGTAATCATCGACGTCATATTCGTCTCGATGCCACTTTTCAAGAAACGTGTCGAGTGCTGTTGGATCTATGGTCGACAGTCGCGGCTTCAAATCGTAACGTTCAGCAACCTGGAATAATGCGGATTCAGATGGCGCGTGGAATAAGACTGTGTTGCCCGTCGCCAGATATTCGGGGAGCTTTGTCGGCAATGAATAACGCGAGATGCGCGACGATGTTTTGCAGAAAGCCAGCGGAAGGTAAAGTAAGTCCGCAGACTTCATCGCATTTAAACAATCAAGGTGAGTCTGCCGACCCAACAGATTTACGCATGGCACAGCTGCTAAGGGACCGCGGTGCTTTTGCGCAACCTCACCCAAAACGACGAAGTCGAGCGCTCCGCCCCTCCGAGTGTTGTAACGCTGAATGGCCTCGGCAAACGACATAACCGCATCAAACCGGAACTCATTAACATCACCGGCGAGAAGAACTTGTTTCTTGTCAGTAGTTGCTGGTGCTGACTTCTGAATTTCGTCGACGCTAATCCCGTTATGAGCGACTTGCCATCGCTTGCCGTAGACGTCTTCATAATGAGCGGCCATTTCCTTGGAAACGGCAAACCTTGCGTGCGCTCGATTAATTGCCGTACGTAGCAAGCGGCGGCGGCGCAAGGAATAAGGAAGATGGTGCGATTCGTGATGCCCCTGCCAGTCATCCATTACAAACAACACAAGGTTCAGATTCGGACAGTTTTTGTGCAGATTAACGGCAGCAGACAAGATCCACGGGGTTACCGGGATAGCGAGTAAGTTCCTAATCGAATGCTGCTTCACAATTCTCAGCAGCAGCTGCATCGATTTTTTAGCGGCCCAGAATTGCTGCGATTTCAAGACGGGATAGTACGTTAGTGAAAGTCGGTTTGGGATAAAGCCCGGGCGGCGGGGTGACGGTAGCTTCACGCTCTGCCCCTTCTTCTTAAGTTCTTCCGCCGATAGGTGTCCCAGGTGCGCCGTCCAAAGATCGTCATCCGGAAATCCGCTAAACAGATTGAGCAAAGTCTCACCAAAACCGCTGGCATAACCAACCGGGTAATCGGCTATGACAAGGGTGCGAGATGACATGATCACGTTAATGGCCGGGAACCCAGCGGAGACATGAGAGAAACCCACGCGCTCGCCCTAACCATGCCCTGAACAAATCCGGATGCAACATGCCGCGTCTGAGTCCCGCGATTTCACTCAGACACTGAACAAAAGCCCACAACCCGATGTGACCTAGCGCGACGACTCGGCTCTTGCCCATCGTCGCAGTCAATATTCCGAAGCGGGAACGTATCGAAAGATACTGGTGGTGATCGATCCTTTCACGACCACTCGCAGCTTGATGATGTACGCAGCGGGCTGACGGAATGTAATGGACCTTCCAGTTTCTGCTCAGCCGGTAACCCAGATCCAGATCTTCGCCGGGTGAGCTTCCTGTAAAGAAAGATGCAAACCCGCCCGCAGCCGTGAACGCTTTACGTCGAACGGCGCTCGCTCCTCCGCCAATCCACTCACAAGCGATTGGCTCATCTGCGCTGACTGGGAAGCCGTTAGGAAGCGCCGCACCGACCATCCGCCCTGGTTCTAGACCTTTGCGCCGTCCGTGTATCAGTACGCGATACACGCGCCACAGGAAGGTGGGCGAAGCCATCGGTTGATTCACAAGCCTTCCCATTGTTGCGGCAACTGAAGCGTCGGACCAGATTGGTTTGAAAAGTTCTTCAGTCCATTCAGGTTCAACTTCTATGTCGTCGTCGACGAGAAGCAGATTTTCGTGAGTCGCCTGTTCGATTGCGAAGTTGCGCTGGCTCGCGCAGTTGCGTTCGTGATGATGAAAGTACCTGACATCCATTCCGAGTTGCCGCCAGCGTGAGTCATTCGCCAACCCTGGTGTTGCTTCGTCGTCTCCACAATGCACGACGATCACTTCAGAGACGGGGACCGTCTGTCTGCTTAGACTTTCTAAACAAACCTTCAGCAACGCTGGTCTACCCAATGTTGCAATGATTGCTGAGATTGGTTCTGCCACTACGGAAGTCACTCGACGCGTTTGAACCAAAAACTAGAAGGACTGTTAATGTCAGTGTTTTCGCGAGGCTGTAACGCGGCAACATCATTCGGATGATCTATGGCCAGCCAATGATTCGACATGCAGATCGAAACTCTCGCATTGAACGTTAAGAACGCCTCAAGGAGGTATTGTTCATTCAATGCAAGACGCTTTTCGAATAGCCATTCTGATGGATAGTCGTTGGGAAAGAAGATGTCGTGAACGTGTACCCACACGCCAGGTTTCAGTGTCGGTAGCACTTCAAGAAACAGATAACAAACATCGCTGCCAAACTTAACGGTGTGACTCGAGTCGATGAACAGAATGTCATTGGCTTCAAGCTTAGCGAAGAAATCAATCGGAACATCTTGAACCGGAAGCTTTATTAGCTCGGCGTCAGTGACGGCATCCGTCAATCGTGGTTCAGGATACGGTTCGATACACGTCAGCTTTCCGTCGTTTCCGCTGTTTCGGTTCTGCGCGAGGGCCCGCTCGGCAATGACAGTCGAGTAGCCACCGCCTACCTCCACAACCCGACGTGGCTTAAAGTGACGGATCAGCGCGTAATAAACAGCCGCATCGAAGTCTCCGAAAAATCCATTCGCGAAATCGAACTGCTGTGAAAGCTCCACCAGCTCGCCGCGATAACACGACCCCAGATCGCGAAGCAGATCCAACTGACTCCGCCAGTTGAAGTCCAGAGCTGGATACTCTCGTCGCCGATCGAGTTTGTCTTTTGTGATCGCGCGGAAATCGGGCAGTGGTTCGTAGTAATGCACCGGTCGAATGTGATAGCCCCACCGGTCGAGCGTCTCGCGTTCGCTTTGCGCAAGAAAGAGCAAGTGCTGCGCTGCTCTGACTGGCATTGCTCTAAAGAGACTTACGGCTGTGCGATTAAAAAGAGACTTCAACTTGCAGAACAAAAATCCGCGACTCGGGTGATCTGTGGCGCGGTAACAGACTTCAACGCACTGTTGAATACGCTTTGGACTAAGTCGTGGGAGAAGTATCGATTGCCAACGTCTAAGGCCTGCGTTCCGAGTAGGACGCGATCGGCAGGTGATGAGGCAAGGCGCCGCACTGGCTCAGCGAGTGCGTCCGTCTCATTACCAGTAACAACCATTGCGACGCCCGGATTCTCCTTTGCCCAACGAACCGCGGAGCAATAGTCTGGACCATAGATCAGCAGCGGTGCCCCGACTGCTGTGTAATCAGCAAGCTTGCTCGGAAACGCCATTTCCATATTCAAGCGGTCGGCTTCTGCGAACGACATCGGGACAAACAGTGCATCTGCTTCTTGCCTGAGTTGTTTAATGAGTGTTGCCGATTCCAGGAGCCCACCAAAAATAATATTCGGCCGAGCCAGGTCAAGACCCTCAGCTTCAGATTCATTAAGTGGCCCGAATAAAAGCAACCGGCCACCAACCAGTTCCAGCGCTGCGCTAAGTCGCTTAAGAGCGCGAACGTATCCCGGTGTGTTAATACTTCCCGCAAATGCGATCGTGAAGGGGTGGTCACTTGCGCCAACTCGGGTCGCTGGCGACCCGAACTGCGGGCCGCCGTTTTGACGCATCGGATAAAGTACGTCACCATCGACACCGTATTTGTGCCGATAACAATCCTTCATCGTGGGTGAGATACACATGCGCGATTGAGCTTGCCGGTAGGTTTTTGCAAAGCTGCGATCTAACCAGGAGCGAAATATGGTCGGCACGTGTGCAGCTCGCGGCCAGTCGTCGTGCACTATCAGATGGAGCGGGACACTCCTGTATTCAGCTAGCGCAGACGCAGCTAGCCAACCAAATCCGTGGGCAACTGTCAGCACGCAATCAAATTCAAACTCGTTCACTTTGGTCAGCAACTCTGCCGACGGCCTTTTCGCCGCCGCAGAATGGTAGGTAACCACATAAGGATGAAATCGGGTGTTCAGCCAACGTGTTCTTGCTAACGGACTCCACTCGTATTTGACGCGCGGCAAGCGACGATCGGGCAATGAGGCAGAACCGGTTTCTACAATTCTCAGTTCTTCCGGTTCGTATTCACTAAGGAGTCGGTATAACAGCGCCGACCCGTGATAAGAAGCCTCAACGGGTACGTCGCCAACATACAGTAATCGATGCGACATTAAGTTCGAATGCGCGATCAACCTATGAGCTGGGGAGTTCCAGCAGTTGAATCAAGCGAGGTTGTAAACGCGTCTCATCCAGTCGGCGGTAAGACGCATACCGTCTGCCAGGCTGTAGGAATTCTTGTGATCCAGATCGCTCACCGACTTTGAAGTGTCCACTCGCTTAAACTTTGTCGTCAGTATCTCCGATTCGCGATGAGTTACGAGCGCAGGGCTGGCTCCTGTAACCTGGAGTACAACGTCTGATAGTTCTTCGATGCTGTGCAGATCCACTCCACCAATGTTGTACGTCTCGCCGGCTTTGAAGTTGTCCACAATATTCGCCACTGTTCTTACCGTGTCTGCCAGGTAAGTTGAAGTTCGCGAATGTCCACGAAAAACAGTCCAGGGAAGTCCATGCAACGCACAGTAAAGAAAACGACAGTTCACCGATCGATAAGGACTGTAATACTCACCCGGACCGTAGGTATTAAATAGCCGCACTACCACACTCTCAGTGCCGTACTGGGCAGCTGAGTTCCGTATCTGCATCTCGTTAACCCACTTCGTCATCGCATAATCGTTGAGCTGCTTGATCTCGTATTCGTCCATGACGCTTTCAACCATCAGCTCGGGCCAATCACCATAAACTTCCGAGGATGAGAAATGAATCAATCTAAACTTAAGCCGTTCTTGCAATCGAATGACGTTCTTGGTGCCAATGGCATTCGTTCGCCACAGCGTTTCGTAGAAGTCTTCACCGTTCCAACGACCAAACTCGGCAGCGCAGTGATAGACGTAATCAAACGGCCCCGTCTGTTCGAATACGCGTTCGAGTTGACGGAATTCACCTACATCGCAGCGAGCGTAGAGAGGTGTCTCAACATCGGTCCGCAAGCTGAAGCCGATCTCATCGGGCTGATGGGCGAGGTCACAAGACACAACATGGTGGCCCCTGCTGCGAAGCTCGCCTATCAGTCCGGAGCCAACGGTGCCTAGTCCGCCCGTTATTAATATTCGCTGTTGCTTCATGAGCTCATAAAGGGCGGCCCCGGTTATTCAAACGCCTTAAGCCAACCATCGACATCGTCGGGTTCGAGCTGTTGAGCATGTCGTTTTACGACTCGATCTATTTGCTTCAACATCTCGCGTATTCTCGACTCTCGCTCCCAAACCACTCCCGTTTCCGGGTTGAAAGCTCTGAACGAAAATCGATAGCGAAAGACTTGCGCTCCTTTGATGTATTCGGGAACTTCATAGTCGTGTATTACAACGAGCGACGATTGAGGCCGTCGCGCGCATAGCGCTTTGATCGTTTTCACTCGTTCAGCAGCGGATTCTGAGTCGTCAACGAAGATGAGGTCATAACTCTCAGCATCGATGGCTTCCAATGCAGTCGCCATCGAACCATCAACGAAGTGCAACTTAGCGCGAGAATCGCCGTTGGTGAAGTCGCTCATCACATGCCGCCAATTTTGGTCGGTCTCGTATGAGTCGAGAACCTTGAGATCTGGAAATGCTCTTCTATTCAAGAAAATCTTGGTGCTGTAATGACCCGCGCCAAACTCCAGAACTGAAGTTATTGCGCGTAATCTGGCAAGACCGATTAAGACCGGAATATGAGTCGCATAGTCGTTGCGCGCTCGCGGTTCCGGACCAGTGAAGCGCCATATTCTTTGCACCAGCAGGTTATTTAAAGCGGCCCTCATCAAACCCTTGTAATCGGAGTCGCTGTCAACCCTACGTTGCCAAACCAGGAATCGAGATGTCGTCCACCATAAACCGGCGTTTCCGCCACATCGAATCGGTAGTATCTCGGGATGCGCTCGATGAGAGGTCGGGACATGTCTTTGAGGTGAACCTCCACCTGATACGAGCCGGCAAGGAAAGGCAATGATTCAACGCTGAAACCAATCTCCGCAGATTGGCCGGCACGAAGTGGCGGCAACGACGTGAAATCCTTCAAGTCTAACCCGGCCAAACGATGCAACTCATTCGTTAGGAAACCGATGTAAACGCCAGGGTCGCCTACATCGATCTTGGCCTGGAAACGCACCCGTATCTCACACGGCGCAAAGGTTTTCAGAATTGGAGAACTGGATGATTCGATCAAAACTTCATTCACCACAAAGCTTTCAGTCTCAACCTCCATCGGTCCATCCGCCGTTTCCGTTCGTGCAAGGTATGCGTCTACAACCTGATTGACGTCTGTCTGAATAACAGCACGACCATCCTGGAGGTGTAATCCCTGGTTACAGATACTTCTGACCGCCGCCATGTTGTGGCTAACCAAGACAATTGTTTTGCCCTGGTTCCGGATCTGACTCATCTTCGAAAAACACTTCTTTTGAAACTGTGCGTCACCCACCGCCAACACTTCATCAACCAACAGAATCTCCGTCTCCATGTGAGCGGCTACTGCGAACGCAAGACGAACGTACATGCCACTCGAATAACGCTTCACAGGTGTGTCGATGAACTGTTCGACTTCCGCGAAGGCGACGATCTCGTCAAACTTTCTTTCGATCTCCGCCTTGCGCATCCCTAATATCGCACCGTTCAGGTAGATGTTTTCGCGACCCGTAAGTTCAGGGTGAAAGCCAGTTCCCACTTCCAGCAATGAACCAACTCGCCCGTTGATATCGACATACCCGCGCGTGGGTTTGGTAATCCTCGACAGGATCTTCAGAAGCGTGCTCTTCCCCGCCCCGTTGCGGCCGATAATACCTACGACGTCTCCACGCCTTATTTCGAATGAAACATCGTCGAGTGCCCAAATGGAATTCGAATTCGAACTTTCAGTTTTGGCTTTTCCGTTGCCGTTCGAAGCGAGTGCACTCCGAAGACGTCGAAATGGAGTAGCCGCCCCCTGAGCAATCACATCACGCAAGGCGCGGTAAGGTTCTTGCTGACCAATCCGGTACCGCTTGCTAAGACCGACGCAGCGAATTGCGATTTCATTCATGACAGGATGTGGGCCGCAGATGAACACCGATAGACACTGATCAGAGCAAATCGTTTTTGACTTCGAATCGGATCCGCGTGCATTTGCGTTGATCTGCGGCTGGTTACACTACGTCTGCAAACTCTTGCTCCATGCGGCGGAAGTAGTAGAGCCCACCAGTCAGGATTAAGACGACCATCACAACTGAAACCCATAACATCATTCCGGGCGGCTCCGATTTCCCTAACAGCGCCCACCGAAAACCTTCAACCACCCCGGCCATTGGATTCAAGCCGTAAAAGACGCGCCATTTCTCTGGGATTAAAGAACTCGGATAAGCGACTGGTGTAGCAAATAACCAGAATTGCACGAGAAAATTAATCGTGTAACGAACATCTCGATACTGTACGTTCAATGCCGACAGCCATAGTCCCACGCCAAGGGCAGTAGCTATTCCCAGCAGCAGAAACGCGGGAAGAGTCAGAATGGCCCATCCCGGGACAATCCCGTAATACAACATCAGCAGCAGCAATATCGCGAACGCGATCAGGAAGTCGATTACACCGCCGAGCACTGCCGCCATCGGAATCACAAGCCGCGGAAAGTAAACCTTCGTAATCAGATTCTGATTACCGACCAGGCTGTTGCTCGACTCCGTAAGAGCATGAGCGAACAACTGCCACGGCAATAACGCGCAAAAACTAAACACAGGGTAAGGGATTCCATCAGATGGAACGCGAGCGAGCCTTCCGAAAAAGAGGCTAAACACAAGCATCATGAAGAGCGGTTGAATGATCGCCCACGCGGCTCCCAGAGCCGTCTGTTTGTATCTGACTTTTACGTCTCGCCATATGAGGAAATACAGAAGCTCGCGATACTGCCAGAGCTCTCGAAGACCCACCGCGGTCCAACCTTTGGCGGGCTCGATGCGGAAAACCTGTGTAGCTTCCGCGTCATGCGAAACGCCCATCGGCTGTGACTGTTCAAGTATCGATGCCATTAAGGAATTACTCTTACCGGCAGCTGACCGACCCCCGGGACCACGCCCTGGAAAAGACTGCGTAGAAAACTCTTCCCTGCTGACGTAGGCACGTCGATGATGTCGTTCGCGGCCAAGATAGGATCATCTGCGCGGCGCTTTTCGATCGCGGACAAGTCGACGATGATCTCTGTTTTCGTCGTCGAACCTGGCTCTTGTCGCACAATCCGAATCTTGTCTTTCTTCGTGTCTTGCTTCAGACCTCCAGCCATCGCGATCGCACTAGACAACGTAACCGGCTCTTTCAACGCAATCGTTATGGGCGTGAACACGTTGCCGACCACATAGACCTGGTCAGCCTCAGGGAGTGTGACGATATCGCCCGCTTCAAGATAAGGATTGGCATTTGGATCGCCTCGCAACGTGTCGCTCAAGCGGTAACTGGAAAACGTTTTGTTGAGATCCTCACCTTCCGACGCCCGACAGATCGACAACGCCTGCCCGTGGACGATGTTGATCGTCTGCCCCGCTTTTGGCGAAGGGCCCTTCGCATATGTCAATAACTCAAGCAAACGCACGCGGCGTTGCAGTTCGAAGCGACTCTGATCATTTACCGCTCCAATGATTGCCACTTGCTTTGAGTGGTATTCCTTGATGAACACATCGACGTGCAAGTTTTTGTAGTATTTCGCATAACGCGTAGATATATCTTTTGCCAACTCACTTTCCGTTCTGCACGCCGCCTGGATGTCCGCTTCAATTAGCGGCATTCGAATCATCCCACTTCCTTCAACGCGAACTGCATCGCGCGCGAGCTGCGGCTTGTTGTAGACGCGAATATCCAACACATCGCCTGGTCCGATGCGATACATCGAATCGTTTGCGGGTTGAATTGCCGGTGCGGGTTGAGCAGTGTTGGTGGCAGTGGTCTGTTCAGATGGCTGCTGAGCCGCAACTGTCGCCGTTAGCATCAACATTAGTGGCAAATAAAGATGGCGTGATTTCATATGATAACTCCTGAATTTGGAGTGCGGTCCCGATGCATCGGGATCGCCTCTTTAGTCGAAGATAGAAGAAAGCGCGACGAAAGCGCCGATCCCGACGCGTCGGGACCGCACTCCAAATTTACTTTCCGGCAATCCCGATTCTTCGCGACAACAATGCTTCGCGCATGTGATTGGGATGCGCCAGGTTCAAAACCGTATTACTCAATATAACCAGCAACTCTTCGTGTTCGCGTTTGAATATTCCCGTCAACGGTTGTTCGCCCGTTTTGACGACGATGCCTTCTCTCACCCACTGCCAGAACTGTGTTTGAGTGGTCCAGAATTGTTTACGGTCACGACAAACGACCAGCGCTGTTTTCTTTTTGCGCTTCTTCTTCCTGACGCTTGATGTGATTTTGATTTTTTCGACCTTAGTTGTCATTTGAATACACCTCCAGCCTTGCGTGGCTTTCCAGTTTGACGAGCAACAGGAAGTGGTCCACACACAGAACCCCGTGGGGAAGCCTCTCTTGCGAGGCAGCATCGACTTGTCAAAAACTCGGCCGCCGGTGTTTCAGCGGCCAAACTAAGGGACGTGACTACATCAAAAGCTTCGAAATAAGTTCGGCGCGACGCTTCACGCCAAACTTCACGAACACATGCCGTAGGTGAAACTTCACTGTCTGTTCGCTGACCTCCAGGCGTTTGCCGATCTGGGCATTGGTTAGACCTTCAACACAACACAGCGCTACCTGGGCCTCGCGCCGGCTTAACAAGGGATTCTCCGCTACTCGAGCGACGGCTCTCTCGAACGAACCGTTTCTCAGGCGCGAATCATCGAGGTTGCCATTTCCCGATCCGTTCTGTTTTCGACGACTTATGACCTCAACAGGCGTGTAGACTCGGTAGCCACTGCCATTCGCTCGTTTTCCCTTGCCATTTGTCCTGGCGATACGGTCGATACTTAACTTGCCGAGCAATCCATCCAAAGCTCGGCGAATCGTGGTGGCGCTCTGAACACCTGTTAGTGAAATCAATTCACGCACGGTGAAAAAAGATTCAGTGGAACACGCCAGCGCCGAAGCAAGCATCGCCGCGTAGATTCTTTGTTCAATGGGTGTATGGCTTAGTGAGACAAGCGCCAGTGCGAAAGCAGCATAAGTTGGACCACCCTTCTCTCCTAAAGGGTAGGTTTCTGGCGCCATGGGGGTGTTGTTCGAACTGAGATGTGGGAGCATCCGGACCTTACGCCTTGAAATGGTGGCAAGACGCTTGCGGCCAATTCATCTAATGGAACGCGCAGAGACTAAATACAACTGAGAAATGTGTCAAGCGGTTTTAACTCGCTGTTTTTAGGTCATCATCCGCCCGGGTTCAACTGATCGACCATCTCACACCAGAGGTGACCGATGGTGATGTGGGCTTCCTGCACACGTGCGGTTCTTTTCGAAGGAACAGCGACGCAGACGTCGCAAAGTGCCGCTAGTGGTTCTTGAGTTTCTCCAGTCATGCCGATCACCTGACAACCAACCTCACGCGCTTTTTCCGCCGCTTTCAGAACGTTTGCGGATTGCCCACTTGTGCTGATGGCGATTAGCAGATCTCCACTGACTCCGAGTCCTGTAACCTGGCGGGCGAAGACTTCCGCGTATCCAAAGTCGTTACTCAACGCCGTCAGTGCAGACGTGTCAGTGGTTAAGGCGATCGCAGGCCACGAGCGACGGTGTTGTTCGTAACGTCCCACAAGCTCCGCAGCGATGTGCTGAGCGTCGGCGGCGCTACCACCGTTTCCGCAAATAAGGATCTTGTTGCCTTTGGTGAGTGTTGAGCAGATCAGATCGCCGGCACGTTGAATGTCGCTGAGCTTAGTTTCTAACAGAGATTGAACTGTCCGCAGGTGTTCGCGAAGAGACTTTGTCAGTAGTTCTTCCGTCGAGGTCCTTGATTTCGGCGTGCTGTTGTCCACTTTGTAACTCACTGCGCCAGAGTAAGAAGGCGCCACGAATCATTTGTCGGCGTTAGAGTAAAACCCTTTTCGTCGTCAGAAAGTTTTGGCGTGGAAATTAACATAATCTCTCAGAATCGGTAAGTGCTCGGTCAATTTCAGCTCTCAAGCAGTCTTCCTCTTCTCAGCGTTCTCTGCGTCTCGGCGTCCTCCGCGTTTTTCCTGGCCGCATTGAAGACAC
>Ga0207701_10004550_pt1 | contig 14043 bp, 12 predicted proteins | sample KBSSwiSSwithPhiX_FD_184294 | JGI IMG/M metagenome (GOLD analysis project Ga0207701, IMG submission 184294) | Switchgrass rhizosphere bulk soil microbial communities from Kellogg Biological Station, Michigan, USA, with PhiX - S5 (SPAdes) (version 2) | ecosystem: Environmental > Terrestrial >... | reverse complement strand
CCTTCCAGATCACGCCCCAGCGCGATGGGAAGCACCGAGCGCAGCCTCCACTCCGGCGCCTCGAGCAGCTCCCGAAGGGTGACCATCCGCGCGGTAGGGTTGGGGACCTCCACTCCGACCGCGCCGCGCCCCAGAAGCCCTTCGGGTTGTCTCTGAGTCCGCCCAGTTGCGCGCGGTCGACGAAGCGGTTGTACACCCACTGAACGGATGCGAGCGTTTGTGCTTCATCGACGGTCAGTAGCTTGCGGTTTTCCATCACGAGCCGGCCGCCGACAGAAACGTCGGCGACGTCGCTGCCCGTCGCGTTGTAGACGAGCCGGTAGACCAGCATGTCGAGCGGATAGAGATGGGGCTGAAAAAGGTTGACGGTAATCATGTCGGCCTGCTTGCCGGGCTCGATCGAGCCCAGCTCCCGGTCGAGCCCGAGTGACTTGTAACCGTCGATCGTCGCCATCTCGAGCACTTTGCCCGGCGGCAGAACGGAGGGATCCTTGAAGTGGATACGCTGCTGATCGATCGCCGCCTTCATGTCGAGGAAGAGGTCGCAGTTATGCGTTGAAGGCGAGTCTGACCCGAGCGCGACGTTCACGCCGGCTTCGATCAGCTCCGGAACCGGCGCGCGCCCTGGATAGGTGTAGATGCGCCCCGCGCGCGGATGATGTGCGGCGTGCGCGCCTGTTTCGCGCATGATCTGGATAGCGCGATCGGAAATGCCGGTGCAATGCGAAAGCACCGTGTCAGGTCCCAGCAATCCGAGCTTCTGATCGTAGGCAAATTCGACGGCATTGCCATACATGTGGGTCCAGAAAGTGACGTGATATCGGCTCTGCAGATGCCTGATCGCTTCCGCCTGCCTGTAGATCCAGCTCTCTCGTTCTTCCGACCAGACGGGATCGTGCTCGTTGCGGTTGCCGATACGCGAGAGCGCAACGCCGTAGTCGACGATGCCGTCCGGATTCTTCTGATAATCCGAGAGCAGGCGCTCGCAATTTCCGATCACCTCCTCGAAGCTCACCCTGCGTTCGGATCGCACGCCGTTCGACCAGTATGCAAAGCGGCGTGGCCAGGGTGGGCGTGCGGGGCCGAGTCCGATCCGCGTGCGCAAGCCGATGCGGTTCAGTTCGCGTGCCGCAGCCTGCGTGAACACCACGTCGTCGGTACGCGTGCCGTTGCCGCCCATCATCGAGAACATGCACGTGGTGCCCATCTTGAGGCGCTCGAGCGCATTCAACTGAGCGTCGGCAGCCCACCATTCCTCGTCGGTAAAGGCCGGCAGCAGATCCTCCAGCATCGTGCGGCGCTTGCCACCGTCGAGGTTTTGTCCGATCGACTTGAGCAGGCTGCCGCCGAGATAACCGTGCAGGTCCACGAGACCCGGCAGTATCGCTTTGCGTTCGCAATCGATGATGCGGGCGCTGCCGTACTTGTCACGCAGTTCTTTGGCCGGCCCCACTTCGACGATGCACCCATCGCGCACGGCAACCGAGGTGCGCTCGAGAATGGATCGTCCGGCGTTCATCGTCACGACGGTGCCGTCGTGAAAAAGCAGGTCTTGCATGCGTTATCGCTCCTCGGCCGCGTTGTTACGTTTGCTGTTCAGCGGCCTGATGTTAGCAATAAACGCATTCGGATAAAGCAGCGGTGTCGCCCGTTGCCGGCTCAGGCCACGGGGCCCGCTACGCGATCGCGCCGTCAGCCCTCGCAGCTATACCGGAGGCGTGCCGTCCTTGAACAATTGCCGAAGCTGCTGCCTGAAATCGGCCGAATCCGCATGCCCGTGCACCTTGACCGCGTGCTGGACGGCCGCCTCGAGCAACTCGTCGTCGCTGTCGGCGCTCAACGCCACCGTGCACTTGCTCTCGCTCGGGTATTCGCGGCAATCGATGTATCTGCGTGCCATGTGCCCTCCGGAATGATGATCATCGAGGATTTCATTATGCGCGTTTGGCGTAGTTGCTGGCGCCATACCAGTCGACCACCACCACCGGCTCGTCGCCCACCACCCACGCATCGTGGCCACGCGGAAGCGATGTGATGTCGCCGGGTCCGGCAACGAGCTCGGTGCCGTCGTCCATCCGAATAGCGAGCTTCCCGGAGACGTGATACTGGAAATGCGGGGCCTCGCAGCTCGAGGTCTTCGCGAGCGGTTTTACGTCCGTGGACCAGCGCCAACCCGGCTGGAACACGAGGCGGCCGACTTCGGCACCGCCCACGCGCACGATCTCGGCTCGGCCATTGGGAAAACTACGGACCTCGTCGGGCTGTGTAAACGTCTTGTGCTCGGTTGCTTGCTCGTGAGTGTGCATGCAGTGCTCCCTGAATGATGAACTGGCTGCAGGTTGTTCGGCTCCGCCGCCGCGACCGCCCATGAGCGTGCGGGGCTGTTTGATTTTATACTTACTAGTAGGTAAAAATACAAGCCTTATCACCCAAAAGAGGGATCTCTTTGGCCGCCGCCAGCCGTAGTGCACCCGCCGCCGAGCGCATTCTCGATATCGCGGAGCAACTCGCCCAGACGCGAGGCTTCAATGGTTTCAGCTATGCAGACATCGCAGTGCAGCTTTCGGTGACGAAAGCGAGCCTGCATTATCACTTCCCGGCCAAGGCCGATCTCGGACGTGCGCTGATCGTGCGCTATCAGGTCGTGTTCGGTGCGGCGCTCGATGAAATCAGCACGCAGTCTCAATCGGCACGAGAGAAGCTCAAGCGATACGTCGCGCTGTACGACAACGTCATGCGGAACGATCGCATGTGCCTGTGCGGGATGTTCGCCGCCGAGTACGCGACCCTCCCCGAGCAGATGCAGATAGAGCTGCGGCGCTTTTTCGACGCCAACGAGGTATGGCTGAGCAGTGTGATGCAACAGGGTCGCAATGCGGGCGAGCTGTACTTCGGCGAGGCGCCTAACGAGCGCGCGCGTGTGCTCGTGGGTGCACTGGAAGGCGCGATGCTGATTGCGCGCTCGTATAAGGACGACCGCCGATTCCGCGCGGTAGCGGAGTATCTCCTCGCGGATTTACAGGTCGCCGCGCATGGCTCGAAGCCGGTGCAGGCAACGCGGCGCAGAAGAACTGCTCCCCTACCCGTCAAAAAGCGCACTGCCTCCACGTGAGGCGATGCGCACGAAGGTCGTGCGCTTCGTGAGCTCCCGCAACTGGCGGGCTCCGACGTAAGTGCAGGCGGAACGAACGCCGCCGAGTATGTCCTGCACCGTGTTCGCGACCGGGCCGCGCAATTCCACGAGGACCTCCCGTCCCTCGGACGCGCGATACTCGGCGACGCCGCCGGCGTATTTCTCCATCGCCGCCCGCGAGCTCATGCCATAGAAGCGTTTGTAGCGCCTGCCGTCGCGCTCGACCACTTCGCCCGCACATTCATCGTGGCCGGCGAGCATGCCTCCGAGCATCACGAAATCAGCGCCGCCGCCGAACGCCTTCGCGATATCGCCCGGGGCCGCACAACCGCCGTCCGCGCAGATACGTCCGTCCAGCCCGTGCGCAGCGTCGGCACACTCGATCACGGCGGAGAGTTGCGGATAGCCGACGCCCGTCATGCTGCGGGTCGTGCAGACCGAGCCGGGGCCGATGCCGACTTTCACGATATCGGCGCCACTCAGAATCAGCTCCTCGGTCATTTCGCCGGTCACGACGTTACCCGCCATGATGGTCAGGCCCGGATGCGTCTGCCGCAGCTTCTCGACGAATCGCACGAACGCCTCCGTGTAGCCGTTCGCCACGTCGATGCAGACGTATTGCACCGCGTCGCCGGCCTGTTCCACCACGCGCTCGAACTTGTCCTCGTCGCCGCGTGTGATTCCCATGGAGTAGAAAACCGATGACTTGTTTTCGAGCGATCGAAAGAAGGCAACCAGTTCCGGCTCCGTGTAATGCTTGTGCAACGCCACCGACAAGCCGAATGGCGACAGCGCCCGCGCCATATCGAAGGTGCCGACCGTGTCCATGTTGGCCGCCACGATCGGGATGCCGTGGTACTTGTGTCGCGAGTGCTTGAACCTGAACTCACGGTGGATATCGACTTCGGCCCGGGACGGAAGCGCGGAACGCTTGGGCCGAATCAGAACATCCGCAAAGTCCAGTTTGATTTCCCGTTCGATATGCATGGTCAAACCCTGCTCACGAGTACAGGAGCGCGAAGTTGTGAAGACATCGTGTGGCCCGAAGTTGCCGATCCTGGCCCCGGGGTCGCGCGGGCCGAACCGTAAAGGGGCAGCGCTCGGTGCCCCCTCCCCAGTCGTACGCGTTAAGGCTGACTCCGGCGGCTTGTCTGAGCCTATAACACACGTATAAGATTCGAGTCACGCAATCAGCGTGAGCGAACAGGCGCATCCGGAGTTCGCTCGACACCGCGTCTCCAAAGACGAGATGACGCTCGAATATCGTTCGGCCGGTTTTTGGAAACGGGGCCCCGCGATCGTAAAACGACACGAATGTGCCGTGACGAGCGCGTTCTCCGCTGTGTATCCACGCGACATAGAGGTCGGCGCGGTTCCGGTGAACGGGATGCCCGGAGTCTGCCATGCGGCGGTCGCCGGATCCGTTTACGGGCAACCACCGAAATCCAGGCGGAAATGCCGGCAAAGGAGTGTTCACGCCCCGCACCCGGGTCTGATGGGTCGCAGGAAGGAGAAATTTTGCAAATTTGCGCCATTTATCACCGAGTCGATGGCCTTCGGTCATCTACTTTCGCTGCACGTCTTTCAACGAGCAGCATACGATGCGCCTTCAGTGCAAGCCTTGTACGGTGAGAAATCTCCCGTTTTTCGCAGCGCTTTCCGAGGACGAGCTCACCGAAGTCCTGAAGGTGGTTCAGCACCGGAAGTATCCGGCGCGTGCGACCATTCTGCGCGCGGGCGACCCCGCGGACGCCCTCTATTTCATCCTGTCGGGACGCGTACATGTACTGCTCGCCAACGGCCAGGGACGCGAGGTCATCGTCGCCATCCGCGGGCCGAACGACTTTTTCGGGGAAACCGGGCTGCTCCAGGCCGCGCCCCGCGTGGAGGATGTGCGCGCCTACGAATCCTGTGAGGTGCTGTGGGTCCCGCGTACGCTTCTGATGGAGTGGCTGCAGCGCAATCCTGCCGCCGCATTGTTCATGGTGCGCACGCTGGCCGGCCGGCTTGCGAATGCGCATCGGACGGTCGCAAACCTCGCTCTGCTCGATGTCTACAGCCGCGTCGCGCGCGTCCTGGTGGACTACGCAAGGGACGTGAACGGCCAGTGGATGGTCGAACCTGGCTCCGAACTGATCGCTGCCATGGTCGGCGCCTCGCGGGAGATGGTCAGCCGCGTCGTAAAAGACATGCTGAAGCATGGCATGGTGCGCCGTTACAAGCGCAAGCTCGTCGTGCTCGACCGTGCGGCGCTGATGGGGCGGGCCGCGCCGGCCATGGAAAGCTCGCACGAGGAAGGGGGCGGCATGCTCGTCCGTAACGTGAAACCCGCCGCGCACCAGCCCTGCAGCTAGCCCCTGCGCCGCGCCGTGCGCCTGCTGCGCACCGGCACGCGCGCCATTTCCCCGAGCACCTGCGCGACTGAAGCCGTATCGTGCTGCGACAGGCCCTGTGCCATCGCCGCGTTGTAAACCGGCGCGCACGCGCTGAATAGCGGCGTCGGTGCGCCCACGGCGCGCGCCATGTCTCCGATCACCTGCATGTCCTTCTGCCAGACCTCGACCTTCATCGTGGCCGGCAGGTAGGTGCCATCGACCATGAACTTGCCGCGTAGCCGGAAGATGCCGTTGCCGACGATCGGGCTCGCAGCGAACAGCTCCCAGACCTGCTGCGCGTCGAGGCCCATCTTGCGGGAAAAGGTGATGGATTCCGCCACCGCGACGTTGTAGATCGCCACGAGGTGATTCGCGACGAACTTCATCCGCGTGCCGTTTCCGAACGGACCGACATAAGGCGCGTTGCGTGTGAAGACCTGGAGGACCGGGGCCACGCGCTTCGCCGCTGCGGCGTCACCGCTTACGAACAGGGTCCACGCCCCTTCCTTCATGCGAACCGCGGTTCCACTGACCGGACAATCGAGCAGTACTCCGCCCGCGCGTTCGACCTGCGCACGCGCGCGTTCCTTGTCGGCAATGGGCAAGGTGCTCATTTCGATCACGACGAGCTGCGGCGCGCCGCGAGCACGCCGCGCGGAGGCGATCTGCGCTGCCGCGTCGTCGAGCGCCGCGATGGTGGCGAGCGCCACGATGACGACGTCCGCGGCTTGCGCGACCGCCGTACTCGACCGTGCCGGCTTGCCGCCGGCCTTCGCCAGACGCGCCCGGGCCGCAGCCGCGACGTCGTAGCCGACGACAGCGTAGCCATTCTCGAGCAGCGCCTCCGCCATGGCCCCGCCCATGATGCCGAGACCGATGACGCCGACTTTCGGCCTGGAGTTGAGCGCGGGCTTCAATCGACCATCGTCAGACCGCCGCTGACGCTCAGCACCTGGCCCGTGAGGTAGTCGGTCCTGCCGCCCGCGAAGAAAAGCACTGCGTCCGCCACCTCCGACGGCTTCGCGAAACGCCGAAACGGAATCGCACGAATCAGTGCGTCGCGCTGTTTTTCCGGTATGGATGCGAGGAGCGGCGTGTCGGTGGGCCCGGGACAAACGCAGTTCACATTGAGCGAGAATCGAGCGGTCTCCCGCGCAAGCGCCTTCGTAAACGAAACGACCGCGCCCTTTGCCCCGGAATAAACGGCCTCACCGCCGCTGCCGGCCCGGGCGGCATCACTGGACACCTGCACGATCTTGCCCCGGCCGCGTTCGATCATCGCGGGCAGAAAGGCATGCGTGACCCTCACGACACCCATGTAATTGAGATCGACCAGACGCTGCCACAGGTCGGGCGTCGTATCCACGAAGCGCTCGACCTTGCTCCACCCTGCCGCGTTTACGAGGATGTCGAGCGCGCCATGCTTTCCGTCGATCAGGTTCTTCGCAGCGGCGATCGAGTCCGCATTCGTCACATCGAGGCGCACGAATGTGGCGCCATCGCCCAGTTCCGCCGCTGCAGCGCGGCCGTTGTCTTCATTGATGTCGCCCAGGTAAACCGTAGCGCCGCCCTGCGCAAGACCGGTGGCCACGGCAAGTCCGATGCCCGACGCGGCGCCCGTCACGAGCGCCACCTTGCCTGCAAATTTCACGTCACACCTCCGTGTACCTCATAGAGTGTAGTTCGATGCAACTGTCGCCGATGGTGAGCGCCTCGGATCTCCCGCAAGCGTCACTGCGCCAATGGCAACGTCACGGGTCTCCGTGTTTCCGCCGAGTGCTCGATCGCCAGCGTCGCCTCGAGCGTTGCGCGTGCTTCGCGTGGGGTCGCAAGCACGCACGGCCGCCCCATGCAGACGTAGTCGAGCCATGCGCGCGTCTCGCTCGCGAGCGGTCCCCAGAACTCGCCGAGCGCCCAATCGCCGGGCGTACCGCTCTGCAGGAACACCATGTTCACTTCGTGCCCGGGCAGATAGACGTGCGGGATACCTTTCTCCGTGTACATGAGCTGATCGGTGTGATCGTCATCGAGGATCATCACGCCGTCGGTTCCCAGCACTTCCACGCGTGCGGCATGGCCCAGCGCCGGATACTTCGCGGGCAGCGCGTAGCTCACGCCCAGATTGACCACGGTGCCGTCATCGTAGGTGAGGATCGTGTAGCTCACATCCGCCACTTCGTGGCCCGCCTTTTTCAGCACACCCATCTGCCCTCTGGCGTATACCTCCGCGATGCGCTTGCCTTCGAACAGCCAGTTCATGAGGTCCACGTAGTACGTAAGCGCGTCCACGACAGGCGTTGCATGGGGATTGCGCGAGAGCATCGCGAGGGCCTGCGAACGGGAGTTGAAAACGCGCGCGGCACCGCCGATGGGCTGTCCTATCCTGCCCTGCAGGATCTGCTCCTTGGCGAGCAGATAGCGGTCCTTGTAGCGGCGGCTATAGCCGACCCGCACGTCGGCGCCCGTCTTTTCGATCGCCTGGATCACTCTATCGGCATCGGCCAGCGTGAGCGCAATCGGCTTCTCGACGAGAACGCGCTTGCCAAGCTCGATCGCACGCACGAGCGGCTCGACGTGCTCACCTTCGCTGGTGGAAACGATCACCGCATCGACGTCCGGATGCTCGATGACTTCGTTGTTGTCGCTGCTGTAGACCTGAGCGCCCACCTTGTCCGCCAGGTCGCGTGCGTTTTCGCGTTTCTGGTCCGAGACCGCGATAAAGCGCACCGCCGGGTGCCCGCACGCGAGCCGTGCGCGCAGCGAACCGATGCGCCCCGAACCGACGATGGCAAGTCCTATCGATTTCGCGTCGATGATCTTTCCTTCCTCAATCGATACGTACGTTCGCGTCCCTGACCACCCTGGCCCATTTCGCGATTTCGCTCTTCATGAACTTCGTCAGGCCTTCGGGCGTGCTGCCGATCGTTTCGATGTCGGCCTTTTCGAGAAGCGCTTTGACCTCGGGTGCATTGAGCGCGCGGACGATTTCGGAATTGAGCTTGGACACGATGTCGCGCGGTGTGCCGGCCGGCGCCAGTACCGCATACCAGACGCCGGCGTCGTAACCGGGCAGCCCCTGTTCCGCGATCGTCGGAATAGGCACGCCGGTGAGTCGCTTGAGCGTACTCACGCCGAGAGGCCGCACGCGGCCGCTCTCGATGTGCGGCTTCGACGTAGCATAGGTCGAATACAGCAACTGCACGTTGCCGGCGAGCAGGTCGACCAGCGCAGGGCCGCCGCCTTTGTATGGAACGTGCAGCATCTTTATGCCGGCCATGCTCTCCAGCAGCGCGGCTGCGAGATGCCCGCCGCTGCCGTTACCCGACGAGGCATAGCTCAACTGGCCCGGGCGCGCCTTTGCCAGCGCTATGAGCTCCTTGACGTTCTTCACCGGCAGGGATGGATGAACGATCAGCACGTACGGGCCGCTCGCGAGCAGTGAAATCGGATCGAAATCCTTGATCGGATCGTACGGCAGCTTCTTGTACAGCGCGGGATTCACCGCAAGTTGAGCCGTCAACGCGAGCACGAGCGTATAGCCGTCCGGCGGCGACTTCGCCGCCAGCTCCATACCGATGTTGCCGCCTGCACCGCCACGGTTGTCCACGATCACCTGCTGCTTCAGACTCTCGGTGAGACGCTGCGCGAGCGGCCGGCCAATCATGTCGGTGCCACCGCCCGGCGGATACGGCACGATCACGCGAATCGGTTTTGCGGGAAAGCCCGCCGCGCCTTGTGCACATGCGCCAGCGCTGGCGATGCACGTCAAAACAACAACAAGCCCGTTCGTTTTCCCAGGCACGGCGCTGCCCTCCTCGACTCGGCGATGGTAACACCGCCCGCGCGCTTGCCTGCCTCTGCCGTCCAGCCGGGCTACTGACTCAGGCGGATTGCAGATCGATCGCCCGCTCTTTGAGCGTCCCGTCGCTCTTCAGCACCATCTTGGCGACCTTGTGCGTCGGCGTATGCGGAAGGTCGTCCACGAAGAGGACATAGCGGGGCACTTTCTGCGGAGCGAGGCGCTCTCGACACCATTGCGCGATGTCCTGCGCTGTCGCCTGTGCACCCGGCTTCAGTACGACCGCGACGAGTATGTCGTCCTCACCCAACTCAGCGGGTACCGCCACGGCCGCGGACTCGTGCACCGCCGGGTGCGAGTCGATGACGCGGTCGAGCTCCGCGCCCGCAATGTTTTCTCCCCGGCGTCTGATGATGTCCTTCTTGCGCGAGACGAAGAAGAAATAGCCGTCCTCATCACGCCTCACCATGTCGCCGGTCTTGAACCAGCCGTCGACGAAGGCTTCGCGCGTCTGTTCGGGATCGCGGAAGTACCCCTGCATGATGATCGGCGTTCTGACGAGCAGCTCGCCTTCCCTGCCGGCGACTACGTCGCGACCCTCGTCATCGACGACACGGCACTCGGCCCACGGCCGTGCCGGATCGGGATGGCGGCCGATCGGTCCCATGCTGCCGGGTTTGCGCAGCCCTTCGACCGGATTGCAGGTGACACCGGGTATTTCCGTCATGCCGTAGCCGCCGATGAGATGTCTGACTCCGAACTCGTCGCGGAACGTCGATTCGACGTTGTGGCGCACGCCATACATCGCGCGCAGCCTGTGCTCACGCCGAAACTCCGAGCGCGGCCGATTCTGGAGGATCGTGCCGATCGCGTCGATGATGTTGACTTCGGTCGCGTCATACTCGACGGCGGCGTCCCAGAACGTCGAAGCCGAGAAGCGCGGCACGATCGCCATGCTGCAGCCGGCAGCGAGGGTCCCCGCAACCGAGTAGAAAAGCGCATTGATGTGGAAGAGCGGCAGCACGATCATCACGCGATCGGTGTCCTGCAGATAGACGCGCTGGACGAAAGCTTCGCCGCTGGTGATGACGTTGCGCTGGCTGTGCATCGCGCCCTTCGGAAAGCCGGTCGTGCCGGACGTATACACGATGAGACAGGTGGCGTCCGCGCTCACGTCGTCCGGCAGTGCGCAGCCCGGGGCGCGTGCGGCTGCAGCGAGCAGCGCGTCGACACCGTGTCCTGACCCGTCGAGCATGAAAAACCATGGCGCGGGCTGCAATTCCTGTGACGCTTCGTGCGCCACGGCCAGCGTATCAGCGCTCGCGAGCACACCGCAGACTTGCGCGTGCTGCAGCACGTAACGTGCTTCCGCGACGCCGAACTCGGGATTGACCGGAACCATCACCGCGCCGATGCGCGCGAGCGCGAGCAGCATCAGCACGTGGCCGTCGCTGTTGCGGCCCATGACGCCAACCCGGTCGCCCGCACCCACGCCGCGGCTCACCAGCAGGCACGCGATCTGCTGAACGGCCCGATCCGTCGCATCCCAGCTCCAGGTGCGCTGATCGAACAGCATGAAGGGGCGCTGCGGATCGTGCCGCGCACGACTTTCGAACGCACCGCGCAGCGTGTAGTCGTGCGGCGGGTAGAGGCTCAATACCTCGAGAGGTTTTTTAAGTGTTTTGTCACTCGTCACTGGTCGTCAGTCCGTCACTGGTCACCGGCCACTCGTCACCGGTTTGCTCGCTCGCGACGCAGTCGCGAAAGCAGTCGACATTACAATAGCCGCACGTTCACCATCAAGCAGCCCCTGACATGATCGAAAACCTTCGCAGGAATTTCGGTACGTTGCGATCGACCGCTCCGTTCTGGTCGCTTCGCTTCGTCGAAGAAACGCAGGAACAGCTCGCCGTGCGGCAGGATACGGTCGAGCCGCCCCGCGTTGCGATCGATCGCGGAGCAATGCTCGTCGCCGTGGTTGCGGGTGGCTATGGCTACTGTGCCACCAGCGATCTGTCGGCGGCGGGTCTGCAGGCAGCGCTCGAACGTGCGACCGCCTGGGCCGAATCGACCCGCGGCCGGAGCGTCCATGCCTTCGACCCGGCTTCGATGCCGGCACCGCGCGGAGAACGACTGCTCGGCGCCACCGCCGCGCCGGCGTTGTCGCGCAGCGAGCTCCATGACCTGCTCGCCGACGAGTGCCGTCAGGCGCGTATCGACGAGCGCATCGTCGAACGGCGTGCGGCACTCGAGCTGCGTCGAGTCGAGCAGCTCTACCTGACCAATACGGGCGGCGACGTCCACCAGCAGTTCGCATACGCGATCCCGTATGCGCACGTGACCGCAAACGAAGGCACGGACACCCAGACGCGCAGCTTCACGCATGCGCAACAGGGTGGGTTCGAACAGCTCGAGCGCAGCGGTTTCATCGGTTGCGGACAGCGTCTCGCCGAAGAAGCACTGCAGCTCCTCTCCGCTCCGAACTGTCCGACCGGCCGCATGGACATCCTTCTCATGCCGGACCAGATGATGCTTCAGATACACGAGTCGATCGGGCATCCGCTCGAGCTCGACCGCATTCTCGGCGACGAACGTAACTATGCCGGTACGAGCTTCGTCACGCTCGACATGTTCGGAACGTATCGCTACGGCTCCGAGCTGCTCAACGTCACGTTCGACCCCGGCATTTCCGAGGAAGTCGCAAGCTATTCTTTCGACGATGAGGGGACAGTCGCGCAGAAGGTCTGGCTCATCGAGAACGGCATCCTGCGCCGTCCGCTGGGTGGCCAGCTGTCGCAGCTTCGTGCGGGCCGGGAAGGCGTCGCGAACGCACGCGCTTCCGGCTGGAACCGGCCACCGATCGATCGCATGGCCAACCTGAACGTCGAGCCCGGCACGAGCACGTTGGAAGAGATGATCGCCTCGATCGACCGTGGCGTACTCATGCGCACCAACACGTCGTGGTCGATCGATGATTCACGCAACAAATTCCAGTTCGGCTGCGAATGGGGCGAGTTGATCGAGGACGGCAAGCGCCGCGGAGTGGTGAAGAATCCGAACTATCGCGGCATTTCCGCGGACTTCTGGCGCAGTCTGCGCATGCTGGGCGATCGCGATACGTTCGAAGTGCACGGCACCATGTATTGCGGCAAAGGCGAGCCGAACCAGGGCATTCACACGGGCCACGCCTCGCCCCCATGTGTCTTCTCCAACGTCGAAGTATTCGGCGGCGAAGCATGAAGGATCATTTCTTCGCTCTCGCCGAGCGCCTGACGCGGGCGATGACGGGAAACGAGATCGTCCTGTGCTACCTCTCCGCGGAGCGATCCGAGTTCGTGCGGTTCAACAAATCGCGTGTCCGGCAGGCCGGTGCGGTCGAACAGATCTACCTCTCCATCCGCCTCGTGAGCGGCAGGCGGCAGGCATCCGCTACGATCACGCTCAGCAATGCGCCCGAAGACGCTGAGCTCGCGCTGGCTACGCTCACGCGCCTGCGCGAGACGGTCTCGCAGCTACCTGATGATCCGTGGCTCCTGATTGCAGACAAACCGGTCTCCACAGACACCGTGCGGCGGGGCCGCCTTCCCGCTGCCGGTCAGATGATCGACGATGTGGTCAAGGAATCGAAGCAGGTCGATCTCGCTGGATTCCATGCGGCCGGCGTGTCGTATCGCGCGTTCGCGAACTCGCTTGGACAGCGCAACTGGCACGAAGTGGATACGTTCAACATGGACTGGAGTCTGCATCTCCACGCGGACAAAGCCGTGAAGGCGAGCTACGGCGGGACACACTGGGATTCCGGCGTGTTCGCGGGCCGGCTGCGCGACTCGGTCGAAAAGCTGCAGCTTCTCGAAGCGCCCGCGCGTACCTTGCAGCCCGCGGCATATCGAGCGTATCTCGCGCCGGACGCGCTCGGGGAGCTGACCGGGCTGCTCGAATGGAACGCGTTCTCGGTGCGGGCGCGCAAGACCCGCCAGAGCGCGCTGATGCGCATGGATCACGGCGATACGCTTTCGCCCAAGGTCTCGATGATCGAGAACGTCGAAGCCGGCGTCGGACCGGCTTTCCAGGCGGACGGCTTCGCCAAGCCGGCGAGCGTGATACTCATCGATCATGGCAGGCTCGCTCAAAGTCTGGTCTCGCCGCGATCCGCGAAGGAGTATGGAATCGAAGCGAACGGTGCGAGCGGCGCCGAAAGCCCCGAAGCACTCGAGATCCTGCCCGGCGGTCTGGCGGAAGACGACGTGCTGCGAGTGCTCGATACGGGTCTCTATATCGGCAACCTCTGGTACCTCAATTTTTCCGACCGCGCAGCCGGGCGCATCACCGGCATGACGCGTTTCGGCACCTTCTGGGTCGAAGGCGGCCGCATCGTCGCGCCGGTGAACGTGCTGCGCTTCGACGATACGATCTATCGCATGCTCGGCGAGAACCTGATCGATCTCACCCGCACGCAGGACATGCTGCTGAGCACGTGGACGTATGGCGAGCGATCGACGGCAAGCTCGCGCCTCCCGGGTGCGCTGCTCACGGAAATGCGCTTCACGTTGTGAGCACTACGATAAGGCAAGCAGTTCGTGCTGAGGAGCAGTAGCGTCTCGAAGCATGAACAACCACGTCTGTTCACCCTTCGAGACGGCCTGGGGCCTCCTCAGGGCGAAGTCAGAGTCGGCGCTCACGCTTCCAGCGGTAGATACACGCGCCGTCCTTCCCGGCTGGAGATGTGCACGGCTTCG
>Ga0207701_10004549_pt1 | contig 14044 bp, 11 predicted proteins | sample KBSSwiSSwithPhiX_FD_184294 | JGI IMG/M metagenome (GOLD analysis project Ga0207701, IMG submission 184294) | Switchgrass rhizosphere bulk soil microbial communities from Kellogg Biological Station, Michigan, USA, with PhiX - S5 (SPAdes) (version 2) | ecosystem: Environmental > Terrestrial >... | reverse complement strand
CCATGGAAAACCACGCCGCCGATCAGCTTGCCGTCAGCATCAATCGAGCCGATCGCACGGCAATTGCCGAAGCCGCGATTATCGCCGAATAAGAGATGTGAAACAAAGCTCGCGACGGCCGCGTCATGGCCATACAAGAGCTTGGCCACTTGATTTTTCCTGCGAACCGGCTGCTGAATACAAATGCAGAACGGCCCCGGTAGTTAGCCGAGGCCGAACTGTATCCGACGCGGTTTCGAGGCCAGTCTGTCGGACGGGTAGTGCAGCCTTAGTATAGAAATTCCAAGCCCTCCCGTCAAGACGCTGACCAAAAGACCTCTGTCGATACACAGCGGGATCTTTCCTCTACGACGAGGTTTCCGACCGCTCGAAAAGCTGGATGTGGCTTGAGAGACAACCACGACAACGACGCCCGATTTTTTGTAATGAGTGGGGGAACGGCTGGCCACCGATAAAAGGCATCGTGGTCATACTGTGTGGAAGAGCATCCGTCCCCAAGCCGCTCCCTTCACCGGGGGGAAGTAGCGGATAACGGACTATTGCCCTACACGACTAATCCTCCGTGCTCAAAAGTCACCTCGAGGCTGATCAGCTCGGCGTCTGGGGCAAGCAATTGCCCGCACAGTACCTGCACCTGCGGTGCGATGCAGAAGCCCGTCCTGCCGGCCGAGGTCCAGCGCGTGGTGACGTGCTTGAGCCCTTGCGCATCCCACAAGGCCACGTCCCACGAACCCACGTCCCACTCGCTGCCGGAAGGATTGTTTGCTGCCGCTGGCGGTGCGGCCGGCAGTTTGATGACGTAGTTGCTGCTGAGTGACGCTTTTGGCGTGAACGGCACGCTGGCGAGGAAGGTGGTGCGCAATTGCTGCACAAGGTGCGTCGGGCCAATGTCGCCCAGATGATCGAACTGCCAGACCACGACGCATTCATAAGGATGGCCGTCGTCCGACCCGGACACCTCGGCCTTCATCACTGTGCCGTCCGTCGTGCCGAAATACGCCCATTCCTCGAACAGCCCGAGGCAGCGCGTGTTCCAGTTCGTGTATTTCGTCCATCCGCCGGTCTGCACGTTCACCACGAAGCAGTAGGGGGCGGGCCCAGTCGTGACATCACCGCCGACATCGAAGCCAGCATCAAAGCCGGCATCAAAGCCACCCGTGCCGCTGCTGGCATCGGTCGGCAGCGCCACGATCGCCATGTTGTGGCTGGGCCATTTCAGCATGTCCCACGGCTTCCGGCGAGCCAGGACTTCCTTTTTCCACTCCGGTTCGATCGTGCGCGTGATCGCCGCCAGCGACAGTGCGGCGGAATCCCTGGTGATCGCCGCCGAGATCGGGATGATGCCCTCCATCGTGGCGATCAGCAGTTCGCCACCGGCGCGCATGACGGCGTTTTTCCCCATGGGCGGAGCGAGATCGTAGCGCCCCACCAGGCTCCAGGCGTCCGCATCTGGATCGCCGCCCTCATAGACGGCAGCCTCGCCCTCTGTAGTTACAAAAACCAGCTTGTCATCGACGCCGTCGCCGGCATCCAGTGACCACGTCGCCGTAAAAAGCAGTGAGCCTCCCCGCAGAAAAATGCCATTCAGCACGAACTCACGCGCGGCGCCGCCGAGACTGTCGACCGGCGGATACCAGACGGAAAATGTCCCCCGCTCGACGAAGTAGAGCCGCGACCGATAAACGTTGACGTGGCTAAGGTCGGAAGTGTCCACGCCGGTGATAGGGGGAATGCCATAGGCGATCGCCACGCCGCTCGCCCTGGCCGAGCCGCCGAGCGGGTCCGTCAGCGTCTCGTTGTTCTGGAACAGCCCGGCGTCGGAGACGGAGATTACACCATTGACCTTAGCGGCACCGCCGAGCGGGTCGGTCAGCGCCTCGCCGGCAGTGAAAACGCCCACCACCGTTCGCAGATAGAGCGTGCCGGTCGTGCCCACGTCCACCTGGCTCTGGATGACGCCGTGCGCGGTGCTGGTGGTTCCCGTCACCACCTGGCCGACCGTGAAGTTTGCCGTCTGCGTGTCAAAATTCAGCGCGTAGGTAACAGGGCCGGGAAGAATGCTCTGGATGTAGAGCGTGCCCTGCGTACCCTGGTCGTCAATGTCGAGGATCGTGGCCTTCGCGGCGGAGATCGAGCCGGTGATCTGCTGGCCCTTGGTGAAGTTGCCGGTCTCAGTGTCGTAGGTAATGGTGTATGTCTGGAGGCCGTTCACGATGTCCCAGCGTGTGCCGTTGTAAATCCGCGCATGATCGGTGCCGTTGACGGCGACGAGGAAGTTGTTGGTGGGTTCGGCGAAGGGCGCGGTGGAGTAATAGCCGGAGGTCTGGCCGCTCACGTCGGGGGTGGGCGAGACGTTCGGGTCGGCCGGCGCCGTAATGTCGTAGATGGCTGTCTCGGTGGCGGCAAAGAACCGCTCGCTCGTGCCGGTCTTGAAGTTCCACAGCGACGTGACCGGTGTGCCGCTGCCGACCGTGGCAAAACGCTCCGAGCCACCGCGCAGCCGGACGGACTTCTCGGTCGGGAAGATGTTCTCGAGGCGCAAGGCGCCGCCGGGTTTCGCCGCCGCGAGGTTCTCGTTTGCAATCCAGCCACGGGTGGGGGCCGGGAACAGTTTCTTCTCGAGCTGCTGCTGCGCCTGGGGTTGGACAGGAATGCGACGGAGGGCGGCTGCGGGCATCTAGTAGCTCGTGAGTGGCTTGGCGAACGGTAAGGCTGCGGGAGGTGCCCGGTCGTCAAACAGAATACGCCCGCTCGGCGCCGTCAGCTGGTCCTGCTCGTTCCAGCGCGGCGCCATGTCATTCGCCCACTGGCTCTCGTTCGAGAAAGTCTCGTGGTAGGGCGTCTTCCAATAGTCCGGGTAGTGCATCCGGCTGTCGTTCGGGTCGATCGCCGACTGCGCCAGCGGGTTCTCGTTCTCTAGCCCCTGCCAGAAGCCGCGCATGTCATAGTCCTGCGGCTGTTGCTCGGGATCGAACGGGACTTTGTTCTTCGCCACCCACTGCCGGAAGGCCAGCTCGTGGCCGAAGTCGAGTGGCGTGTTGAATTTCTTGGCGCCAGGGCGCGTGTAGGGCTTGTTGCGCTCCAGGATGGCCTGCAGAACGTCCTGGGCGGCGGCAGAGGGCATTTAAAAGAACTTCGGCGGTTTCTGCTGCTGCGGGATAAGCGACGGTGCTGACGTGCTTATAGGTGACGGGCGACCACCACCGGGTGGCTGATAGCCGGGATAAGGCCCGCCAAGGTCGGGCGTGCTTATAGGCGACGGGCGACCCCCACCAGGTGGTTGGTAACCCGGTATCTGCGGTGCCTGTTGTATCGGCGTGAAGGGCTCATGCTGATAACCGGGTATCGGCGGCGGCTGGGAGATAGGCATTATCGTGCCTCCTCCTGGCGGCTGATAGCCGGGTATCTGCGGTCCGAGGGCCCCGCCACCGGGCGGCTGGTAGCCAGGTATCGGCCCGTAGTGAGGAATAGGCGGAGCAATACGCATATCAAAACTGCCCCTCCGGCGCTGCCTGGCGGCATCCTGTTGCGCCATCATTGCCTGCATGATGTTGTCGTAAGAGGGCATTGATTATCCCCTACCTATTCCGAAAGGCGCCGCCGACCCCGCTCGCGATGGATCTGCCGCCCGCGCCACCGTAGGAGCCGCCGGTATAACCACCACCACCTGAGTATCCCATGCCGGAGCGAGTGCCCTGGATAACAGCGTCTTTCGCCTGCGCCCCTACCTGCGCAGCCACGGCTGCCACGCGCCGCGCTTGGTCCTGCAATTGCTGCATCAGCGTAGGCCCGCTGGCGACTGACGGCGGTGGATAGGTGGGACGAGGTTGCGGCATGCGAGCGGTCTGCACTGGCTGCACAATAGCGTTCGCGCCGCCGGTCCCCATTGTGTAGGGGTTCATGTAGGCTGGCGTCTGCGGCGTAGGCGCCCTGGCCGGCGGACTAAACCCTCCTGTCAGCACCGGACCCGTAGTAGGGGCGTATCCTGCAGAGGTGGGCACTCTACGGCCGCCTGCTACCGCCATGTTGCTGCCTGCCTGACTATCGTAGTAGCTCGGCAGCGGTGATTTGCTCCGCACGTCGCTGTGCACGGCTACCGTAGGCACCTGTCGTGCATTCGGAGTGAGGGCCGCTGCACCTCCAGTGGAGTTCACGTAGGGACTGGATAAACCGGCACCCAGCGTAAGCCCCGGCGAGCTAGGCGTATAAGCCGGCTTGCCGGTGAAGCTGGGTGTCCGCACGCTGGTAGGACTTCCCAGAAACTGCTTCTCTGCAGCCCTGGTAAGAGGCCCGCGCAAGCCGTCCACTGTGAGCTTGGCACCCAGGGAGTTGAGGTGCTGCTGCATGGCAGCGACATTCGGATCGGCACCTGACCCGGAATAAGTGCTGATTGTACTACCGCCCAGGCTGTTTGCGTAGCGCATGCGAGAGCCGTAGTTTTTCACCCCTGCTCTCTCGAACTGCCCCTCAAACGCATACACGGCATCTTGGACGGTATTGGCCTTTTTCAGGGCAGTCAGTGCGTTCCTGTGCGTACCCGTCAGCTCGTTCTTCAGAAACCCGTAGTTTGCCTCGTAGGACTGCGGATTGAGGTTGTTCGCTCGGGTATAATTCTCAAAGGCGGTTCGGCGTGGCCCCGTCCACTGTGCCCACCCTGCACCACCGCGCCCGGATGTCGGACTGATTTCCTGATAGTGCCTGAACCCGCCGCTTTCGTGCCCGAGGTTGCCCACGACGCCTGCAGCCTGGTTGGCGGTAAGGCCGAAATCACGCCGCAGATCGGCAGCAATGCGTGACCCTATGCTGGGATCGCCATAGCCGCTGCTTGAATAATTCCTCGCCGCCGTCCTGTCCGAGCCTATGCCGGTGGGAGCGTATGAGCTGCTCGGCCCCTGTGGCGCTCCCACAAGACCTGCACCGGCATGGTAGGCCCCGCCTGCGCCGGATTTTACGCCAGACCATACCGACCCGGCGATCCGCTCCGCCCTTTCCCGCTGCTCACGCAGAGCCCGCGCGATAGCGTCGCGGCTCATCCTAGCCCCACAGTCCCCGGATAGGCATAGACCGCATCAGTGGGCATCCTGGCCACGCCAATGCGTATCCTGCGCGGCCCGATGTTCGTCGCCACCAGCGTGGAGAGCAGTTCCTCGTAGTTCGCCATGTCTTCGGCGTAGGCGTGGCCCTTGTTAGCCTTCCACTGCCAGATGATGCCAAGCTTCAGCAGCTCCTCGCTCAGGACGAACTCGTCGGCGTCGTTGTCGAAGCGCCCCTTGTCGCCGCCGGCGCCGGTCGCAAAAAGCTTCGACTGATAGGCATAGGTCGCCGTCACGCCGGGCTGAAGCACCGGCCGCACGTGAATGCGTCCGCCGAGCAGCGTCCAGATGTTGGAAACCGTCGAGAACATGACAGTCAGCCATTCCAGCCACTTGTCGTAGTCGGTGACATGCGTGAAGCCGGGGATCGTGTCCGACCAGAGCTCCGCCTTCTTCGGCATGCGGTCGTAATCCGCCGGGAGAGCAAAGTCTGTCGTCACGCCGTTGCCGGTGATGGTCGCGGTGCGCTTTAACTCCTGCCATTCGTAGGCACGGGCAATGCGCCGTCCCATGGTGTTGGCGACCACGCCGAGCTCCTGGTGCTCACGCGCCGAAGAGCCATAGACGGAGTCCGGCACGTCCATGCCGATGACCGTCGACGCCTCCTGGAAGACGGTGAGCAGCGTCACGGTCAGTCCTCGGCCTTCGCTTCGACGAGTGACGCCTCTTCCGCCATCTTCACTAAAGTTGCGTGGGCGGGCTGACCCCGCACCCCGGTGCCGGTCCGCTCCTTGATATAGGCGCGTAGGTCATCGTCCGAGAACGGCTCGAACTCTGACACCGCGGCGGCAGGTTCCTCGTCGGCCTCTTCCGCCTCTTCTTCCTCCGCCTCGATCTTCTTGCGGGCCGTCGGGGACAGCTTCTCCATGACGTTCGCCAATTGCTCACGCATCTTGGCGAGCTCGTCCTGCAACTGCGCATTCTGCGCCGTGAGCTTGGCGTCGATGGCGCCCTCTTTCGCCCGGTCGAGATACGCCTGCGCCTGGTTCTTCATCTCGCGCCCGCCCATGCCAAGCCGGGTCAGCGGCGTGCCGTCGAGCCCGGCCAGTGCCTCCGCGGTGGTGATGTTCAGCGCCTTCAGCTCGGCCCGCTTGGCGGCGGACAGGAACGGCAGTTCCTCGATCGGCGTGCCAGACTGCGCCCTCGCCTGGCCCTCCTTGAACGCCTTGTAGTGCTCGTAATAGCACTCGGCGTAGGTCACGTAGCGGCCTGAGCCGCCTGGGTCACGAATGTAGATCGATCGCTCGTCCGCAGGCACGAAGAGCCAGGTCTTCTGGTCACCGACGTGCTGGATGCTGCACAGCTCGATGTCATCGAAGATCGGACGGCCGGCCTCCTTAGTCTTTGCCGCGTTCTCGACCTTCTCGGGCTTGAACTCGATGAAAAGATGGCTCGTGTCTCCGACGAGTGACATCGCCATGGCGCTCTTCTCCCCAATAGATGATGAGAGCCCGCAGAAAACCTGCGGGCTCTGATTAATGCTCGGACTAGGTGATCCTGCCCTGGAGCCTTGGACGGTCAACGTGCAGCACCACCGTGGTCGGCCCGTTGGTTGCAGCAGAGGCCGCCAGTGCGCCGGTTATTTCCTGACCGGCCGCAGCAGCGGCAACAAGTCCCGTCGCGGCCACGCCAACCGCAGCCCCGGCCGCAAACGTCGTGCCGGTAGCCTTCGCCGCCGTCGCCATGCCGTTGATCTGATACCAGCCATACTGGCTGCCGACATTCGCCGACATTGCGAACGCCACTGGCCGCGGCAGCGTCGAGCCGACCGGCGCCAGCGTCGTCTGGTGCGTGGGGTCGTCCCAGACCACTACCGATCCGACGATGGTACCGGTCACGCCGAGCAGATAGATGAACTCGCCGCCGCCGTAAGTTGGATCCTTGCCGCGGAAGATCGTGCCGAGCTCGTAGATCTTCTTCGTCGAGGTGTCTGCAAACGCCTGCCCCAGAAGGGCATTTTCGGCAATAGAGTATGCCATGATGGTGCCCTCCTTAAGAGCCTGGGGTGGAGTCGTAGAGTTTGACCATGTGCAGCGGGTTGTTCATGGTCAGCTCCCCGAAGAAGCCGATGTGCTGCACGACGGCGTCCTGGTTGATCGGCATCTGCTTGCCACCAAACTTCACGAAATTGCGGTCCGGGTGATAACGGAACTTCAGCGCCGCAGTGTCGATGAAGTAGGTCGTGTTTGCCGGCATGGCGGAACCAATGCCGCCCTCCAGCACCACGTCGACGCTCTTGCCCGCGCCGTAGTATTTGAGCGCGGTGAAGCCCATCTTGCCGAGCGTTGACTCGTCGTTGATGCGCTGGATGGCGACCGTCGCCGCCGTGTAGGCGGTGTAGTGCTCGGCCGAAGAGAGGATGAGGTTCGGTCCCTTCGTCCCGCGGCTGTGCTTGATCATGATGTAATCGAACATCGCCTTGATGGTCGCCGCCGACACCTGCGAGGTTGCCGGTGAGGCGGGGATGATCGACGCAAATGCCGTATGCGCATCGTAGGTCGTCGTCTGCCAGACGGCATTGCTACGCGCGATGCCTCCATAGGTGCCCGAGGTAGTCGTGGTCGGGATGACCAACTGCAGACCGCCAATCTGGTTCGGCAACGTGCCGGCGGAATGCAGATCCTCAGTGAAGCGATCCTGCAGCTCAGTCTCGGCCGCAGAGATGTGCTCCTCCATGATATCCTTGAGCTGATTGGCCCCGGAGTTCTTCAGGATGTCCTCGCCCGACAGCGTGACCGAAACGGCCGCGAGTTTTGGCACGAACTCGGCGTCGTTGAACAGTTCCGCCGGGTTCGGGTTCAGGTATTGATAGCCCGTATAGCGCGTATACGAGCCCGTCTCATTGTAGAGCAGTCTTTCGCGGATGGTCGGACCCGAGAAGGTCTTGAACTGCCCGCGGGACTTCATGGTGGACAGGAGCGCGTTGGAGTTCGAGACGAGGTCGGCATAGCCGGCCGAGCGGTCTTCGAGCGCCAGCGAAAAAGCCTCCTGCAGCTTTTCAACTGATGTGAGTGCCAATGTGGCCTCCTATTGAGGCAGGCCCAACAAAGCCCAAGACTTGTCTAGGGCTGCCCTGGTGGTTGGAGACGGTCCACGGTTGCGAGGGTCTGAGCCTGCGGCCGGAGCACCGGTGACAGAGAGCGATCCACGGGTCTGAGCCATCGGATCGTGCGCGCCGGGCTGAGCGGCTGCGGGAGGTGCGCCGGTCTGAGCGGCTGCGGGAGGGGGAGGCGCTGCCGGGAGCGGGTTGAGCCGCTCGGCGCGCACGTAAGCCTCGTCGAGATTATAGCCGGCCCTGACTTGGGCTGCAATCTCCATCGACAGTTCGTCAAAGCGTGGCTTGTCGGCCGCAAATTGCTGGATCTCGCCGAGCAGGCCCTGCGCCTCCTGGTTCTGCAGCGTGCTCTTCACCTGGCCGAGCTCGCCCTGCAGCTGTTGCTGCAGCTGACCGATGTGGTTGCGCAACTCCATGATCTCGCGGGCGGCGCCGGCCGACGCCTGCTCTGGCTGCTGGCCCGACACATGCGCCACCAGGTCCTGCACGGTCATCCCGGCGTGGCGTAAGAGTTCCTGGATGGCCGGCATCGGATCGCGCGACTGCAGCGTCTGCGACAGGCGCAGGTATTGATCCATCGTTGCCCGGATGGTCGTGCCGTGCTGTTTGGCGAGCGCGTCGTAGTCCTTCAGGTCGGCGTAGGCTGTGGCGTCGTCGCGGAGTTTCGCGATACCCTGCTCCATCTCGCGGAAGGCGCGATGCACCTCGGCGCGCACTGGTTCGGGGGCGTCCTTCCAGGCCGTCTTGGCGTCAGGGGAAAAGCGTGTAGGAGGATCAGCGAAATGGCCGTTGAGTTTTGCCTCGGACTTATCCTTGGCGGCCTCGGCCTTGCCTTCGGCTGGCTTATCGCCAGCCTGCTTCGCTACCTTGGCTGGGTCCGCTGATAGGAATTTGCCGTCCGGCCCGCGCTGCCGCTCCGGCTTCGCCTCGGCCTCCGGCGCCGGCTTGGCCTCCGGGACAGGCTCTGTGGTGGACTGGATGGGCTCTGGCGCGCGTGCCGGCTCGTCCACGCCCGCCTTGGCAAACGCCCGATCGAGCGAGCCCCGTGGCGTCGGCTCCTTGGCCCGCTCTGCCGGTGATGGGGGTGGCGGCGTAGGTGCTGGGTCGTTCGACGGCGCAGGCGCAGGTGCGTCGGCCGCCGGTGAAGGCGAGCCCTGTTCAGACATTGATGATCCTTGGGTTTAGAGGGGCGTCAGGCCCCGAGTCCGGCCTTGGAAAAAGCACGGCCGACTGCCGCCTTGATGTCTGCGCGGCGCGGTCGCTTTGGTGCTGGCGGCGTCATGTGCACGTCGTTGCCGACCTCGGTCACGCCGGCCGCCCGGTAGGTCTGCCGCAGCCGGGACTTGCTATCATAGAGCTTGCCATCGAGCATGCTTTTGACCGGCGGCATGCTGTCGGTCATCACATGCGGCGCAGGCAGCGTCGATCGATTAGGCGTCGGCCGGCAATACTCCTCCGCCGGGACCAAGCCGGTCCCGGTGACGATCCACTTCATCTAAGTGCAAAACCAGACGGTGCCGTCGTAGATGGCTGTCGTGGTGCCTGACACGCCGCTGCCGAATGTCTTGATCGTCGTGCTCGTGCCGCCGCCCCCGGCGTCGCCAGTCTTGATCGTCAAGACGAAAGCGTTCGTGTCACGCCGGTTGATCAGGATCGACTCCGCGTCCTTGCTGTCCTGCGGATAGTTGGTAAGCGTGATGGTCGCCGCCGCCACCAGATTGACGGTGATCACGCTGGCTTCGCCTGGGCGGACGTTCACAGAACCCGTCGTCACGTTCAGGATCCCCGCCGGATGGCGCGATCCCAACCTCGGTGCGCAGACGTTCAAGTCGCCGATGACGATGTTCCTGACCTTCCCATCGCGGTAATTCACGTCGTCGATGTAGACGTCATGCCCGGCCCGCCCCAGCAGCGGGTCGTTGGGCGCCGAGGTCGTGACCGATGTCAGCTTATGCGTCGGCGGAAACGCCCCCTCGTCCACCCAGGCGGTGCCGTTCCACATGTGAATATGCTGTGTATCCTGAACGAAATAGGTGTCGCCCAGCGTGCCGCTGCCGGGCAGGGCACTTGCCGTGGCTGCCGTCCCGGCAAACGATGCCTCCATGAAGATGTTGTCGTGAAGGTTGTAGTTGTAAGAGTTGTGCGCCCGGAACTCGGCATCAGAATAGACGCCGGCGACCACCGGGCTCATAATGCCGGAATAGTCCGCGCTCGCCGGAGGTGGCCTCGCCGCCACGTCCCAGGGTGAGCCGGGGTTGTAATACTGCATCAGTCGGTTGAACGTGTTGGCGAACATCGTGAAGCCGCGCGCCTGGTCACAAAACACCCCGCCGTAGTTCGAGATGTCGAACTCGTTGTCGTAGATGCGGGTGCCGCGGCAATTGCCGCGTAGCACCAGCGGGATCTTGTGTCGGCCGGTGATGAAGTTCCCCCGGAACGTCGTCAGGCCCAGGGTGCTCAGCAATACCTGTGGATTGACGATCGTGTTGTGCGAGTCGATGAAATTGTCCTGCACGAACATGTCCGAGCCGGTCAGGTCCATCGAGATGTTGCAGCCCTGGAACATGCAGTTCTTGATCACCGACCCGGTGCTGGTGATGCGTATGCCGCGCCGCGCGTTTTTGAAGGCGCAGAACTGGATCTTGCTCCACTGCAAGTCCCACAGATGGCCATTGTCGAGAATGTCCAAGGCGAGGCTGTTAGTATCGAAGTCCAGCCCGGTAAGGTAAACGTCGCGCAGGTCCGCCGACTGCGAAAATATGTGATTGTCGTTGTTGAAGATGGTTGCCGTGTTCTCCGTGTCCGATCCAGAGGTAATGCCTTCGCCGCGCCAGTTCATGCCCAGTAGCAGCGGCACCGTGGTGGAGATGCGGAACCGTCCCACCGGGAAAATCAACGGGACGAAATACCCCGGCTGCACGTTGTTACAGAAGGTCTGCGCATGGGACAGCGCCGCGTCATTAATTGGCTCCAGGCCCGCACCATCCGACTGGGCCGCCGTGCGGATCTCGCCGCCGAACATCGTGATATAGACGCCCTGCTCGATGTCGAGCATCCAGTAGCCGCCGTTCGTCGCGTCGGTCGCGCCCGTTGCCGTGTAGCGGTCTACCGAGCGGATGACGCCACGATTGGCGTCGAGCGGCGCGACCGGAGCCAATGTCATCCGGCTGTAACGCGCCCCGCCGCTGCCGGCCACCGAGTAGCCGGCTGTCCTGATGCTCTTGACGCTGTTTGGGATCGTAGCCGCTGAGACGGCAGCCACGCTCCCGTAAGATGCTGTATCACCACCGGGCGATCCAGCCGGACCCGTGGCTCCAGTTGCGCCTGTTGCGCCGGCCGGACCAGTGGCTCCAGCGGGACCAGTCGGCCCCGTTGGCCCCATAGGCCCAACCGGACCCTGGATCTGCCCGGCGTCGTCGAACTGTGACGCACCGTCCCAGACCCACAAATGGGCCGGGATCGGCGACGAGACGATGTACCCATCGCCCAGCACATGCGGCCCCGGCAGCGCCAAGAGCGCTGTGTGGTCCGCGACCGTGCCCTTGAACTCCAGCGCGGACCCCGCCGGACCCTGTGGCCCTGCCGGACCAGTGGCGCCCGCTGGCCCGGCGGGACCAGTCGGACCCGGCGGACCGGTAATGCTATCTTCTGGAAAAACCGCACTATCAACGACGTCATCCATCTGCCCGCGCAAGGAGGCGGGCGAGATGAGATGCGCACCATTATCGGGAAAGTCGGCGGAGTTTTCGGCTTTGAGAGCGGCGCGGGTCTTGACCGCCATTATTGCCAGACCCGCTGCGGCGAAACGATCGTCGTCTCGTCGATCAGCGCCACGTTGAGGTATTGGACGCCCTCGGTCGTGCCATCCGCCACGACCGTCCCGCCGTCCGAGAAGGTGATGCCGAAGTGCGTCCGCTCGGCGGCCGGCAGCAGGTTGCCCTCGGCGTCCGTCTGCTCCAGGCCCTCGATCTCCTGCTGCTCGCGCTCGCCGCTGATCCGCACGTTGCAATGCCAGCCGGTCTTCATCACAGGCGGCGTCACTTCATCGGGCGACGGCACGTCGACGATCGGAATGCCCGTCTCATATTCCGGCGTGCCGATCTGCGGATCGATAGTGATCCCCGGCAGCGGCTTGTTTTGTTTTTCAGGGTCGACATCATCGCTGATGAAGCCCGCCGTGCGCGCCATCGCCTCCCAGTCCTTGCGGGTGGTGGAGCGGAAGAGGAAATCGAGCGCCATCAGGTCGTCTCCGTCACCATATAGGCATTGCTGGGGCGGCGCGGCAGGTAGCGGACCCGGCGGATGTAGACATTGTTAAAGCCGCTGATATCGCCACCTATACCAATAAAAGTTCCCGGACTTAGCAAAGCTGTGCCTGCCGTTGTGTCTGTTGAAACGGCAAGGCCATCAGCCGTCAGCGCCCTGTCTGCACTCGCAAAAGCTGCTGAAAGCTTATGGCTACCAAGCGCATTCGGAACTGTTTTGAGAATAAACGCAACTGGATCAAACAGTCCAAAAGCAGTGGAGCTATTAGTGAAAATTGGCGTGTTGCCGCCCTGCTGATATCCAATAATCCGACCACTCCCAACTACGTCATTAACATATGCATCCACCCACCAGCTTCCCGCCGTGGCGCTATAGTTGATCGAGGCCGACGTGACGCTGACCTGATCCGCCGCCCGCGTGACCGAGGCGGCGAGCGTCGGGATGTAGGAGGTGGCGACAGTGCCGGTCTCACACTGTGCGCCCCATACGAAGACCGTCTCGCCACCGGTCGCGTTCCATGTGTCAGCCTGATTGTCGGCGGAATGACAGGTCAGCGTGAAAAAACTCCCTGCCTGAAGCACAGTAACGCAGCGCCAGATACCATTCCCGCAATTCTCCATGTAGCCAGTTGAAGTGCCCTTCTGCGTTCCGACCACGCCGGTCGCGAGATTGAAGTAAACACCATCGGTAATCGCCCCCTGCGCCGACACACAAATCCAGTTCAGCGTGCCGGCCTTGGCGTAGATGCTGTTTGGCCTTACCGCTGCGGCCCCGGTGGGGCACCATATCTGCTTTGCGGTAGAACCAGCGGCCATCGTAAATTTAATAAGTTCGTTCGCGCCATTCGGAGCGGTTCCCTGCGCAAGCGTCCTTGTCATCCCAGCGATGAGCGTCCAGCCAGTCGTCATGTTCTTACTGTCAACGACAAGGTTCGTCGCCGCCGGCTCGCACAGCAGCCCCTTCGCCGCGTGCGTCACCGGGTCGTAGTCGAGCGCCAGCCCAACGCGGGCGGCAGTCGTGGTGGGGAGGTAGGCAGTTGGGACGGTGCCACGGTTGAGCTGCGCGCCCCAGAGGTAGAAGGCTGGCTTCACGCCGTCGCCCGTAGTGGTGCCAGCGCCAACGCCGTTGCCGGCAGTTAAAGCTAGATAAACCTGCGGAGTTGCCGAGAGAGCCGTGAACGTCATATCGCAGCGATACCAACCGCTCCCCACATCAACCATGTTGCTGGAAATTGGACTCCCGGTCGTCGTCCCCTTGACACCGGTAGACATATTGAACCAGGCGCTGGTATCCGATTGCACCAGGAACCACGGTGTGCCGAGAGTGCCATACTTCACGTAAACTGAAAACGTGACAACGGTGCCGTTCGGAGCCGCTATAGCCTGATTGATATATGACGCCGTGGTCGCAGCGGGTGGAATACAGGCATCCGCTGTGGTCGTCCCATCGGGAGCTACAACAGCGTTGGCAGTGACGGGCAGGGAAGTTTTCGCCCAACTGGCGTCATCGAACGTCTGCGACTGTAATGCCGTATTATGAGGCGACCAGCCCAGCGTCCCCGCCGCGTCATAGACCATCTTCGGCGAGGTGCCGGACTGCGTGTAGAACGCATCCACCGCATAGGCGAGCG
>Ga0207701_10004545_pt1 | contig 14053 bp, 11 predicted proteins | sample KBSSwiSSwithPhiX_FD_184294 | JGI IMG/M metagenome (GOLD analysis project Ga0207701, IMG submission 184294) | Switchgrass rhizosphere bulk soil microbial communities from Kellogg Biological Station, Michigan, USA, with PhiX - S5 (SPAdes) (version 2) | ecosystem: Environmental > Terrestrial >... | reverse complement strand
TCGCGCACCACGCCGAGATCATCCCCATCGTGCCCGACTTCGGCGAGCCGGTGAACCTGTTCGACACGCACAAGTTCGGGCACGTGATCGCGTGTGGTGCGCGGGCGGCGGAGGAGCAGCTGCCCTATCTGCGGCAGCTGCTCGCCGAGCCGGAGGCGAAGCCCTCGTCGCCGGGCGTGGGATCGGCCGTGCGATGAGCGTCACCGACAGGCTCGCGGCGGCCCACGTGCCCGCGGGTACGATCCTCGTCGTCGACGACAACGAGTTGAACCGCGACCTCCTGTCGCGCCGTCTCCGTCGCGACGGCCACACGGTGGTGATCGCCGAGCACGGGCGCGCGGCGCTCGACGAGCTGGCGCGCGCACCGTTCGACCTCGTGCTGCTCGACATCATGATGCCCGAGCTCACCGGCTACGAGGTGCTCGAGATCATGAAGCAGGACGAAGCGCTGCAGCACATCCCGGTCGTGATGATCACCGCGGCGACCGAGGAGGACTCGATCGTGCGATGTCTGCTGCTCGGCGCCGACGACCACCTGCCCAAGCCGTTCAATCCCGCGATCCTGCGCGCGCGCGTCGGTTCGTCGCTCGCCAAGAAGCGGCTGCACGACGCCGAGCAGCGGCACGCGAAGAGCCTCGAGCGCGAGCTCGAGATCGGACGCGAGATCCAGCTCGGCTTTCTCCCCGACGCGCTGCCCACGGCGGACGGGTGGGAGCTTCGCGCGCACTTCCGGCCGGCGCGTCAGGTGGCGGGCGACTTCTACGACGCGTTCACGCTGCCGGGCGGTCGCGTGGCGCTCGTCCTCGCCGACGTGTGCGGCAAGGGAGTGGGCGCGGCGCTGTTCATGGCGCTGTTCCGCAGCCTGCTGCGCGCACTGGGCGAGACGGAGTTCGCCGCCGCGGCCACGACGCGCGACGGGCTGTGCGCGACGGTGCAGGGCACGAACGACTACATCGCCCGCACGCACGAACGCGCCAGCATGTTCGCCACGGCGTTCGTCGCCGTGCTCGATCCCGCGACCGGTGCGCTCGACTACGTGAACGCCGGCCACGAGCCGCCGGCGATCATCGGGGCCGACGGCGTGCGCGCGCGGCTCGCACCCACGGGCCCGGCGCTCGGACTGCTGCCGGCCCTCGCATTCGGCGTGTCCAGCGAGCGGCTGGCCGCCGGCGAGACGCTGTTCGCCTACACCGACGGCGTCGTGGACGCGCGCGACCTCGAGGATGAGCCCTTCGGAGAGGAACGACTGATGGCACTCCTGCACTCGGATGCGATGCCTGCGGCAAGCCTGCTCGAGCGGATCGACGCCGCCCTGAGCGCCCACATCACCACCGCGGCGCAGTTCGACGACGTGGCCATGCTCGCGACGCGGAGGACCGCGTGACCGCGCCGAGCATGACCACCTCGCGCGTGACCACGCCGAACGTGGCCGGACCGGCGGTGGACGAGACGCACCACGGGATCCTCGGGCTGCTCGTCCCGCGTGGACGGCGCCTGCATCCGGTCCTGCGGCTGGACTACATCGTCCGCGTCACGATGTACCCGCTGTTCTTCGTCCTCCTCGTCGTCACGAACTATCCGGACCGGATGACGTCGTTCTTCTGGATGCTGCTGATCTTTCACGTCCTGCTGTGGCCCTACATCGCGCTCGCCATCGCCTCGCGCGCGCACAACCAGAAGCTCGGCGAGTACCGCAACCTGCTGATCGACTCGGCGGTCATCGGCTGCTACGTCACGATGTCGTGGTTCAACCTCGGCCCGTCGGCCGCGGTGCTGCTCGGCATCCACTCCGGCTGCATCAGCGTGGGCGGATGGCGCATGGGCGTGCTCGGCGCACTGAGCATCGGCTTCGGCATGGTGGTGGCGGGCCTGGTGTTCGGCGTGCACTTCGATCCGCTCGGCGGGCACCTCGTGGCGCAGGGGCTCGGCGTGGCGATGATCTTCATCTACACCACCGTGTTCAGCTGGCAGTCGCACGGCCAGGCACAGCGCGTGGTGCGCGTCGCGAAGCAGCTCGAGGCGCAGAGCGTGGATCTGCAGCGCAACAGCGTGCTGCTCGAGGAGCGCACGCACCAGCTCGAGCTCGCGCGCGACGCGGCCGAGGCGGCGAACTCGTCGAAGTCGCAGTTCCTGGCGAACATGAGCCACGAGCTGCGCACGCCGCTGAACGCGATCATCGGCTACAGCGACCTGCTGATCGAGGAGGCGGAGGAGCTCGACGCGCAGGATCTCGTGCCCGATCTGGACAAGATCCGCTCGTCGGGGAAGCACCTGCTCGGTCTCATCAACGACGTGCTCGACCTCTCGAAGATCGAGGCCGGCAAGATGGAGATGTCGCTCGAGACGTTCGAGGTGCGCGACGTGGTGTCGGCGGTGGCGGCGATGGTGCGGCCGCTCGTCGAGAAGAACGGCAACGTCTTCGAGCTGAAGGTCGCCGAGGACGTCGGGACGATGCACGCCGACCTCACGCGCGTGCGCCAGATCCTGCTCAATCTCCTCGGCAACGCGAGCAAGTTCACGTCGAAGGGAAGCGTGGCCCTCACGGTGACGCGCGAGGAGTCGAAGCAGCGCGAGTTCATCGTGTTCGCCGTCCGCGACAGCGGCATCGGGATGACACCGGAACAGCTCGGACGCCTCTTCCAGCCGTTCACGCAGGCCGACCCGTCGACGACGCGGAAGTACGGAGGCACGGGGCTCGGCCTCAGTATCTCGCGGCGGCTGTCGCAGCTCATGAACGGCACGATCAGTGTGGTGAGCGAGCCGGGCATGGGCAGCATCTTCACGGTGCGGATCCCGGCCGAGGTGAGCGATCCGAAGCTGCACCGGCAGACGGGGATCTACCGCGTGTCGCGTCCGAGCGTGCCGATCCCGGTCGTGGCGTCGAGCCGCGTGCTGCTGATCGACAGCGACTCCACGACGCGGGAGCTGGTGCAGCGGATGCTGTCGAAGGACGGCGTCGAGATGCTCTACGCGGCGACGGGGCAGGAGGGTCTACGGCTCGCGACCGAGCAGCGCCCCGACGTCATCCTCCTCGATGTGCTCCTGCCCGATCAGGATGGCTGGGCCGTGCTGACGGCGATCACGACGAAGCTGGAGCTGGCGGGAATCCCGGTGATCGTCGTGACGACGGCGGACGAGCGCGGGCTGGCCGACACGCTGGGCGCGACGACGTACCTGTCGAAGCCGGTGAGCGCGGAGGAGCTGCGGGCGGCGATCCGCGGCGCTCACCAGACGGCCGCGGAGCCATCGTAGCGCGAGCGGAGCAACCAGATGTTTGTTTCGCTCTTGCGCAGTCTGAGCAGTATCGGTATTTAGGCCATCCGACTTTAGCTCCCAGCACCTCGAGCCCGGTTCCCCGACCGGGCTTGGCCGTTCCGGACGGGCGACGCCGCCCGCTGCCTGCGCGATGCGGTGCACCGACCATCACTGGGCCCCATGACTCACTCCCTCTCGCTCCGCCTGGGCGCCGCCCTCGCGTTGGCAGGCGCGGCCGCCTGTGCCGACGCCCCCGTTCCCACCGAGCCCCTCGCGCCGACCGAGCTGGCCGACGCCCGCGCCGCCGCGGCCGCGTCGACCACCGACGAGAACTTCACCTACAGCCCGCTGCTGGCGCAGATCAACACGCAGCTGGCGTCGTCGCGCGCCAACTACCGCGTGGCCGCCGCCGAGCTGCGCATCGCCGCGGACGGATGGACCGGGGTGACCTCCACGGTGCTCCTCGCCAACGACCGCCAGCGCAGCCTCGGCGCCGAGTGGGTGAAGGGCGATCCCCGCCGCGATGGACGCCTCGGCGTCACGTACGCCTTCGGCTCGAACACCGCCATCGCGCCGACGACGCGGGATCCCAACGGCGCGAACGTGCGCCTGGTGAGCGCGGCGGAGCAGGCCGCGTACATCGACGAAGCGATGAGTGCGTGGCGCGCCATCACGTGCTCCTCGAAGCCGATCACGAAGGTGGCCGTGCCCGCCGGCACCGATCCGGACCTGTTCGACGAGCTGGTGAACGGCGTGGCGCCGAGCGCGAACTACGCCTCTCCCGCCGACATCGTGCACTCGGGCTGGCAGCCCGCCGCCTGGTTCCGCGCGCTCGTCGGCGGCGCGGCGGGGAACAGCATCCTCGGCGTCACGATCCCGTTCGCCTTCATCGACGATGACGGCAACTTCACCGACATCGATCGCGACGGGAAGGTGGACCTCGCCCAGGTGGAGATCTTCTACAACGACCGGTACTACTGGGGGAACGGCGCCGCGAACGTCGTCGACTTCTACTCGATCCTGACCCACGAGAGCGGCCACGGCCTCGGGCTCGGCCACTTCGGCAAGGTGTTCATCACGAAGAAGGACGCGGCCGACGGGCTCGCGATCTCTGACGTGAAGTACGCGCCGTACGCGCTGATGAATGCGGTGTACGTCACGGGCCGCAACGAGATCGCGGGCAGCGACAACTCGCAGTTCTGCTCGATCTGGGCGGGCTTCTAGAAAGCGCCTGACGGCACGCAGGGCGGGATCGCCGATCGCGGCGGTCCCGCCCTGCGCTCGTTCGGGGAGCACATTGACGTTTTCGAGAACTCGGCGCACGATGCGCTGCTTAGGCGGCACATCTCATCTGCACCGGTGGCTCCATGCCGATCTCTCGCTTTTGTCGATTCGCGCCCGCGTTCGTCGTGGCCGGCACGTTCTTCTGCGCTTCCCCGGCGGGCGCCCAGACGCTCAATGCCGCGCAGGTGCGAGCACGATGGGACTCGCTCGTCGCCGGCTTCATGAACGCCTACTTCGCCGCGCGCCCGGAGGTGGCGGTGAACGCCGGCCGCCACGAGCTCGACGGACGACTACCGGATTGGTCCGCGGCCGGCATCGCGGCGTACGACTCGCTCCTAACGACATGGAGGGCGCGCGCGGCGGCGTTCGACACGACGGCGCTCGACGCCGATCGCCGGCTCGAGCGCCAGATCATGCTCGTGCACTCCGATCGCGATCTCTGGTTCGAGCGCGATTACGACGCGCCGCACCGCAGCCCGGCGTACTACGCGTACTCGCTCGATCCCAATCCGTATCTCTCGCGTCCCTACGCGCCGCTGCCGCAGCGCCTGCGCGCCTACATTCGCTACGCGCGCTCGGTGGCGAAGTCGGCGCCACAGATCCAGGCGAACCTGCGGCCACCGCTCGCGCGCACGCTGATCGACCGGGGCCGCGGCGCGTTCGGTGGCTTCGCGACGTTCTACCGCGACGAAGTGCCGCGCGTGTTCGCGTCGGTGCGCGACGCCGCGCTCCAGCGCGAGTTCAGGCAAGCCAACGACAGCGCGATCGCCGCGATGCAGGCGCTCGACGCCTGGCTCCAGGCGCAGCGCGCCACGCAGAACGAGGATTTCGCGGTCGGCGCCGAAAAGTTCCGCGCGATGCTGTGGGCGACCGAGCGCGTCGACACGCCGCTGGCGGAGCTGGAGCGCATCGGCCGGGCCGACCTCGCGCGCAACCAGGCCGCGCTGCGCGAAACGTGTGCGCGGTACGCGCCGGGCGCGACGCTGGCGGCGTGCGTGCAGAAGGCCGATGCGCACAAGCCCGCCGAGAATACCGTGGCCGCGGCGCGAAAGCAGCTCGTGGCGTTGCGACGCTTCGTCGTCGAGCGGCGCGTCGTCTCGGTCCCGAGCACCGAGCTCGCGGGGGTCGGGGAGGCGCCACCGTACAGGCGCTACAACACCGCGTACATCACCATCCCCGGGCCGTACGATCGCGGGATGCCCTCCACGTACTACGTCGCGCCTCCCGATCCCTCATGGACGGCGGAGCAGCGCGCGGGGTACATCCCCGGCGTGGCGAATCTCTGGTTCATCTCGGCGCACGAGGTGTGGCCAGGACACTTCCTTCAGTTCCTGCACGCCAAGCGGTCGCGCTCGACCCTCGGCCGGGTCTTCGTCTCCACGGCGCTCGCCGAGGGGTGGGCGCACTACGCCGAGGAGATGATGTGGGACATGGGCTTCGGCGACGGGGATCCGGAGATGCACGTCGGCCAGCTCGCGAATGCGCTGCTTCGCGACGTGCGGTTTCTCTCGGCGATCGGGATGCACACGGGAGGGATGACCGTCGCGGAATCCGAGCGCATGTTCCGCGACGAGGCATTCCAGCCCGAGGCGATCGCGCGACAGCAGGCAGCGCGCGGCACGTTCGATCCGCAGTACCTCGCGTACACGATGGGCAAGCTGATGATCCGGAAGCTGCGCGACGACTGGACCGCGACGCGCGGCGGTCGCGGGGCGTGGAGGCGCTTCCACGACCAGTTCCTCTCCTACGGCGGCGCGCCGGTCCCGGTGGTGCGGCGGCAGATGATGGGGCAGGCGGGACCATTGTTCTGATCCACGCCGACTGTCGCGCGGGTGCCGCCGAGGCGCCTACACCAGCACGTCGGCCGAGAAGCGCTCCGCCATCTCGGCGGCGTTGAGCGCGCCGCCGAACAGGTAGCCCTGCACGAGGTCGCAGCCGACGCCCTGCAGCACGCTGACCTGCCCGTGCGTCTCCACGCCCTCGGCGATGACCTCCATGCCGAGGTTGTTCGCGAGCGCCACGATGGTGCGCACGATCTCCGACCCTTCGCCGTCGGGTCCGATGTTGGACACGAACGAGCGATCGATCTTGAGCCCGTCGAGGTCGAAGCGGTGCAGGTAGCCGAGCGACGAATAGCCGGTGCCGAAGTCGTCGAGGTCGAGCCGGATGCCGAGCGCGTGCAGCTTCGCGAACGTGTCGATGACCGGTCCCTCGCGCTCGATCAGCACGCTCTCGGTGAACTCGAGGCGCAGGCACTGCGGCGGCAGCCCGCTCGCCTGGAGCGATTCGGTCACGCGGGCGACCAGATCGGGGTGCGAGAACTGCCGCGCCGACAGGTTCACGCTGATCGTCACGTCGGAGGCGACGGGATTCTCGCGCCGCCATTCCGCCATGCGGATGCACGCCTCGCGGAGCACGAGATTGCCCATCGGCACGACGAGCCCCGTCTCCTCGGCCACCGTGAGGAAGTCGTCCGGTGAGACGAGGCCGCGCTGCGGATGCTCCCAGCGCACGAGGGCTTCCACGCCGGCGATCCGTCCCGTGCGCAGGGAGATGACCGGCTGGTAGAGGATGCGGAACTCCTCACGCTCGATCGCCAGACGGAGGTCCGTCTCGAGCTGCAGGAGCGCCACGGCGTGTGCGTGCATCTTCTGGTCGAACACCTCGTAGCGCGACTTGCCGTTCGCCTTCGCGCGGTACATCGCGAGGTCCGCGTCGCGGAGCAGGTCGTCGGGCATGTGATAGCCCGTGCCCGACAGCGCGATGCCGATGCTCGCGCTGACGAAGACGTCCTGCCCCTGGAGGTAGAACGGGCGCTGAAGCTCGATCATGATGCGCTCGGCGACGCGCGTCGCGTCGTTCACGCTCGACGTGTTGTCGATCAGCACCGTGAACTCGTCGCCGCCGAGCCGCGCGACGGTGTCGCCGGGACGGACGCACTGCTCGAGCCGGCGCGCCACCGCGACGAGCAGCTGGTCGCCCACGGCGTGACCCAGCGAGTCGTTCACGACCTTGAAGCGGTCGAGGTCGAGGAAGAGCATGGCGAACGAGTACTGCTCGTCGAGCCGCGCGCGACCGATCGAACGGCGCAGCAGCTCCGTGAACCGTGAGCGGTTCGGCAGGAAGGTGAGCGCGTCGTGGAAGGCGTCGTGCAGGAGCTGACGCTCGGCCGCCTTGCGCTGCGTCACGTCGCGGAAGCTCCACACGCGGCCGGCGCTGCCGCCGTCCATGCGCTGCGGCACCGAATACCGCTCGAACACGCGTCCATCGTTGAACTCCAGCTCGTCGAAGCTCTCCGCCTCGGGCGACGCGTAGAGCTCGTGCACCTTGCGCAGGAACGCTTCGGGGTCGCGGAGCTGCTTGACCATGTGCGCGAGGGCGCGATCGTCGTCGCGCGACTCGGCGATGTCCTTCGGAATTCGCCAGAGCTCGACGAAGCGGCGGTTGAACAGCGTGATGTGGCCCATCCCGTCAGCGGCGAGGATGCCGTCCGCGGTGGACTCGAGCGTGGCGCCGAGCAGCGAGGCGGTGCGCGACAGATCCTCGGTGCGCCGCGTGAGGTTGGTCTGGTCGGTGAAGAACAGCGTGATCCCGTCCTCGAACGGGAAGGTGCGGACGTCCAGCACGCGCTCGCCGTCCAGGTCCGTGAGGTGCACCGCGAGCCGCGTCGCGCCGACGCCGCGATCGGCGAGCGAGCTGGCCAGCGTGGCGCCGAGCGCGGTGCGCGCGAGCTGCGGCCACGCCGCGTCGAGCTTCTGGCCGATCACCGCCGTACGGGTACGCCGGGAGAGCCGTTCGGCGGCCGTGTTCCAGAGCATCACGCGCCCGTCGCGCCCGAGCACGAGCATCCCCTCGTCGATCGACTCGATGATCTCGGAGAGCCGCGCCTGCGAGCGCCGCTCGCGCGCGAGCAGCTCGCCGGCCTGCACGGCACGGAGACCGAACAGCACGATGAGCTGCGAGAGCAGCAGCACGACGATCACGAGCTCGAACGACTGATCGGCCGCCTCCTCGGCATCCTGGCGCCGGACTTCCGCGTCCGCCTTGTACCGATCCTGCATGGCGAGGAGATCGGCGCGGGCGCGGTCGAACGTCGCCGTTCCGAACCGCAGGTCGTTGTCGATGGCGGCCGCCGTCTCCCCCACGAGGATCGACGCCATCACCTCGTCCCGCACGCGGAGGTACTTCGCCCAGTCGGCCTGGAACTGCTTCGCCGCGGCGATCTCCCCCGGGCGCTCGAGGCGCGCCATGTGCTCGGCGATGCGGTGCCTCACGCGCTCGTCGGCGGCGCGGGACTCGTCGACGTACTGGACCTGCAGATTGGGATCCGCCGTGGTCAGTGCGTAGAGCATGCGCCGGCGGGCCTCCTGCACGTCGAACTGCAAGCCGGCGAGCAGATCGAGCCCGCTCACGAGCCCATCGTACAGCTTGTGCGACTCGCGCGCGGCGCTGCGAAGCTGCAGCAGGCTGAAGGCGCCGGTGGCGACGCTCACGAGCGCATAGCCGACGAGGAGCGCCGTCGTGCTCCGTCGCCGAATGAGCGCCCGCGTCCGCGCCATCATCTCGCGTTCACCGCCAGACGGTACCCGGGCTCGCCCGGAAGTCGGCCGTCGATGCGCAGCATCTTCACGCTCGAGTCGGCGTCGCGCGCGCGAACGTAGCCGATGGCGCCAGGCACGTTGTAGACGAAGCGCAGCACGCCGTTGGTGGAGGCGAGCGTCTTCGGCGCGTCGGCCGTCTCGCCGGAGAAGACCGCCTGCATGTACGTGCGCTTGTATTCCGCCTCGGCGACACCGTAGACCGACTGCAGGATCGCCTCTCGCTCGCGGGCCCCCGCGTCGCGCATCACCAGCGTGACCCGTCGCCCGTTCGACCAGCGGCTTCGCTGGCCGCGGAACACGCGGCGCAGATCACCGAGCGACATCTCGTTCAGCGGGTTGCTCCGGTTGACCACGATGGCGAGCGGCTCGCTGTCCTGCGCGTGGGCGCTGCTCGGCGCGATGCCGAACAGCGACGCCAGGAGCGCGCCGAACGCCAGTGCGAGAGGAGACATCTTCGGGCGCCGCATCAGAACATGAACGACACTTGGGCGTCGACGCGATTCATCCTCGGGCGCGTCGTCTGCTCGAGGTGGCTCGCCTGCAGCTTGAACGCGGCCAGGGGATCGAAGTCCCAGCGCACGCCGCCCGTCGGACCGCTGCGGCGGCCAAGGAAGGCGAACAGCTGGTTGGACTTGGGGACGTCGACGTAGTCGTAGCGCACGTACGGGCGCACCGTGCGGAACCGCCGCGACGCCTGCGCGTACCATCCGCGCGTCGTGTTCGGATCGGCGCCCGCCCGTGGGCGATGACGCATCGCCACCCACTCCCCGAGCAGCTCGACCGCGTCGGTCTTGTAGAGCGCGTGCGCCACGCCGATCATCTCGTCGATCGGCGCCTTCGAGGTGTCCTGGAGCGTGAGCCGGTCGCGATAGAGCGAGACGCCCATCTGGAGGCCGTCCCAGCGTGCCGGGCGCGTGATCAGCGCCACGTTCATCGACGGCGTGTTGTTGTCGGCGAGACCGGGCTGCGGTGGCGTGGCGGCGGAGGACTGGCCCGCGCGCCCACTGCCCAGCTCCGCGACGTAGCGGAGTCCGAGCCCGCCGGACGGGATGTCGCCCGTGGTCGTCACGCCGAGCGTGTGGAAGGGCAGCAATCCGATGTCGCCGTCGATCGCGTACACCAGCGGGCGCCCGACCGCCGTCTGGAACCAGCTGCCGTGATGATACGCCGTGCTGTAGTACCCGAGGGTCGAGTGATACCGTCCCGCCGAGGCGGTGAAGTGGTCGCTCGCCCAGTAGGTGACGAGGATCCGCTCGAGGCGCGCGCTGTAGGTGTTCCGCGGCAGCGCGGTGAGAGTGGCCTCGGTGAGCACGCTCAGACGCTCGGACAGCTGCGACTGCCCGAACAGGTCGAACTGGCCGAGGGCGAATCCGTTCTTCGCGCCGGTCGAGTCGATGGCGGAGAACTTGACGTCGGCGAACAGGTGCACCCGGAACTGCGGTTCGGCTGCAGCCGCGCTCTCCGGAGGTGTGCCGTCCTCGTGGTCGCCGTGCTCGGCGCGCTCGCCGTGCTCGGCGCGCGGAGCGTTGGAGACGTCGCGCGGTACGGTCAGGAGGTGGCGGATCGTCGCCTGTGACGCCGGTGCGCTGCCGGCACGGGCGCAGAGCGCCGCGACGAGGGCCTGGGTCGTCGAATCGGCGTCGCTCGGCGAGGTGACGTCCGAGGTACCGTGGACGGGGCAGTCGACGACGAGCAGGCGGCCCGGTCGATCCTCACTGCGCTCGGAGCTCGTGCTCGGCGGGCTCGCCACCACACTGGGCGCGGCCGTCCCCTGCTGTGCCGGATACTGCGTGGACGCCTGGGCGGCGACGACGGCGGGGCACAGCGCGAACGGGAGAACCAGGGCAGCGAGGCGCACGGTCCGGCCGGTGAGGGGGTAACACGTCGAGGCTGCCGCGGGCGACGCCGCCCACGGGCCAGCTAGCGTCCTCATGCAGACGATCCGGACCGGCACGCGGCACACGAGAATGCATGCATTTGCACGCGATTTCCCCGGAGCGGACCCGGCCCCTGCGCTCGGTCGAGTATGACCGGTCAGTCCGGCCGGCGGCGGCCGATTCTACCTTCGAATCCGGTGGGCGTTGGGGGGCCTGACCCGGGGTCAGCGCCGTGGGGAGCCCGCAGGCCGCTCGCCCGGCGTCACCCGGCGTTGACGGCGTTGGCGACGGCGCGGATCGCGATCACCGTGACCACCAGCCCTCCCGCCACGAGGAGCACGAGACCGAGGAAGGTGGCGGCGACCATCAGGCGGCTCGTGCGCGCCGTGGTGATGGGGCGCGAGAGCGCGCGCTCCAGGAGGGCGACGTTGCGCAGGTTGGACTTGAAGGCGACGTCGAACAGGTCGCCGATCAGGGGCACCGTCCCGGCGATCGTGTCGACCGCGACGTTGCCGAGCATGCGCAGCACCACCGAGCGCGGCACCCCGAGTCGCTGGGCGAGGATCACGAGGTAGCCGGCCAGCGCCGCGCCGCCGATGTCGCCGAGCCCGGGGATGAGCCCGATGACCGCGTCGGCGCCGAAGCGGATCTCCGTGCCGGGCACCCGGGCGGCGGAGTCCAGGAGGCGCGCCAGCGTGCGGGCGCGCGCGAGCGGGTCCGCCGGCGCGACCGGCGTCATTCGACGTGCACGCCGACGCGGAGCCCCGACTCGCCCGCCGGCGCGGGACGGACGAAGAAGTTCGCGTAGCGCCCGTCGTAGTGAATGCGCACGGCGTGCATCAACGCGACTCCTCCATAGATGAGGGTGATGTCCCCCTTCGAGAGCGACGACGTGCGGGCCATGAAATCGACGTCGCTCACCGAGGCGGTCCGGCCGATCGTGACGTAGAACAGTGCAGTCGCGATGCCACCCGCCAGGACGCCCCGCTCGAACGCCCCCCCGCCGCGGTGCGGCACGTCGAGGATCGCCTCGTCGAGGGCCGCCTGGACGTTGAGCCCCATGCTGGAGAAGAGGAACTGCTGGCGCCTCTGGGTGGTGGCGTCGAGCCCCGAGTAGACCGTCGGGCGGCCCTTGTCGAACCCGATGCTGGGGCTTCCGCCGACGGCCATGGCCGTGACCACGTGTGCTCCCTCGTGCGCCAGGATGCTCGTGGCGAAGCCGGCGGCCATGCGGCGCCAGTAGTGGTGGCGCGATGCGCTCGGCGGGATGCGCGTTGCGCCCGGCGCATCCCGCACCGTGGAGTCGGCCGGCGCCTGGGCGAGCGCACGCATGGTCGGCACGCCAAGGCCCGAAGCGACTGCCAGGGCAGCCGCCAGCGAACGGGCGCGGGGAAGGCGAGGAAGCGACATGACTCGAATATCGGCAATGCGGCGCGTCCAGCACATCGTCGCCCGAAGTGGTAGAATGCAGGGGTTCGCCGTCCGACCTCTCTCGCTGCCGCCGATGCCACCCCGCCTCTCCGACCTCGAGATCCAGCGCGCGCTAGGGGCGCTGCCAGGCTGGTCGCGCCGCCGCAACGTGCTCACGAAGACGTTCAGCTGGCCCACCTTCGCGCAGGGGATCGAGTTCGTGAATCGCGTCGCCAGAGCCGCCGACGCGATGAACCATCACCCCGACATCGACATTCGATACACGAAGATCACGTGTGCGCTGTCGACCCACGACGCCGGTGGGATCACGGAGCTGGATCTGACGCTCGCCGGCCAGATCGAGAAGGCGGCGAACGAGTCCTGACTCGCTGGAACGACCCAGGATCCCCGACGTCTCCTGCACATGCTCCCAACCTGGCACGTCGAGCGGCATCGCACCGCACACATCGGTTGGCTGCGCGCCGCCGTGCTCGGCGCCAACGACGGCTTGATCTCGACGGCGAGCCTCGTCGTCGGCGTCGCCGCAGCGGGGACCGCACGGTCCGCCGTGCTGATCGCCGGCGTGGCCGGTCTCGTGGCGGGCGCAATGTCGATGGCCGCGGGCGAGTTCGTGTCGGTCAGCTCGCAGGCCGATACGGAGAGTGCGGACCTCGCGCGCGAGCGGCGTGAGCTCGCGACGGATCCCGCCGGCGAGCGCGCCGAGCTCACGGGGATCTACGTCGCTCGCGGCCTCACGCCGGAGCTGGCCGCTCAGGTGACGGAGCAGCTCATGGCACACGATGCCCTCGGCGCGCACGCGCGCGACGAGTTGGGTCTGTCGGAGATCACCGCCGCGCGGCCGTTGCAGGCGGCACTGGCATCCGCCGCCGCGTTCGCGCTGGGCGCGATCCTGCCCGTGCTCGTCGTGGTGCTGGCGCCAGCGCGCATGCTCACCGCGTTGGTCACGGGGAGCGCGCTCGTGCTGCTCGCGGTGCTCGGTGCGGTGGCAGCCAAGGTCGGCGGCGCCTCGACGATGCGCGGGGCGCTGCGCGTCGCGTTCTGGGGCGTGCTGGCCATGGGCGCCTCGGCGCTCGTCGGGCGGCTGTTCGGCACCACCGTCGCGTAGTCGGATTCAGTACAGGACTCGACTCGCGTCGCTCGCGCTCAGGCGGTCGCGCTCTCCATGAAGACGTCGTCCCCTGATCCCGGCGCTCCGACCGCCACGAAGTAGTCCTCCGTCGGCAGCAGCGCGACGGTTCGGAAGTATGCCTCGTGATCGAGCTGCGTCCGGTGCGCGAAGAACGCCTCGAGCTTCTTCGCGTACCAGGCCTCGATCGGCACGCGGATTTGGATCGGCTGTCCTTCCTGCGCCGGTCTGTCGCCGGGAAACGGCATCGGCCACGTGACGTAGCACAGCCGATCGGGGCGGTGCGGCGCGAGCCCCGCCTCGAGCTGCTCGGGAAACGCCGCCGTTCCGGCCAGCATCACGGCCGACGTCGCGAATCGGCAGATCGCCTTGTGGTCCCGATGTCCGGTCGGTGCGCCCTCCGGCCCGAAGGTGAGGACGACCTGCGGCCGCTCGCGGCGCAGGAAGGCCACGATCTGGCCGATGACGACGTCGGGATC
>Ga0207701_10004542_pt1 | contig 14057 bp, 8 predicted proteins | sample KBSSwiSSwithPhiX_FD_184294 | JGI IMG/M metagenome (GOLD analysis project Ga0207701, IMG submission 184294) | Switchgrass rhizosphere bulk soil microbial communities from Kellogg Biological Station, Michigan, USA, with PhiX - S5 (SPAdes) (version 2) | ecosystem: Environmental > Terrestrial > Soil... | reverse complement strand
TGTCCGCGGTCGCCAGCACGTCGGTGAGCGCGCGCAAGCTGTCGCGGTTGCGGTTGAGGCAGTCCATGCGCAGGTCCAGCACCTCGGCCGACTGCTCGCCGCGCACGTGCGTCGCCTCGCAGGCCTCGCTGTACATCGCGGTCCAGCGCTTCGCATAGCCGTCGAGGATCGCGGCGGCGCGCTCCCAGACCGCTGCGGCGTGCGGGGCGCCGGTGGCGAGGAATGCCGCGCGGCTCGCGTCGCGGCGGGGGTGCGCCCCGCCCGGGTCCGACGCCGGCGTCTCCCAGACCTGCGCCAGCCTGGCGCCGGGGTTGCGGCAGGGCGCCGCGCCGGTCGTTTGCAGCGCGTGCTGGCCCAGGGCGCCGCCCGCCAGCAGCACGCTGGCGAGGCCGACGCCGATCACCACGCGGCGCTTGCGCGCGGGATCGCGGGCGAGCGCCGCGAGCAGATCGGGCATGGACGGGAAGCGGTCCTCGCGCCTGGTCGCGAGGCCGCGCAGCACGACCTTGCGCAGCCACGCCGGGACGCGGGCGCGCTGCGATGAATCGCGCAGCCGGCCCGCGGCGACCGCTTCGATCAGCTTGTCCAGGGCGTCGGCGGCAAAGGGGCGCTCGCCGTAAAGCGCCTCGTACAGCGACACGCAGAAGCTGAACTGATCCGTGCGCGCGTCCGCGGCTTCGCCCTTGAACTGCTCGGGCGCCATGTAGGCGGGCGTGCCGATCAGCGCGCCGGTGCGGGTCATCAGCGCCATGGCGGTCGTGCTGGCGAAATCCACGACGTGATCGCTGTCGGTCGGTTTCACCGAACCTCCGTCGTCCGCATCGCGGCTGTCGCTGGCCAGGCCGAAGTCCATGACCCGGACCGCGCCATCTTCGGCGACCATCACGTTCTGGGGCTTGAAGTCACGGTGAACGATGCGCGCGGCGTGCGCCGCCGCCAGACCGCGGCCGGCGGCGAGAAAGACGTCCCGGACCTCCGACCACGCGCGCGGCTTGCCGCCCAGCCACGCGCTCAGCGTCCGGCCTTCGACGAACTCCATCGCGATGAACACGCGGTCGTCGATCGTTCCGGCGTCGTGCACCACGACGACGTTGGGGTGGGTGAGGCGGGCGATCGACTTGGCTTCCTTGAGGAGGCGACCGCGGCTGCGCGCCTGCGACCCCGACCCGGGCTGGCCGTCGTTGAGCAGCTTGAGCGCGACCTTGCGATCCAGCTCGGGATCGTAGGCGGCGTAGACGTCGCCCATGCCGCCGCGGCCCACCAGACCGAGCAGGACGTAGCGACCGACCGTCGCGCCGCGCGGCAGCAGGCCGGCGGGCTGAGCGGCCGGGGCAGCCACCTTCGTCCGCGTGGCCCCGATCGCGGCCAGCTCTGATCCCTGGGCGAGGACCGCGGGCGCAGCGGCGGCGACCAGATCGCGGCACGCGGTGCAGGTCGCGAGGTGCGCATCGACCGTGGCGACCGCGGCGCTGTCCAGGCGTCCCTCCAGGAAGCCGACCAGCGTGGTCTCGTCGGGGCAGGACTCCTTCATTGCCCCTCAGCGTCGGTGATGGCGCGCCGCGTCCGAATCTGCGGATGGAGGTCCAGGGGCGCGCGACTGGGTGGTGCGGGCGGAAGTGAAGGACAGCAGGGCCGCTCGCAAAACCCAGTCAGCAGGAGAAACCATGAAGAGCATCCAAACGAACCGTGGCCTGAAGGTCAAGACGAGCGTGAAGGCCGGTGGCCTGAGCGTCATCAACCACAGCCGCCGTGGCCTGAAGGTCAAGACGAGCGTGAAGGCCGGTGGCCTGAGCGTCATCAACCACAACCGCGGCGGCCTGAAGGTCAAGACGAGCGTGAAGGCCGGTGGCCTGAGCGTCATCAACCACAACCGCGGCGCGCTGCGCGTCAAGTAAGCGACAGAAACCGCGTGATACCTTCGATTTCGTGAAGCTGGTACTGGCGTTTCAGACGGAGCTATCGCGTGAGGGCGGCGTCTCGGAGCCGGATCCGGCTCTGGAGACGCGGCTCAGCGAGCTCGTCGCGCGCGGGCGATCCGCTCATCCGGAGCTCGCGCTCGACGAGGTCGCCTTCGTCCAGCAGCTCGCGCGCTGCGCCGCCGCCCCCGGCGCGGCCACGCCCTTACCGCTCGAACAGCTGGAACGGTTGCACATCGAGGACCTCTATCTCGCCTGCGCGTGCGCGGCGGGAGTGGCGGGGGCCGCGGCGCGGTTCGAGGAGCGGTGCGGCCCGCGGCTGAAGGCGGTCCTGGGCGCCTCGGTGAAGTCCGCCGATCTGCGCGCGGAGATCCGGCAGCGCGTGCTGGACCTGCTGCTGGTCGGGACGATCGACACGCCGGCCAAGATCGCCGGCTACGGCGGGCAAGGCCCCATCGACAGCTGGACGGCGGTGGTCGCGCAGCGGCAGCTCACGACGTTGTTGCGCAAGGACGAGACGGAGCGGCGGGCCCGCGAGGGGGCCGCCCTGGAGACAGCCCTGGGCGGCGGCGTGGCGCCGGAGGTGGCGTTCGCGAAGCAGCGTTACCGCGCCGAGTTCGAGCGCGCGATGGCGGACGCGCTGTCGGTGCTCGAGGAGCGGGATCGCCTGGTGCTGCGTCTCCACCTGGTGAGCCAGATCAGCGTGCAGGACATCGGCAAGATGTACGGGGTCGCGCAGTCGACGGCGTCGCGCTGGCTGGCGAGCGCCCGCGATCAGGTTCAGACCGAGGTCACGCGGCTGCTGCGGCAGCGCCTGGGCGCGTCGCCCGACGAGATCGCGTCGCTGGCGGGCGTGATGGCGAGTCAGATCGATCTCAGCATCTCGCGCCTGCTCAGCCCCGGTGACATCCGCGCCGCCCGCGGCGACTCGTAGCGACCGGGTGGATTGGCCCGGTCAACCGGGCCCGGGCAACGTCGCGCGGGTGGCGACGCGTAGATCCTCGCAGACTTCGCTGAAGACGTCGGGCGGAACGTCGGCGAGAGCGAGCGCGCTCGCCGCGCGGGAGAAGCGGAGCTCGACGAGGCGCAAGGTGTCGGCGGGCCCGATGTCCGCCATGCTGATTCCGTGTCCGGTGTGCTCGATCTCGACGTCGACGGGAACCCCGGTTCGGCGTCCGAAGCTGCGAACCATGGTTGTCACGGTGCTGCCTTCGGACGCGCCCGTCTGGTATCCACGCCGCGCGAGATGGCTGACGAACGACGCCGCGAACGGGGGCTCCGTCGCGATCAAGCGTTCGATCAAGTCTTCGGACGCGCGATGGAGGGGCCGGTCGAGCTGCCGGAACGCGGGGATCAGCTCGTGGTCGATCAGGATCTGGCGCCACGCCTGCCGTTCGCGCGCGTCGAGCGCGGCGGGATGGGGAACGCCCACGTCGACGACGCCGCGCGCGGCGAGGTCCACCCCGTCGAGCGACAGATCGACGCATTCGATCTCCCGCGTCACACAGAAGTCGATCCACGCGCCCGGGTCGGGCAGGCGACCGCGAAACACGAGGCCCATGCCCAGCGCGCGCGCGACCGGATGTTCCACGAACAGCGCGAGAAATCCGCCGAGCGGCCAGCTGCGCTCCGAGAGCATGGCCCGCTCGACGCGCGCGCCCTGATCGGCCGTGAGCCGCTTCAGCTCGCGCTTGAGTCGCGAGAGCTCGGTTCGCGCTTCCACGGGTACGGCATTCTTCTTGGAGGGCGCGTCCTCGACGACGACTTCGTTGTCGCGGCCCAGACGCAACGTCAGCGACTGGCCGCCGGCGGCGAGCGTGCGCCGGCCACGCCGGTCGAACCCGAAATCGTCCAGCGCGAGCTCCGCCAGTTGCTCGTCGCTGAGGCCCCGCTGCTCGGCGAGGCGGCGGAGCGTCGACGCCGCGTCATGCGCGAGCCCGGCATTCTTGCCGTGGCTGGCCCACCGGGCGAGCCACGCGATCGCCGTGCGCGACGCGCGGGCGGCGAGGGCGCGGATGACCTGCTGGCGCAGCTCCCAGCGATACGAGTCGTTGACCTCCGGGGCGAGCGCTCGCACGCCGTCCTCGAGCTGGGCCTCGCTGCCGAAGAGCGCGAGGATCTCGATCGACGGTTCTTGCTGCGCACCGACCCAGCGTTCGCAAGCGGCGTCGTCGAGACGCGCGCGAACGGCGACGAGCACCGGCTGGACTCCTTGCCCGTCGAGCGCGCAAAGCAACCACGCGAACGCGGCGGGCGAGACGGCGTTGCCGCTTCGCCAGGCCAGCTTCGCCGCCGGCGCTTTCGACGGCGGCTCGAGTCGCAGCGCGCGCGCATGAGCAGCGAGCGTCTCGGCGAGCGCGGCGTCGTCCGCCGGCGTATCGGCCTCGAGAGCCCGGAGCTGACTGCGAAGCAACGCCTCGGCGAGGCGATTGCGGACAGGGGTGCTGGTCTCCTCGGCCAGCGCTGCGCCCAGGGCCTCGAGACACTGGGCGCCGCCGACCTCGGCGACGATCTTGGCGGCCGAATCGCGCGTGCCGCTCTGACGGTGCGTGAGCAGCGGGAGGATCGCGGTGAGGTCGTAATCCCGCGCATCGATCAGCGTCTTGACGGCCTGGCTCCGCTCGGTGGCCTTCGCGCTCTCGAGCGCTTGCACGATGTGCGGCACGGCGCGGCCCGGATCGGCTTGCGCCAGCCAGGCGGCCACTTCCTCGTGCGCCGCGCAGTCGGGCGCGGCGCACAGCTCGGCCGCGAGCGCCACCGCTGAATTCGGTGCGAGCGCGCGATAGCCGTCGAGGAGCGGCTTGGGGTACATCCCGCCAGGCTTCGCGAGCGACATCACCGCGCGTCGAATCGCGGCTCTCAGCTCGGACGTATCGCCGAAATGCGCCAGCGCCTCGGCGAGATTCTCGCCCTTCCACAGGTACCTCCGACACTGCTCGGCGAGCCACTCCGAAAACGGATCGAGCAGCTCGCTGCCCAGCGCGACGTGGTCCTTCCAGCCCGCCCCATCGGTCGCGCGCAGGTGCTCGAGAACGAGCTTGGCGCGGCTCTCGCGTTCCGCGGTCCGGGGCACCTCGGATCGCTCGGGCGCAGTGGCAGCGATCTTGGACAGGAGCTTCTTGACCTCGGCCGCGCGCTCGGAAGCGACGGCTTGCTTTGCCAGCTCGGAGGCGCCCGCGTGGCGGGCGTGCTTCGCGAGGACCTCGGCCGCCGCCAGCCGCGTGACCTTGTTGCGTGCCGCGAGCGGCTCGGCGAGCAGCGGAACGACGTCGGCGGCGTCGAAGGTACCGAGGGCGGTGATCGCCGCCGAACGGACCGCCTTGTCGTCGGCGGCGAGCAGGGGACCGAGGCCTGGGCCGCGCGCGTGGTGTGGACCCAGCCGAGGATCTCCACCAATCCGCGCCCGCCCGGCTTTTTCGACTCACGTCCGAGAGCGGCCGCGATCGGCTCGATGACGATCTCCCCGGCTTCGGCCACGCAGCGGCGGTCGTTCTCGTCGCCGGCCCCTTCGGCAATCGCCGCGACCGCGCGTGCCGCAACGGCGGCCGTGGTGACGAGCGGCAGGAGGCCGAGCTTCATCTTCAACCAGCTGCCTTCGTCGAACATCGACTCGCGCCGCTCGGGAGGAAGCCGGGCGAGGCTCCGTCTGAGCGCCACCATCAGGGGCGGCACTTTCATCTCCCGGTCGTATCCGCTCGCTTCCCACATGAGATCGCTGGCGAACAGCGTGCGCGCCACGAAGGCGTCGAGCTTGCTCGGCCAGGCGGCTTCGAGGCGACCCAGCGCCACCACGGCGATCGCCACGGCGCGGACGGGATCCGGCCGGGGCGGGTCGTCCCAGGACTTCTTCTGCTGCTTCTGTTCGCCTTTCGCGTGCGCTTCCAGCGCCGCCACCAGCTGCTCCCGGACCGCGGGGAGCTCGACGAGAGTTTCCACGGCGAGCGCCAGGTCGTCGGGCGCCACGCGGGAGGCCAGCGCCAGCCGCAACCGCTCGTCGGCGGTCGCATGCTCCAAGTAACGGCGGCGCTGCACGAGTCCGATGCCGCGGATCGTCTCGGCGCACGGGTGGAGGGAGGCGTCGATGACGGCGCGTGCCCACTGGGCCTCGGAAGCGATGGCAAGGATCGCTGGGGAGACGAGGGGATGGTCGTGCGGCACGGGTCCACCGCGCAGCCCGGCGCAGTCCTCGGCGGAAGCGATGCGAGCGACGATGTCGCCCGGCAGCTCCTTCGCCGCGATCGCGCCGTGACGAAACAGGCAGAGCTCCACCCCGTGGCGCAGGCGCGGGCTGAGCTCTCGGGCGAGCGCGCGGAGCGACGCGAGTGTCCCCGGATCGCCCTCCAGCCGGGCGAGGACCATCGTCTCGAAGGCGTGGTGCCAACCGAGCAGCGATCGCTCGCTGGTGATCCCGTATCGGGTTTCCTCCCCGTCGACTTGCCGCAAGAGCTCCAGGAGATCCGCCGTCGAGAACGCTTCCGGGCTGAGCGCCATCGCGTCCCAGAATTTGTCCTCCCTGGACGCTTCGACCACCCGTCGGCGCCAGCCTTCCCACAGCGCTCGACCGAGGCGTCGCTCGTCGCCCCCGGAGCGCTGTCGGAAGGCTTCCGTGAGCCGGTGATGGTGAAACTGCCGCAGCTCCGACACCACGACCTTGACGTCTTGGTCGAGCGTGTCGGCCGCCACGGCGACTAACCGACGCGCTTATGATGAAAGCGCTCGTACCGCGCCTGATCTCGGGCGAACTTCCGCATGACTTTGCCGAGATCCAGCAAGCTTCGTTCGACGCGATCAAGCCGTCGATCCGTCCCTTCCAGACGCTCGCCCAGCGAGTTCGCAAGGCGGTCAACGCGCTCGCTGAGCCTGTTGATCCGATTGTCCAGGGAGCTTCCGAGATGGTCTACGCCCTCGCGGATCTGATTCAGGAGTTCGCCTGTCAGCTCTTGTCCGTCCACGCCTCGATGGTAGCGCGGCCGGGGGCGGTTGTCGTCCGCCCCGGCCACCGTTTCTGGTTCGTGGTCACGCCGCCTGCGCCGCCGCGACGGCGGGCGCGCCCAGCGCCGCGTTCTCTGCCTTGCGCGCCTCGATCAGGGTCAACCGCACCTCCTGCGCGATCTCGGGATGCTCGGCGACGTAGGCGCACGCCTTGTCGCGTCCCTGCGCGATCCGGTCGCCCTTGAACGAGTAGAACGATCCCGACTTGTCGAACAGACCCGACGCCGTCGCGTGGTCGACGATCTCGCCCGGGACGTTGACGCCCATGCCGTAGAGAATGTCGAACTCCGCCTCGCGGAACGGCGGCGCCACCTTGTTCTTCACCACCTTCACGCGCGCGCGGTTGCCGACCACCTGCTCGCCGTTCTTGACCACGCCGATCTTGCGGATGTCCAGGCGCACGGACGCGTAGAACTTCAGCGCGTTGCCGCCGGTCGTCGTCTCCGGGTTGCCGTAGACGACGCCGATCTTCTGGCGCAGCTGGTTGATGAACACGACCGCGGTGTTGTTGCGCGCGGTCGCCGCGGTCAGCTTGCGCAGCGCCTGGCTCATGAGGCGCGCCTGCAACCCCATGTGGGCGTCGCCCATCTCGCCTTCGATCTCCGCCTTGGGCACCAGCGCCGCGACGGAATCGATGACGATCAGATCGATCGCGCCCGTGCCCACCAGCTTGTCAGCGATCTCCAGCGCCTGCTCGCCGTGATCGGGCTGCGACACCAGCAGGTCCTCGATGCGGACGCCCAGCTTGCGCGCGTAGCCGACGTCCAGGGCGTGCTCGGCGTCGATGAACGCGCACACGCCGCCGGCGCGCTGGGCCTCGGCGATCGCGTGCAGCGTCAGCGTCGTCTTGCCCGACGATTCGGGGCCGTAGATCTCGATGACGCGGCCACGCGGCAGTCCGCCGACGCCCAGCGCGAGGTCGAGACCGACCGATCCCGTCGGGATCGTCCCTATCTCGGCGATCTCGCCGCCCGACAGCGGCATGATCGCGCCCTTGCCGAACTGCTTCTCGATGGCCGCGATGGCGCTGGCGACCGCTTTCAGTTTCTCCTTCATGCTGGACATGGTTCGCTCCTTTGGTCAGGTCACTGGTTGATCGAGTACGCGGTACTGGAGGGCTTCGGCGAGGTGGGCGGACGCGATGGCGGGACGGCCTGCCAGGTCGGCGATCGTGCGCGCCACGCGGCGCACGCGCGTGATGGCGCGCGCCGACAATCCCAGGCGCCCGGCCGCCCGTTCCAGCAGCGCGTGGCCCGCGCCGTCCAGCTGCGCCACCTGGCGCAGGTCCGCGGACGACAGGCGGGCGTTCCAGCGGTGGCCGCGCTTCTGCTGGCGCTCGCGCGCCGCCACCACGCGGTCGCGGATCGCCGCGCTGGATTCGCCCGCGTCGGCGTGGGCGAGCTCGCGGTACGGCAGCGCGGGGACGTCGACGTGCAGGTCGATCCGATCGAGCAACGGCCCGGACAGCCGCGAGCGGTAGGCGAGGATCGCCGTTCCGGAGCAGGTGCAGGTGCGCACGGTGCTGCCCAGGTGCCCGCACGGGCAGGGATTCAGCGCGGCGATCAGCATGAAGTCGGCCGGGTAGGTGACGCCGCGGCGCACGCGCACGATCGTGACGGCGCGATCTTCCAGCGGCTGCCGCAGCATCTCCAGCACGTGGCGTGGAAACTCGAGCAGCTCGTCGAGGAACAGCACGCCGTTGTGCGCCAGCGAGATCTCGCCCGGGCGCACGGTGGGCCCGCCGCCGACCAATCCGGCCGACGACACCGTGTGGTGCGGCGCGCGGAACGGACGCGCGCCCACCAGCGCCGAGCCGCCAAGCAGGCCGGCGGTCGAATACACCATCGTCGTCTCCAGCGCTTCGTCGAAGCTGAGGGGCGGCAGGATCCCGGGCAGCCGCGCGGCGAGCATCGTCTTGCCCGCCCCGGGCGGCCCGACGAATAACAGGTTGTGCCCGCCCGCCGCGGCGATCTCCAGCGCGCGGCGCGGGACCTCCTGCCCGCGCACGTCGGTCAGGTCCGCGCCGTTGACGAGCGCCGGTCGCGCGGCCGCTCCGCCGTCCTGCGCGGCGGCGTCCCAGGGTTCGCCGCGCAGCAACGCCACCAGCGCGGTCAGGTTCGGCGGCGCCTGAACGTCGTGGCCTGCGACCACCGCCGCCTCGGCGGCGTTATCGGGCGGGACGACGACGCGGCGGATGCCCCGGCTGCGCGCCCACGCCGCGATCGGCAACACGCCGCGCACCGGGCGCAGCGTTCCGTCCAGCGCCAGCTCTCCGACGAACAGCGTGCCGTCGAGGGCGGTCGCCTCGACGACGCCGGCGGCGGCCAGCATCCCGACCGCGATCGGGACGTCGAACGCGGCGCCGTCCTTGCGCAGATCAGCGGGCGCCAGGTTGACGGTGATCCGGCGCGGCGGCAGCTTGAAGCCGCTGTTCTCGAGCGCGCCGCGGATGCGCAGGCGCCCTTCGCGGATGCCCGCGTCCGCGAGCCCGACGATGGCGCAGCAGGGGAGGCCCACGCCGATATCGACCTCGACGTCGATGGGCGCCGCGTCGATTCCGACGACGGCAGCAGACGCGACACGCACGAACATGCCGCGCTGCTTTGCGAGCGCGATGCCAGCGCGAGGACCGTGTTGGGCGCGGGCCGCGGTTCGAACGAGCGGCCGACGGCCGGCCAGGCGTCCTTTAGCTGGTCAGACGGGGACGTCTACGTCCACGTCCACGTCTACGCAAACGTCAGCGTCAGCGTCAGCGATCGGACTAGAACGTCAGGCGAAGACCGAAGCGTCCGTTGAACGGCCGCTGGTACAGCAGGGCGTGGCCGTAGTTCGGGTTCTTCTGGATCGGCGCGCCCGAGATGTCCTTCGCGTACTTCAGGTCCGACGGCGTGCCGTTCACGATCGGGCCGGCCCAGCTGTACGTGTAGTTGTCGTCGGTCATGACGACCGTCTGCTGGTTCAAGATGTTGAAGAGGTCGATGAACGCCTCCAGGTTCACCTTGGGCGACAGCTGGCGGCGGTAGGCGAACTTTCCGTTCAGCTCCGTCACCGTCGGCGTCCGGCCGCCCGAACCGCGCGGCAGCAGCATCACCAGCTCCTGGCCCGGAATCAGGCCCGACACGTAGTTGCGCGGCATGCCCGACCGCGCCGCGAACGACAGGCCGAACGTGAAGGTGCCGCGGCCCACCGGACGCACGTAGAAGCCGTCGATGTGCGCCAGGTGAGGCCGATCGTTGGGCAGCGGCCCGTTCTGGTTCGAATACAGATCGGGCGTGTCGTAGGCGTTGTTGCCGTTGGGGGCGAAGTAGTTCTGCTCCGCCTGGTAAAGGCCGTCGTAGTTGCCGATCAGCCGCGAGTACGTGTACGACGCGCGCGTCAGCCAGTTCTTCGAGAAGCGCTTGTTGACCGACAGCGTGATCGCGTCGTAGGTGCGTTCCGGCTTGGGCGCCGACGCCAGGCCCTGCAGCGTCTTGTAGCGCGCGTCGGCGGCGGCCGCGGCGGACTGCAGCGCGGGCAGCGCCGGGTCGTCCGTGATCATCATCTTCGTGCGCGCGTCCAGGGCGGCGGCGGTCTGGTCCCTGTACTTGGCGGCGTCGTCCAGCGCCGACTGCGGGATGTGGCCCGGGTTGGCGAGCACGAACGTCAGGCTGGGATCGGCGGTGCCGTCCTCGATGATCATGCCCAGCCAGCGGTGCTGGTAGTCCAGGCGGACGGTGAGGTCCTCGATGACCTCGCGCTCGGCGGTGGCGACGATCTCGTTGTGGTACTGGCCCTGCAGGTTGGGCTGCACCGCGTAGTTCTGCCCGTTGTTGAAGAGGACGCTGCCCTGGGTCGCGTTGTCGGGCGGGAACGGGTTCGCCATCGTCGACTTCGGCGGCAGGTTGCAGTCGTGCCATTCGCCCGAGCCGTTCCACGCGTACGGATTCTGGTTCGAGCACTCGGTCATCGGGATCGCCTGGCGCTGCAGGATGCCCTCGCCGCCGAAGTAGCGCGCGGCGACGTTGAGGGGAATCGCCTCGTAGTAGCGTCCGTAGAAGAACGAGATCTTCGACCGGCCGTCGTTGCGCGGATCGAAGATGGCGCCGACGCGCGGGCTGATGTTGGTCGCATCCAGGAACGGCTGGCCGTGGAAGTCGTAGAGCTTCTGGAACTCGAGCCGGGCTCCCAGGTTGATGGTCAGGTTGCGCAGGCCCTGCGGGTTGTAGTTCTCCTGCAGGTACAGCGCGTTGACGAGGCTCTTCACCGACGCCTTCAGCTCATCCCGGTAGTACGGGTCGTACAGCAGGTCGGTGGGCGGGTGAATCGGTCCGAAGTCCGACGGGCTCTCGCCCGGGCGCAGCGTGAACGTCGTCCAGGTCGTGTGGACGCCGTCCTGCGGGAACAGCTGCACCAGCGCGCGGTTTCCGGGCGGACCCGAGTACCAGCGGGTCTGATCGTAGAACACCCACTCCGGGTGCCAGCCGTAGGAGATCTCGTGGTGGCCGCCGCCCTCGAACAGGTGCGTCGACTTCAGGTCCAACATCCAGCGCTGCCCGTTGGCCTTCTTGATCGCGCCGAAACCACCCGTGTGGTAGTTGTCGACGGGGCAGGGCTGGAACCCGTTGATCGGGGCGCAGTTCGGCGCCTGTTCGAGGTCATACAGGTTGGCGCCCCAGTACTCCAGCTGGTTGCGCCCGTTCAGCGCCGCGTCCGGCGACCGCTGATAGAAATACTCGGTGTGCGCGCCGGCCAGCACGTCGATCTGCCAGTGGTGATCGTAGAGCTTCGACGTCCAGTGCGCGGTGAAGTCCATGTTGGACTTGGTCAGCTTCTCCTGCGCCCAGGCGGGATTGGAGATGAACTCGATGTTGTTGAACGAGCGCATCTCGTCGTTGGTGCTGGGGCTGCCGAACGCCGCCAGTGTCAGGTGGTGCTCGGGGCGGGGGATCCAGTCCAGCGTGCCGGCGAAGAAGTACGTCTTGTGTGACTCGGGGATGCGCGCGCGCCAGGTCGGGTCCTCGGGCTGGATCGGGTTGCCGGCGGCGTCGAGCGCCGGGCCGCCCATGCCCATGTTCGCGCTCGAGTCGTACTGCAGCGGGTACAGCTGCCGGAACACGTGCGTGTTCTGGAAGCGCGGCGCGAAGCCGCCCCAGAAGAACAGCCGGTCCTTGATGATCGGACCGCCCACCTCGACGCCGATGCTGGTGTCGTAGTCGGGCTTGCGCACGTACCCCAGCGCGCCGCCCACCGTGGTGATCGAATTCGGGTCGCGCGAGAACCAGTAGGGCGCCCAGTAGGTGAAGGCGCTGCCGTGGAACTCGTTGGTGCCGGACTTGAGGACGCTGTTGATGACGCCGCCCATGCCGCCGCCCAGCGTCGCCTGATAGCCGCCCGCGCTGACGTCGATCTGCTGCAAGAACTCGAGGGGCAGGTTGGTGCCGCCGCCGATGGACGGCGTGCCCGCCTCGAGGTTGCCGTACTCGATGCCGGTGACGTTGACGCCGTTGACGATGTAGATGTTTTCCAGGCCGGTCGAGCCGCCGATCGAGACGTTGCCGCTGGGATCGACGAACGCGCCGGGCGCGCGCTCGATGACGTCGCCGTAGGTCCGGTTGAGCGGGATGTTCTGGGTGAACTCCGAATCGAACTGCGCGCCGACGCGCGCGCTGCCAATGTCGACGACCGGCGGCCGGCCCGTGATGACGTACTTCTCCTGGGCCTGAGCCTGCACGGCGCCCGCGATCTGGGCGTTCACACGCACCATCTTGTCCGCGGAGACCATCACGCCGGTCTGCTCGACGCCCGCGGCCGCGTTCGCGACGTAAAAACGAATCACGTACGTGCCGACCGGGAGGCTGGTGAAGTTGTAATCGCCTCTGTCGTCCGTCAGCGTCGCGTCCTCGCCCTGAGGACCCTGCAGGACGACCGTGACGCCGCCCAGCGCCATGCCGGTGTCCCGGTCCGTCACGCGGCCGGTGACGCGGCCGGTGATCTCCTGCGCGCGGGCAACTTCGCCCGCGGCGAGCAACAGCGCCACCCCGACGGCGAGTGCTGCAGCACCACGAATGCGGTTCATCTGTCCTCTCTTTCGTTGCGTCGCTGGGTTCATGGCGCCGTGAAGGTCAGGGTCGCGGGCATGTCGATCGTCTGCCCGAGAGCGTTCTGGGTGGTGCCGTCGACGGTGATGACGATGGTTGCGCCGGCCGGCCAGGCGCCGCCGCCCATCGGGGTGACGCTGAAGTGCATGCCGTCACCGCTGTCCGTGACGTCGACGCTGATGGCCGCGCCGTTGGACGTGGCAGTGACATGGCCCATCGGATCGGCGCCGTTGGTGAACGCGAGGGTCACCGCGTTCGGGTCCATCGCCATCGCGTCGGGCCGCGACAGGGCCGCCGAGAACGGCGCGGTGGTGAAGACCAGCGTTCCACCCAGCAGCTGCCCGCTGCCCTGGAACAGCGTGTGGCCGTCCTTGGCGCGAACCTTGTCGCCGTTCAGCGTGACCGTGATCGTCGCGCCCGACGGAAAACCGGGCTGCGGCATCGAGAACAGGCTGGGACCGTCGCCGCGGAAGTTTCCGAAGAACAACGGACCGAACCCGTTGAAGACCAGGCCATTCGCGGCGCCGGTCGCGGAGTAGTCGGTGGCCAGCGTGAAGGACGGCGCGCCGCTGCTGACGGACGTCTGCATCACGTCCTCGACGGCCGAGGCGTCGCCCGGATCGAGCGGCGTGGTGTCGAGCAGGCGGTCGAACACGGCAATGACCGCGACGACGTTGGTGAACTTGTCGCAATTCCATTTCCCAACGCTGGGATCCTGGCCGTCGGCGACGCAGGTGCACCAGTTCATGTCCTCGACCTGGCGGCACAACGTGTCGGGCGGAATGTCCGCGTCGATGGTTCCGCCGTCGGCCACGTCGGCCATCACGCCTTTGGGACGGCATGCGTCCCCGGTGACCTGCCCGGTTGCGCACGCGGGCGTATCGGGCGTGACGATGGTCGCCGCCGGAGGGCTCTGGACGATGATGAACTCAGTCAGCTCGGGCGCGCCGGGTTTGACGCCCTGGTTGGGCGTGCACGCGGCGCCCAGGACGAGGAGCCCGAAGAAAACGCGGAGCGCTTCCCGCGCGGGTGGAGGAAACGGCCGAGTCATAGGCGGCTCCTTTGAGCTTTG
>Ga0207701_10004541_pt1 | contig 14059 bp, 13 predicted proteins | sample KBSSwiSSwithPhiX_FD_184294 | JGI IMG/M metagenome (GOLD analysis project Ga0207701, IMG submission 184294) | Switchgrass rhizosphere bulk soil microbial communities from Kellogg Biological Station, Michigan, USA, with PhiX - S5 (SPAdes) (version 2) | ecosystem: Environmental > Terrestrial >... | reverse complement strand
TTACGGGCCGCTAGCTCAGTGGTAGAGCACCTGACTTTTAATCAGGGTGTCCCGGGTTCGATCCCCGGGCGGCCCACTTAAACACGCCTGTTTTTGCGGATCTTGATCACCTCGCCCACCTGAGGATCGGGAATTGTCCCTGAAATTGTCCCTGCGAGCATTTGGAGCTTCCGGCTGGCCTCGGCGAGATCCTCTTCAGACGTGATGTTGTAGCGATCGAAGACCGAGCGGCGGGCACGACGTCGCCCGTCTGTTTCACGCCGTCTTGAGTGGCTTCCCATTTGGTGGTGTTGCTTTTCGGCGCCGTGCCTTGGCTGTACTTTGACTTCGCGGTTCTCGCACCCGCCGCTTGACGCTGCGGCGCCTCCCCCACTACAACTACTCCGCATGACGCTGCGCCAGAAATTGCTTCTTGCGTTCGGCATCCTCGGCCTCGCGGCTTCGACGATGTCGAGCTACGTGCACTACCGTCTGTTGACCGACCCGAGCTATACCAGCTTCTGCGACGTCAGTTCGACGATGAACTGCACGCAAGCGTATTTGAGTCGCTATGGCACGTTCTGGGGCGTGCCGGTGGCGCTCGCCGGAGTGTTGTACTTCGTGCTAATCCTGCTCCTGACTCTGGTGGATCTGCGCGGCAAGCCGCAGGCGCGCGACTCGGCGGCCGGCTACATCTTTCTGCTGTCGATCATCGGCCTGGCGGCGGTCATGTATCTTGGCTGGGCCTCCTTCTTCCAGCTGCACTCGGTCTGCCTTTTTTGCGCGACGACCTACGTCGCCGTCATCGCCATCTTCGTCATGTCCGGCGGCGCCCTCAGGGTTCCGCTGTCGGCGCTGCCCTCCCGAGCCGTGGACGACGCGGGAACGCTTGCGCGCAGCCCGATTGCGCTCGTGGTGGTCCTGCTTCTGTTGGGCGGCGTCGGCGCCGCGATCGGATGGTTCCCGCGCGAGAGTGCGGCCGTGGCGGCAGAAGCGGTTCCGCCTTTGACCGATGAGCAGCGCGCCGCGCTCGAGAAGTGGTGGAACGTCCAGAAGAAGATCGATCTTCCGATTCCGAACGACGGCGCGAAGGTGCTGATCGTCAAATTCAGCGACTACATGTGTCCGGCATGCCGCCAGACCTACGAGTGGTACAAGCCCGTCCTCGGGAAGTATCTCACCGGCGGTCAGGTCCGCTACGTCGTGAAGCACTACCCGCTCGAGGCCGAGTGCAACCCGAGCGCTCCGAACAACCATTACGCCTCGTGCGAAGCCGCCGCGGCTGTGGTCATGGCGCGGTCGAAGGGCACAGCGGAGAAACTGGAGCAGTGGATCTTCTCGAATCAGCTGACCTTGACGCCCGACAGCGTAAAGCGCGCGGCCAAGGACGTCGGCGGAGTCCAGGACTTCGATGAGCAGTATCAGACCGCGCTGCAGGAAGTGAAGGCGGACGCCAGCCTGGGCGCCACGCTGAAGGTCGGTCACACGCCAACCTTTTACATCAACGGACGCGAGTTGACCGGAACCACGCTCACGCCGCCGCAGTACTTCGACTACCTGATCGAGCTCGCGCTCAAAGACGCCAAGTGATCGGGTTCTACTAGGTTCTACGGGGTTCTACAGCGTTCTGCTTGGTTCGGTCATACGGCGGTCGGCACCGGTGACGCGGTCGACACAGGGACCCGTGCGCCTGAACCGCTGATCAACACGCCGTAGACGACGATGTTCTGGATGCTCTGTATGGGACCGATGTCGAACGCAAACCGTGCGCCGGCGTGCTCGCATTCGAAGTGTGTCTGCTCGCCACGCAACGCGAGCCGGCACCGCATCTCGACTTCCGGCCGCAGGGCCTGAGGAAACTGCAGGAGCAGCGACGTCCCCGGATCTCTGCCGGCCGCCACTTTCAGGGAACGATCGAAGACGATGACCAACTCGGATCCCGCCGTCGCGACTGACGCCGGCGCGCCGCCAAACCACGCCCCACCGGCATACAACAGCGCGGCGATGGCGACCATGCTGATGACAAGGGCCGGAGCGCTGAACCCCATGGCCCGGCTCAGTCCGAAAAACAGGAGCACGATCCCTGCGGCCAGCAGGACTGATGACGCGAGTCGCTTCGCAGGACCCATGGCCGCCCCGAATTCTACGCCCTTATGCCTCCGTTGTCCGTTGCCCTTTGTCCCGTACGACGGGCGACTGTGCTATTGTCCTCCCCGTCTTCCGATAACTAATGGCCACCTGTCCCCGGTGCAAGGGGCATCTGACCGATTCGCATAAGTGTCCACGGCGCCCCGTGATCGTCGCAGCGGAGATCACCGCTGCCGCGCTTGCTGGCGGTTTCGTTGGACTGATGTTCGTCGCGTTGTTCGATCGGGCAGGTCAAATTACAGATAGTGACTATTCGATTTCAGTTTTGGCAGGTGCATTCATCGCCATCGGCATCCATCGGGCGCTCCGCAGTCCCTAAAATGAATCACTTATCACTCATCACTGATCCTTGAATCCGAGATCCTTGAATCGCTCATCCTCGAATCCCTGAATCTCTGAATCTCTGAATCCTCGTTCCGGCCAGATGCCAGCGCCAAGAGCCAGCCGCCAGGAAAATCGTGAGCCGCGAATAGAGGAGTCCGGATCGCGGATCCTGCACAACGCCTCCCGGATCCCGCACCACGGATCCCGACACACATCGCGCGAATGATTAGGCAGCATTTTTGCTCGCGAGGTTCGACGTGGACCGGAACGCCACGCCTGTCTCGCGATCGACAACGCGCACACCACCGGTCGTCGGGGCGCCTCCCGCGCTCGGGCGCGGTCTGCCGCCGCTTATCCTGATTGCTGACGGCGACGCCGTCTCGCGTGACGTTCGAGAGGCGCAGCTCACCACCGCGGGATTCCGAGTATCGGTAGCCCGCACAGGGTTTGAGGCAATTGTCAAAGCCTCCTGCCATGTGCCCGACGTGATTTTGCTCGACGAGTCGGTTGGTGGAATCGACGCGGAAGAAACCGTTCGGCTGCTTCGCACCTGCCCCACAACTTCCCACATACCCATCGTCCCACTGCTTCGTGGGCGGCGGCTTGCTCAGCGGACTCTGTCGCGGCTGCGGCGTGTAGCTGCGTAATTCCTACTCGGCAAAATTGACGTTCTTGGCAAGCTCGGCGATCGCCTCGACGAGCCGCTCGTAATCCGCCGGCTTTCCCAGGTGCCGCGCGAACCCCGCCTCAATCGATCGCTGCACTTCTCGCTCGCTCACGTGGCCCGATATGGCGATGACCGGAGGCGGATGACGAATAGTCGTGGAAATTGTGTGAAGGAGACCGTAGCCGTCCATACCGGGCATGGCCAAATCGGAGACGACCACGTGCGGGCGGAATATCTGGATGACGTCGAGCGCCTTTGCGGCTGAGCTGACGGCGATGACATCGCCGTCCGCTGCTCGAACGGTGAGCTGAATCAGCTCGCGCGAATCCGAGTCATCGTCGATGGCCAGCACACGGATTCCGCTCAGGCTGGTCGCGCCGATCGTGGAGTGTTGAAGGTCGACCTCGTGCGGCGCAGCCGCGCGTGTGGGAAGAGTCACCGTGAATGTCGAGCCCTTTCCAGGGCCATCGCTGTACACGGCGACGTCTCCGCCGTGGAGATCGACAAGATGGCGCACGATCGCGAGCCCGAGGCCGAGCCCGGTCTGCGCGCGGGTCGAGCTGCTGTCTGCCTGACGGAAACGCTCGAACACGTGCGGGAGAAACGCCGAATCGATGCCGACGCCGTTGTCGGCGACGGTGATCGTCACGACATCGCGGCGCCCGTCGACCGAGACGTCGATCCGTCCACCGTGCCTCGTGAACTTCACCGCATTCGACAGCAGGTTCCACATGACCTGCTGCAGCCGATCCGGGTCACCCCATAGTTGCCCGCTGAGGTGTCCCATCGAGAGACTCACGTCGATGCCCCTGGCTCGAGTCGCCGGTCGCATCGCTTCGATCGCATCGAGAATGACGGCGGAGAGATCCACCACCCTCGCCTCAATACGAAGCTTGCCGCTGGTCGCGCGTGACACGTCCAGCAGATCGTTGATGAGCACGGCCTGTGCGCGCGCGTTGCGCTCGATGCTTTCGAGCGCGCGCCTTCGCGTGGTCTCATCCGCGGTCGGCATCTTGAGAACATGCATCCAGCCGAGGAGCGCGTTCAACGGCGTCCGCAGCTCGTGAGACAGCGTCGCGAGAAAGTCTTCCTTCAGCCGATCAGCTTCTTGCGCTGAGCGGTACAGCATCGCGTTGTCGAGCGCGAGGCCAGCTCGAAACGCCACGTCCCTGGCGAGCGCGAGATCGTGCTCGTTGTACTGGCGCCCGCTGAATGATCCCGTCGTGAAGAGGCCGAGGGTTTGTCCGCGGCTGCGGAACGGCACCATTTGAAACGATCGGACGCCGAATCGGCGCAGGAGCTCCATATGCTCGGGGCTCTGAGCGCTTCGCGAGGCCTTCTCGGGCCCGGTCGCGTTGTCGATGACCGGTTCACCGGTCTTGATCGCACGAACGGCGGGTCCTTCGATCGAGAGCTTCGGCGGGTACCGCTTCAGCGCTTCGCCGAGTTCCCTGCGGCTGGGATCGTCCACGACCACCTCGACGCGGCGGAAGGTGCCGTCCTCCTGCAGCACGTCGACGGCGCAGTAATCGCCGAACATCGGCACGGCGAGGCGCGCGAGTGCCTTGAGCGTCGCATCGTAGTCGAGCGACGACGACAGAAACGCGCTGGCGTGGGCGAGAAACCGCTGATCCTCCTCGACGCGGCGCTGCTCGGTGATATCCATGAAGATCCCGATCGCGCCGCGCACGCTGCCGTCGCGGTTGAACAGCGGCGCCGCGTACTCCATCAACGTCACGTGGCTGCCATCGGGGCGCTCCACACCCACAATCACGCCACTGACCTCGATGCCCTGGTTTGCGGCCTGGAACATCGGACGATCTTCGAGCGTCATGCGACGGCCGTCCTTGAGCGACAGGCGCGGCACGGCGACCAGCGGCGGATCGCTGAGCGACGCGTGACCGCTCGCTTCGAGACCCACTTGCCGCGACAGCGCCCGGTTCAGCCGCGTGGCGCGGCACACCGGATCGTCGGCGATGGCGATCCCGATCGGGAGAACATCGAGAATCGACTCGATGGCGTCGCGGCGCTCCTGCAGATCGACGCTGAGTTTTCTGATGAGCTCGAGCGGCTGAAACGACATGATTGCCGGCCCACGATCTTGCCTTGACCCACCTCGTCTGTCCAGAACGTTACATAGCCGCAATCACCCGGCTGAGCTAGATTGGGCCGCCTGAACTACTTCTCGGCGAACTCCGACGGGATGGCGTTGATTGGCCTGACCTGGATGTCGCGGTAGTAGACCTCCGCCCCTTCCGACTGCAGAATGATGGCACCTGAGGTCACGGGCTCGGGCAGTTTCGTGTCGATCCGCTGCGGCCCGTGGAGCCGCATCACGACCTTGCCGTTGACGATGTGGATGGAGTCGTCTTTGAAGGCGATTAGCTCGACGGTATTCCACTCGCCGGTCGGCTTCTCGTTGTCCGGCTGCTTCACGCATCGCCCTGACGAGCCGTGGCTCTGCGAGAAGTAGAACCACTCGCCCGCGGGATCGTAGTCGTAGAGCGCGGGTGTCACGCCGGGGCGAACCTTGGAGCGAACGGCAATCGCTGATCCAACGGCATAGAGATCACCAACGTCTCCTTCCTGGATCTGCAATTCGACTGAACGCGCCCATGTTCGTCCTTCGGCGCCAGGTTCCGCGTGCACGTGGTAGAGCAGGCCACTGTCGCGCCGCGTGTCCGGACGGTCGCGCGGCGGCCACTTCTTCTCGCCCCACTTGAACTGGAACTTCAAGTGGTAATCCTTGAAGGACTCCTTGCTGCGAAGCTCGCCAAAGGCTTCGCCGGAGATGCGTATCGCCGAACGTCCATCCACGTCTTCAGCGACGGTAAAGACGTGAAGCGGATCGCGGCCCGAACCAATCGGTTCGAGGTATTTGCCGGTGTCGTCGCGCTTGAGTCCGGGGACATCGGAGGTTGGCGACGGTGCCTGCATCCAGGTCGTCCAGCCGTCAAGGTTCTTGCCATTCCAGAGTGACCGCCAGTCGGTCGGCTGAGGAGCGGCGGCGAGGCTGAAAAGCGCGGCAACGACGAGAAGGCGTTTGATGATCATGACGACCGGAAGCCTCTCCGCGCCGGCGCTCCGTGTCAAGTATTTTTAGCAGTGCCGGACAATTGCCGGCAATGAGCCCCTGTAACTTCTAACTCTTAACTTCTAACTTTTGACGTTTGACTTGTCTCTATTCAGCCCGGAGTGCCTCCACAGGATCCACCGACGTGGCCCGAAGCGCCGGCAGATAACTTGCCAGGACGGTGGCCATCACGAGGCCGGCGCAAACGGCGAGATACGTCGCGGGATCGGCTGCGCTGACGTTGAACAGCAGCGAAGACATGAATCGCGTCAGTATCGCGGCGACCGCCAGTCCGCAAACGATACCAACCGCGGCGAGACGCGCCCCGTGCGCCACGAACATCCGGATCACTTCCTCATTACGCGCGCCGAGCGCCACGCGGATGCCGATCTCACGAGTCTTCTGCGACACCGAATAGGACATGACGCCGTAGATGCCCGCAAGGCCCAGCAGAAGCGCCATCCCGCCCGCAAGAGCCAGCATCACGAGCGTGAACGAGGTGCGCGCCATCGATCGACGAGAGATCTCCTCAAGGGTGCGGATACCGGCAAGCGGCAGATTTGGATTCACCGCCCAGATCGCGCGGCTGACCTCGTTGACGAACGCCGTCGATCCCGCGCGCGGGCTTCGAATGACGTACGCAACCCCGCGCCGCACCGACACCTCGTCCCCCTCAAAGTTGTCCATCAACACCGGAAACACCACCATCGTCGGCGGCTTCTGGTTGAGCCCGTCGATCCGCTCGTCGGACACCACGCCAATGACTTCGCGCCAGGGTGTCTTCAGGCTCTCGCGGATGTGTTTGCCGAGCGCAGATTGCGGATCGCCCCAAAGCTCCCGTGCAAGGTTCTCTGACACGATGCTGACCGGGCGCCTTTCATACGTGTCGGCCCACGTGATGTCGCGGCCGACAATCAATCGGTTCCCCATCGTTTCGATGAGCCCTGGCGACACGAACTTGTACGTGCGCAGCGGGGGGATTTGTCCCTCGGCGTAGACCTTGTCCTGCGCGAAGATCGGATCGTGCCAGTTCCCGCCGTCGAGCGGGATGATCGTGGTGAACGCCGCGGAGGTGACGCCGGGAACCGCGGCGATGCGGTCACGGATCTCCTGCTCCATCCGCACCACGGCCTGCGGGTCCTTCACCGCCGTCTCCGGAATTGAGATGCGCAGCGTCAGGATTTCCTGCGGCCGCGTGAACCCGGGGTCAATGCTCCGCAACGCCTGGAACGTACGGATCATCAGGCCTGAGCTGATCAGCAGCACCAGCGCGAGCGCGACCTGGACGACCACGAGGACGCTCCGCGCACGATGGCGATCGCGGCTCTCGCTGACCGACCGGCCGCCGGCACGAAGTGTCGTCCCGAGCTGAGGTCCGGCGTACTTCAGAACGGGAATCATCCCGAAGAAGACGCTCGATACGAGCGCGATGCCGGCTGTGAACAAGAGAACCGGGACGCCGATCGCGATCTCATCGACGCGTGGCAGGTTCGCAGGAGCCATTGCCTTGAGGACTCTCAATGCCCCATACGCGAGGCCGAGGCCGACCACTCCTCCGGCAACGCCAAGCATCACGCTCTCCAGCAGCAACTCGCGCGCGAGTCGAGTCCGGCCGGCGCCCAGCGCCGCGCGAATCGCAAACTCGTGCTGGCGTCCCTCGGCGCGCACCAGCAGCAGGTTTGCGACGTTCGCGCAGGCAATCAGAAGGACGATACCCACCGTACCCATGAGAACCCACAGCACCGTCGAGAGATCTCCGACGACACTTTCCTTGAGTGGCTGCACCCGTGGCCCGAGGCGTGCCTCGACGAACATCTTGGCGCTGTAGCCTGGGAACGGTGGAAACCGGTTGATCGAGATCGGAATCATTCGCGCGACGTCGGCGTTCGCCTGGGCCAGCGTGACGCCCGGCTTCAATCGCGCGACGGCCTGGTAGTTGAACTGTCCGAGGTACGTCTTGCTGCGGTCGAACCGCAGCGGCAGCAGCGCTGCCGGCCTCGTGTCGAGGAATCGAAAATCTTCGGGAAGGACGCCGATTATTTCGCGCGACTTGCCGTCGAGCATAACGGTGCGCCCAACGGCTGACTGGTCGCTTCCAAACTTCGTGCGCCAGAACGCGTACGTCAGGACCACCGTCAGCGTTCCATTGGGTGCGCCGTCAGCTTCCGAGAACAAACGACCGGCGAGCGGCTGCACGTGAAGGATCGGCAGGACGTTGGTCGTGACATTGAGCGTTCGAATCTCTTCAGGCTCGGCGAGGCCCGTCAGGCTCGCCGTGTCGGTGTTCCACAGTCCGATGTCTTGAAAAGTCTTCGAATCCTCGCGGTAGGTGAAGTACTGAAAAGGAGCGGCCCCGGCATTATCGAGGTTGACACCCGGGGCAGTGTGGTCGACGACAACCAGCTCTTCGGCGTGGTGCAAGGGCAGTGGCCGCAGCAAGATGCCCTCGACGACGCTGAAGATGGCGGTGTTGGCACCGATGCCAATCGCGAGCGTGAGGACGGTGACCGCCGTGAAGATCGGCGTGCGCGCCAGGCGCCGCAAAATGTGTTTGAAACCCATTCCTCCCGATACGGCGGGGAGTTGGTGAATGTTCGATACAAACCGAGACCCCGATCACAGACGCAAAGTCACTGAGACTACACTTCCTGCGTGGACTCGATTGCCATCGCGGGCTGGATTGCTCTGGTTGGGTTCTGGGTTCTCCTCGTTTACGGGTGGGCGTTCGACGAGCTCAACGCTTGGGGGATCACGATCTTCATCGCTGTCTGGTGCCTCGCTCGATTCGGCCTGCCCTTACTCGGCAGCGCTGAGTTCTTCATCACTGTCGTCGCGCTTCTGGATATCGCGCTGGTCTTCATCATCTTCAAAGGAGACGTTCCGCTGACATGAACACGAGCCGCGAACGGCGAAGGAAGATACTCCCATCGGGCTCAGTTTCGTAATCACGCCATCGATTCCGTTACGTTGGGCCGCCCGGGGGCGACTGCCTCGGCCCCTGAAGTGGCACGTCCTGAAACTGACCGCATTGGCAGGCCGCTTGCCGCAAACAAGCCACCATGGCCATTCTGCTGCTGGCGCTCTTCCCTATCCTTCTTATGTACCGAACGCGGTGGGCGTTCGCAGTCATGGCGCTTGCGATCGTGCTCCTCTACCGCAGCCGTGTGAAGACCGCCACCACCAAGGCGCGCCGGCGCGTCGAAGAGGAAGTCTACTCGTCTCACATCTAGCCGATCGAAGACCAGCCGCACGCGGTCGTCGTCATACTCCAGCCACGCGATAACCGTCAGACGGGCGTGATAGTCTGCGCCACCATGCGATAGGTTTCTCTCCGGAACTTACGCAGGAAGGGGCAGACATGCGAACCGAGACCGCGACCTCCACTGGCATCTCCTTCGGCAGCGCGCTCGCGATCACGATTTCCTGGAGCCAGTGGCACTCGATCCTGTGGGCGATCCTCCACGGCATCTGCAGCTGGTTCTACGTGATCTATTTCGTGTTGACCCGACGCTCCGGCTGACGCGGGCGATTCCCCAGCGCAACTTGTCAGACAGCGGAACTAAAACCCACGGCCCTCAGTCTATCGCGCTATTGCGGATGCTGCGTCCTCCTGTGGTCGCCATCCATGCGGTTGAAACTGGTGTCACGGAGACACCGGCGAGCGTTCCATCGTTTGCCGGTGCGAAAGGATATGTCATGGTCACAAAGCTGCTCGCTGTGTACTCGAGTGTGTTGACGACGGTGCTGGTGGCGTTCACGTTCGCTGGATCAGTTGCAGCGAAGCCGCAGAGCTTCGACGAGATTGACGTGCATCGCCTCAACGTCCGCGAGGCCGATGGCACGTTGCGGATGGTGATCTCCAACCACGCCAAGCTGCCCGGCGTCATCGAGCGCGGCAAGGAACATCCCCGTGTCGATCGTCCATATGCCGGCATGCTGTTCTACAACGACGAAGGCACGGAGAACGGTGGCCTGGTATTCGGCGGCCACAAGAACGCGCAAGGAGAGGTCGTCGATTCCGGAGCGGGCCTGATGTTCGATCGCTACGCAGGCAGTCAGATCGTTCAGCTCGCCGGCGTCCACGACAACGCGAACCACATCGTCGGATTGATCGTGTCAGACACCGACGACAAACGGAGCCGACGCGTCTTCGTCGGGCACGACAAGGAAGGCGCCGCGCGCGTGGCGCTGATGGACGGCAACGGCCGACCGCGGATCATGCTGCAGGTCACGGCGGATGGAACGCCGAGCCTGGCGTTCCTCGACGCGGCCGGCAAGGTCCTCAATCAGATCGGACCGGAGAAAATCGAGAAGTGACGGCCTCGCCGCTTTACTGAAATAAGCGGCAGCCGCAATCACACCGCGATCGAGTCAAAAGGGACAGCAGGAGAAGGAAGAAAGGAGAATTCAATGATTTCAATTTCAAGAGATTCTTCTTTCTCCTGTCCCTTTCTTGATTGAGTCGCAGCGTGAGCCTCAACGCGCGCGGCACGAGTTGCTGTGCGATGATGCTTGCAACATGAGCGTCATACCCGTCTGGTCCTGTCAGCGTTCCGTCGACGTCGACGTGCCGGTCAGGTTCGCCTGGCGCTATATGACCGACATCGCCAACTGGAACGATCCGTCGGCGGAGTTTTGGATCGAAGGACCGTTCGCCCCGGGCACGCAGGGGACGACGCGGATGGCTGGCCAGCCAGACCGGGACTGGACGATCCAGGATGTCACGCCTGGCCATGCATTCACCGTTCATACCTGGCTCTCTGAGCGCGTGTTCGTTCTTTTTCACTGGCTGTTCGACCCGCTGCCGGACGAGCGGAGCAGACTGACGCAGCGGATCGAGCTCTGCGGAGAAAACGCCGCGGCCCACCTCGATGAGGTCCAGTCGGCATTCGAACGGCACCTGGAGGATGGGATGCAGCGGATCGGGCGGCTGATGGTGGCGCGAGCGGCCGAGGATCAGTGACGTTGTTTCTCGCCTGGCGGCGGCGTCACCGCTAGTTCGATCGCACGCAACCCACAGGGCTTCCTGCCGTTCGTCGCCGGGCATTCTTCAGTTCATAGGAGGCCGTCTTCGAAGAAAGAGTTCGGTCGCCGGGCTTTGAGATCGACGAACCACCTGCTATGATCGGGTGTTTGGCGCACGCGACCTGAGCGAAGCGTGCGCGCTCACCCAGGTCCCCATCGTCCAGAGGCCCAGGACGTGGCCCTTTCAAGGCCAAAACACGGGTTCGAATCCCGTTGGGGACGCCAAAACTTCCGCGTGAAACCGTTTTTCCAACAACCGTCCATAGTCGGAATCAAACGTATCGTCAGGGGTGATGCCCTCGTATCCCGCACGACTGTCGGGCAATCCTTTCGGCCGTTCCACGGCCAGTCCGGTCAATAGTTGGTACAGTCTCGTCGGTCCCTCGAATTCATAGCCGTCGATTTCCTTGCTCACTGGATTGACGTGTTGCGTGAAGATCAGTCGTCCCCGCAGTACGCGCTGGAGCACGGTTCGGCCCGCCGGTTAATGGCGAGCGCATGACCGCTATCGACATCCGTCTCGTCGATGCCTGGATGGACCGGTACTGCGCGGAGCATCCGAGTGGAACTATCGAAGGCTCAATCAAGGCACTGGTGAAGGAACTCGACGCGCGACGGTGATGAGTCTCAGCGATCCAGGCGAGGGGCTGGCTTCCTCCTCAGCAGCAAGCTGCCGAGTCCCGTGCCGAACAGCAGCAGCGAGGCTGGTTCTGGCGTAGCCAGAGGCTGGCCCCGTAGTTCGAAGCCGAGGCTTTGGTCGCCGAGCGAAATCCAGTCCGTGTGTCCAGTCTCCCGCTGTACCACGGGTCCGCTGATACCCGGCGCGACCCCCGCCCAGCTGATGAGCTGTCCGGGAAAGAGCGGTGACAACCAGTACGCCGTCCCAGCGGTCAGGAGCGTCGGGTGGTCGAGCGTGAACGTGTACTGGCGATTCAGGGTAGCTCCTGGCCCACTCTGGGAAAGGAATGCTCGCGTGGGATTGAGGCCGACGCCCGAGTCGCTGGGCGTTGCCATCGGCTGGCTGTTGCCCCCATCGGCGAACAGGGACCACGCCGCCGTCCCGTTCCACTGGTTGTTGTAAGGCTCCTCCGCGGACCAGATGGTGACGTCTGTCAGCCATGCGGTGATGGGCGCGACGAACCGGGCCGCGCTGGTAACAACCGCGATGTCCCCACCATTACCCACGTTGGGATCAATCGTCGTGAGGTTGGAGAGGATGATCGGATTGGCGGACGCCGGGAGAGCAACCGTGGCGAGAACCAGCAGGATGCCGAGGGGCAGCACGCGCATGCGAACCTCCAGTGCACGAATCCACATCTTTGAGATGCATGACGCTTGCCGGTCCGCACGCATGCACGGAGCACCGGCGCCGCGCGGCGCGTTTGTCCTAAAACCCGGCTCTTCAAGAAATTGATGGCTGCGAACCCCGAGCGCGCTAGTGCGCCACCGCGCCGGCGTTGCGCGCAACGGATCGCCGTACCGGCCCGACTCGGGCGCGTTGGCGGACGCCGCGTTGCTTTGGCGTCGGCACAGGGTGTACATGACGCATGACGGGTGGTTCCAAGCTCAGAAGGGAGAGCGTCCGGAGCGCAAGCCCCGGCCAGATGCCGCCGGGATCAGAGGCAGCCTACGCTGCGGAACCGAAGATTCGCCGGAGTTCCTGAATGTTCCGGAGCCAGTCGGCGATTTGGTTCCAACTGGGGATGCCTGTCCTGGCGGCGCATTCCGCCGCCTCACCCTGCACCCTGGACACACTCCCCCGCACGCGGTAGCCGTGGCTCCTCGTGGCGCTCCTCCGATGTCACGACCAGCCGCCCTGTCACCAACTGATTGCTGTGAATCTTGACCGGCGTTCGAACTCTTGACCGCCAAAGTGCCTCTATTAGAGTGACGAGCCAATGCCAACGCCCGACAACGAAGTGCGCTGGGTGTTGCTGGCGCAAAGTCACGACCGGGAGGCGCTCGAAAGTTTGTTGCGCAGCGCGCTGCCGTCGCTTCATCGATACCTCGGAAAACTGATCGGGCCAGAACACGTCGACGACATTTCTCAGGATGTCCTTATGGTCGTTTGCAAGAAGATCGGTTGGTTGAGACGCGCCGACCTGTTTCGGCCCTGGCTGTTTCGCATCGCGAGCCGCAGTGCATTTCGATACGTGAGGACGGAAAAGCGATAGACCGACCAGGTTCGGGATCCCGAGATCCTGGACGATCTCCCTACGCCGCACGCGCCGTCGCCGGATCTGGTTCACGAGCTTCTCGCCGCACAACGAGTGTCACCGGCGAGTCGTGCCGTGCTCATCCTTCATTTCGACGAGGGCCTGACCCTTCCAGAGATTGCAGCGGTGCTCGAACTGCCGTTGGGCACGGTCAAGTCCCGATTGGCGTATGGCCTTTCAACATTGCGAAAACAGATGGAGACCAAGGAGCCGCATTAATGACCGAACACAGTGAAGCCATTCTTCGGCACGCACTCGATAGCGTGGATCGGCTACGCCGGCGCTGGCTAATTGCGATGGGAATCACCGCCGCACTTTCACAGATCGCATGGCTGGCGTTCATATTCAGCGCAGAACACGTAACGGAAAGGACGCTACTGATTCTGGCCACATTTGCGATTGCAATGACCGTCTTCGGCGGCGTGTTTATGCTCGTGATTCACACGACCAGAATGACGCATCGCATCCTGCAGGCGATTGAACTTACGGCGCGACGTAGTGACTAGCAGGGAATATCGCCCGGCGAGGCATGTGTCCGTGAGCGCTCCTCCAAGCTAGAGTCGGGTGGGTCGAGCTGCGCCGCTACATCATTCACGTCGTGCCGAACAGAGAGCTACGCGGCACTGC
>Ga0207701_10004540_pt1 | contig 14059 bp, 10 predicted proteins | sample KBSSwiSSwithPhiX_FD_184294 | JGI IMG/M metagenome (GOLD analysis project Ga0207701, IMG submission 184294) | Switchgrass rhizosphere bulk soil microbial communities from Kellogg Biological Station, Michigan, USA, with PhiX - S5 (SPAdes) (version 2) | ecosystem: Environmental > Terrestrial >... | reverse complement strand
GATCTCGCCGAGGTCGTGAATGCGAACCACGCTCTTGTGCGTGACCTGCCGCGCGAGCAGCAGCTCGTTCTTGAAGCGTTGCTCGATTTCCGCCGTCACCTGCCGGTGGTCGGTGCGGATGACCTTCAGCGCGACGGCTACGCCGAGCGCCGCATCCCAGGCCTGGTAGACCGCACCCATCCCGCCCACGCCCAGCACGCGAAGGATCTGATAGCGCGGGCCGAACGGCTGCCCGACCGCAAGCGGGCCCTGACCGAACAGGTACGCCGGTCGCTGGTCGAGTGCTACCAGCTGTCCCCTGACACGCGGATCATCCTGGTGCCTTCGGGAACCGACGGCGAGCTGTGCGCCGTGGCGATCGCGCACCTGGGCGATCCCGCGGCCCCTCTGACCAATCTTCTGGTCGCGCCCGAGGAGACCGGCACGGGCGTCCCGCTGGCTGCCACCGGGCGGCACTTCGCCACGCGAACGGCGCGCGGAGCCGAGGTATCGCCGGGAGGCCTGATCGAAGGCTTTCCGCCGGACATCGACCTGGCTACGGTCAGGGCGCGGACCGAGTGCGGCGAGGCGCGCCCCGCGGAGGAGATGAATGCCGAGTGCGCGGCGAAGATCGCCGCGGCGGTGGCAGGCGGCCGGCGGGTGCTGCTTCACCTGATGGACCAGTCAAAGACCGGGTTACTGGCGCCGAGCCCGGACTGGATCGCCGGACGCCTGGCCGCGGGCGGCGCCGGCCGCCGCACGGCGACAAACATCGACGTGGTGGTCGACGCCTGTCAGGCCCGCCTGTCGCCGGCTTCAATCGGTGGCTACCTGGCGCGCGGCTTCATGGTGCTGGTCACCGGATCGAAGTTCTTCACCGGACCACCCTTCAGCGGGGCCTTGCTGCTGCCCGCCGCGCTGGCCTCGCGTCTGAACGCGCCCGCCGCCTTGCCGGCTGGCCTGGCTCAGTACTGTAGTCGCCCCGACTGGCCCGAGACCCCGTCCATTGCCAGTTGGCCCCAGGAACGCGGCAACATCGGCCTCTGCCTTCGCTGGGAGGCGGCGCTGGCCGAGATGCGGGCCTTCCTGGCGGTCGAGCTGGACGCGGTAAAGGCGGTCCTGGCCCTCTTCGCCCGTCGCATCCGATCCGCCATACGGGAGAATCCAGACTTGCGGCTGCACGACGTTCCAGAGCTGGTGCGGTCGGAGCACCCGGAGGGATGGGACGTCCTGCCGACGGTCTTCACCTTCTCGATCCTGGCCCGCGCCGCACCCGACCTGCCACGAAGCCCCCTGACCCCCGACGAGGCGCGCCGGATCTACCTGTGGCTCAACAGCGACGTCTCCCCTTGCCTTCCGGCGGCGGCCTCCGAATCCGAGCGAACCCTGGCCGCCCGCCTGTTTCACATCGGGCAGCCGGTCGCCATTGCCTCCGGCCCGGGAAAGCGGAGCGGCGGTCTGCGCATCTCCGCCGGAGCCCGGCTGGTCTCGGGGGAGCCGTCACTGCTGACGGCGTACGCCGGTCTCGGCCCCATGGCCCGGATCGAACGGGAGATCGCGGACGCGGTCGCCGCCCTGGCCAAGGTCTCGCTGATCTTGAAATACCTCGACGCCGTGCAAGCGCGCGATCCGCGTCCAAGATACGAGACTCAATCCGAACCGGGGTAGCCGCCGCGCGTGCCGGTCAGTGCGACCGGTCGGACGTTGCCTCGGTCTTGGCCTCGGCCTTGGCGGCGGTGGCGCCGGCGGGCGGATGGACCCCGTCGGCAATGAAGCCCCCCAACTTTTCGGCGAACAGATCGGCTCCCTGCTGCGTCAGGTGGATGCCCGACGCGATATAGAGCTCGCGACGCTGCGGGTGGGCCTCGGCGACGACCGAAAAGTCAAAGACCTCCGCGCCCAGCCCGCGCGCGATCTCGACACCGCGGTCGCGGAACGCTCGCTCCTCGTTCATGAACCAGCTGTCGGAGCCACTATCGCCCCAGCGCACCAGGATGACTCGGCCCACGCCCTGCTGGCGCAGAAACTCGATGTAGTCGCGCAGGGTATGCTCGAAGTTGGCCATGACCCAAGGGTGCGCCGGCCGCGGCTTGGCATCCTCGGCGCGATAGTCCCGAGTCAGGCGCGACTCGAACCAGTTCTTGAACTTGTAGTCGAGGAAGCGAACCAGGATGCTCTCTCGCTTGAGAAATCGTTCCTGATCGATGTGCCTCGGCACCACGCCCCACTGCTGGGCGCGCAGGAGCTCGTCGAAGTTCTTGCCGTCGGCTCCGCCGATGATGCCGGCCGCCAGTTGCTCGTTGACCGCCGTGAAAATCACGACGACATCGGGCTTGAGCATGGGGATCGTCCGGCGCGCCAGGGTGAGCTCGGACGCCACCGGAAAGCAGATCTGCCCGGCGTTGATGACCTCGTCCCGATCGTGTCCGGAGCGCCCGCGCAGGTTGTCCTGCAGCCGCGTGGGCCAGGCCTGTTCGGTCGACAGGTTGTAACAAAAGGTGGTCGACCCCCCGGAGCAATACACCCGCATCGACCCCGGGGCCTTCGAATCGCTGATGTCGTCGAGGTTGCGAAAGCCGCGATTGTTGATGCTGCTGTTGGCGTTGTACGAGCTCGGCCGGTGGGTGGCCCCGAGATCCGGATCCGCCACGTAGATCCCGTAGCTCTTGCCCGGGCGCCCGTACTTGAAGTGAAAGTAGGCGCGGCCGCCCAGCTCGACGGCCGCCAGCAGCGCCACCGGGATACCGACCACGACAATGGCCCCGAACAACAGCTTCTTGCGCAGGGTCAGCGGGGGGGAATTCTGCGATTCGTCCATGGGTGCGCTCAGAACAGAGTGTAGATGAAGGGGGCGATGACCGACGATTCAGCAAGGAAGATCACCGTGCCGATCACCACCAGCAAAACGATGAGTGGAGCGAGCCACATCTTCTTCCGGCTGCGTAGAAACAACCAGAATTCACGGACGATGCTGAGCTTTCCCATGAACCATCTCCGAGTTCAGAACTGCCGCTTGTAGCGATCCGGATCCGCGCCTTCCTCGTGGTCGTGCCAGTAGGATACCCGCCGGCCTGGCCCTGCCTGGCGCTGCCGGCGCTGGAGGGCGTCGCGGCCGGACAGCCGGCCAATCAGGGCGATGGGGGTCACCACCAGGAAGAACATCAGACCGAGCAGGATGCGGGTGTTGATCCAGCCCAGAACACCGGCCAGCCGCATCCACAGGAAGTACAGCGGGCCAAGCAGCCGCGGGGCCGTGGCACCGAGCACCAGCAGCAAGCTGCCCCCACCACCGGCGGCATACACCGCCGCACCGATCCCCCGCCGCCAGGCCGTGTACCCGGCCCAGGCCGCGAAGATCCCGCCCACCAGCAGGCCGAACTTCCGGAGCTCGCGAGTCGACGCCCCCATCAGTCGAGCTCGAACTGCTTCTGCCAGTTGTCGCCCGCTTCGGCCTCGGGCTGGGCGCCGCGCTCGAGCAGGTAACGACCGAGGACCAGATGATCCATCTTGGTCCGCAGGAAGCACCGGTAAGCGTCCGCCGGCGTGCACACGATCGGCTCGCCGCGCACGTTGAACGATGTGTTGGTGACCACGGGACAGCCGGTTTGCCGCTCGAACGCCGACAGCAGCTGATGGTAGAGCGGTTGCGTGTCGCGATGCACGGTCTGCACGCGCGCCGAGTAGTCGACGTGGGTGACGGCCGGGATGGTGGACCGGGGCACGTTGAGCTTGTCGATCCCGAACAGGCCGTTCTCGTCGGCGGTCATCGCGCGGCGCCGCTGTAGCTTGACGGGCGCGACCAGCAACATGTACGGCGAATCGCAGTCGAGATCGAACCAGTCTCCCAGGCGTTCGCGCAGGATGCTGGGTGCGAACGGCCGGAACGACTCCCGGAACTTGATCTTGAGGTTCATGGTCGACTGCATGCGCTCAGAGCGCGGGTCGCCGAGGATGCTGCGCGCGCCGAGCGCCCGGGGCCCGAACTCCATCCGGCCCTGAAACCAGCCCACCACCTTCTCGTCAGCAAGCAACCCCGCCACCTTGTCGGGCAGCTCCGCCCAGGACAGCGCCTGGTAGGGAGCGCGTTTCTCCTGCAAGAACGACTCGATGGTCTCGTCCGAGAACTCGGGACCGAGCAGCGCCCCCTGCATGCCGTCCTGTCCGGCGCCGGCCGGGCGGGCCTGGCGCGGGTTCCCGAGCTGGTGGTGCCACGCGACATAGGCGGCGCCCAGCGCTCCACCCGCGTCGCCGGCGGCCGGCTGGATCCAGATCCGCTTGAAGGGACCGTCGCGCAAGATCTTGTGGTTGCCGACGCAGTTTAGCGCGACGCCCCCCGCCAGGCACAGGTCATCGCAGCCGGTGATCTCGTGCGCCTGCCGGGCCAGGGCCACCATCACCTTTTCGCACACCAGCTGGACCGAGGCGGCCAGGTCCATCTCCCGCTGCGTGAGCCGTGACTCTGGCGCGCGCGGGGGCCCGCCAAACAGGGCGTGGAAGCGGTGGTTGGTCATAGTCAGACCGGCGCAGTAGTCGAAGTACTCCAGCGCCAGGCGAAACGATCCGTCTTCGCGCAGGTCGATCAGCTTCTCCAGGATCAGGTCCGCGTAGCGAGGCTCGCCGTACGGGGCCAGTCCCATGACCTTGTACTCGCCGGAATTGACCCTGAACCCCGTGTAGTAGGTGAACGCCGAATAGAGCAGGCCCAGCGAGTGGGGAAAGCGGATCTCTTTCTGCAGGCGCAGGCGGTTGCCTTCCCCGATGCCGATGCTGGTGGTGGTCCATTCTCCAACGCCGTCGATGGTCAGGACGGCCGCGCGCTCGAAGGGAGATGGGAAAAAGGCGCTGGCAGCGTGGGATTCATGATGCTCGGAGAAGAGGATCTCCTTCTCGAATCCCGGGAGATGCTTGCGGATGGTGTCGGGAATCCAGAGCTTCTCGCGCAGCCACAGCGGCATCGCTTTCAGGAACGACCGGAACCCTGACGGGGCGAAGCTGACGTAGGTCTCCAGGATCCGCTCGAACTTCATCAGCGGCTTGTCGTAGAACGCCACCAGGTCCAGATCGGCGGGGCGGAGCTGAGCGACGCGCAGGCACTCCTCCACCGCGCGGGCGGGCCAGTGGTAGTCGTGGCGCTTGCGCGTGAAGCGCTCCTCCTGGCTGGCGGCGACGATACGTCCGTCTTGAAGCAGGCAGGCCGCGCTGTCGTGATAGAAGGCGGAGACTCCTAGAATATTCATGTGGAGAGAGCCGCAGATGACAGTGCGGCCCCGGACTTTAGTATCGTGGGAACAGGCAGTCAACGTGCGGGGGCGCGAGACGACGCGTTCCCTTCGGGGGCGAGCGGCGCATTCTGGTACACTGCCCCAGCTCGGCCATGGGCTTCGTCCGCGAGACGGTATGGCGCTGACATCACACGGGTTCATCAGACTACAGGACGTGGTGCTCCCACCGCCGCTGCCGGCGTTGCTGTCGATCCTGATCACCTGCGGGGTAGCGTACCTCGGGCGGCTGCTGGCGCTTCGCGCGCGCCGAGGCCGTCCGCTCGAAGCCCTGGACCTGGCGGCCGGGTTCGTCACCGCCGCGGCGGCCATCGCTGCAACGACGCACGCGCTGGCGCTCGCCCAGCTGTCGACGGTGGCGATACTGCGACCGGTGGGCTGGGTGCTGGCGGCGGTGGGTGGCTTTGCGCTGGTCCGGTATCACGAGCACATCGGCAGCGCCGTGCGCGAAGAAGGAGCGCGACTCTGGGCCGCTCCGCGGATCGAGCGCGCCGGGCTGATCCTGGCCGCGGTTGCCGTCGCGGGCCTAGCCGCCGCAGCACTGGGGCCGCCCACCGACGCTGACTCGCTCGACTACCATCTGGGGGTGCCCCTGGATTGGCTGCGTCACGGCGGTGCCTACCCCAGGCTCGACTGGTTCCACTCCCGGCTGCTCGGCATCGCGGAGTCGCTGAACCTGCTCGGGCTGGCGGCTGGCACCGACGGACTTGGCTCCTGTATGCAATTCGGTGGGTTCATCGGCGCCGCCGTGGCCTTGCGCTCGTTCGCGTCCACGACCGCGGATCGCTTGCTGGCGTGGCTGCTGGTCGCCTCGTGTCCGACCGTGGCTTTCCTGGTCCCCAACCAGAAGCCGATGATGCTGCCGGCCGCTGCCACCACCATCGCGATCGTGCTGGCGGTGCGGCGGTTCTCCGACTTTCGTCCCGGCGACGCGTTGCTAGCGTTCGGTTGCGCGGCCTTCGCGGCCGCCTCCAAGACGTCCTTCCTGCTCAGCGTGGGATTTGTCACGCTGGTCTGCCTGGCCGCCGCTCGAAAGAGCGGCCGCCTGGTCGCCTGCACAGGCATCGCGGCCGCCGCGTTCGGCGCCTTGCTGGTCCCGGTGCTGGCGCGAAACTACCTGTATTTCGGCGATCCGATCTCCCCGTTCCTCGAGCGCTTCCGCCCGCACCCCGACCCCGGCGTGGTTTCGTTCGCCACCTACCTGCGCGCGGCGTCCGGTGAACCGACGGCCGCCAACCTGTTGCTGCTCCCGCTCCGGATTCTGGGCACGATCCACCTTGGAAACATCACCACCGTGCTCGGGCTGGGCGCGCTGGCGTTCATCCCAGCGCTGATCGCGCGCGGTGCGCCGCGGCTACTGATGACAGCCGCGCTAGGGGCCGCGCTGGCCTCGCTGGCGCTCGGGCAGATCGGCCCCAGGTTCTTCCTGGAATCGTACTTGTGGGCCGGGGCCGCGCTGATCGCCACCGAGCCCAGCCTGGGCAAGGACCTGCTCCGGCGCGGACTGGTGCTGCAGGCGGGCCTGGCCGCGGTCGTCGCGCTGGTCGGTGCCGGATCGTTGTTCCCGGGCGCCCTCACGGCCAGCCGGAGGGACGCAGTCATGGCGCGCACGGCGGCGGGGTACGCCCAGGCCCGCTGGATGGACCAGGTGCTGCCGGCCGACGCGGTGGTCATCGAGCAAGGACGCTTTCACGCCTTCACACCGCGACCGTTCGTCGTGGCCACGCCTACCTCGTTGGGAATGGGCAAGGACGCCGATCGCAGCCTGGCCCAGCTGGTTCATGACTCCGGCGCCAACAGCCTGGTGATCCCCGTACCAGGCGCCGACGACGCGCTGGCCCGCCTCGGCCGGCGCTGTGGCGTGGCGCTGGCCCCTCCCCGCTCGTTCACCGGCGGCACCCGCAATCCGTTCAACGCGCAGACCTACGTGGTGCAGGCGTTCCGGCTAGACGGCTGCGATTCGGTCGCCGACTATTTGAAGGGCGGCGACGCGCAAGCCCGCTAGAATCCGCGCGCGCATGCGCCAGCGACGGCTCCTGGTCCTTTATCACTTCTTCCACCCGGACCAGGTCGTGAGCGCGCGCATTTTCTCCGACCTCGCGGAGGAGCAGGCCAAGCGCGGGTGGGAGGTGACCGCGCTGACCTGCAACCGCTCGCACGCGAACCCGGCCGAGAGCTATCCGCCCGACGAGCGGTGGAACGGCGTCCAGATCCAGCGCCTGTTTCGCCCCGCCTGGTCGCAGAAGCATCCGGTGCCCCGCCTGGCCAACAGCGCCTGGATGCTGGGCGCCTGGTTCCTGCGCACCCTGCGGCTGGACGCCTTCGACGCCGTGGTCATCGGATCCGACCCGTCGTTCGCGGCCGCGCTGGCGATTCCCCTGCGCGCGACGCGGCCCGAGACCCCGCTGCTGCACTGGTGCCTCGACGTCTACCCCGACGCTGTCGAGGCGGAGTGGTCCGGGTCCACCCGCCTGCTGGCGCGGCCGGCGCGCGCCATCATGGCCGCCGCCTACCGTCGCTGCGACGTGGTCGTCGACCTGGGCCCGTGCATGCGGCGGCGGCTGGAGGCCTACGGGGGCCCGCCCCGGCGAGAGACGCTCACGCCCTGGGCCCTGCTGGAGCCGGAAGCCCCCCAGGAGTCCGACCCCGCCGTCCGGCGCGAGATCTTCGGCGACGCCCAGGTCGGCCTCCTGTACGCCGGTAGCATGTCGAGGCCGCACGACTTCGATAGCCTGCTGCAGCTGGCGCGGGCCTGCCGCGCGCGCGCCGGCGACCAGATTGCGCTCTGCTTTGCCTGCACGGGAACCGCTCTGCCGGCCTTGAAGGCGGCGGTTCGCCCCGACGACACCAACGTGCGCTTCGCCGCGTTCACCGACGAGGCAACCTTGCAGCGGCGGCTGGAGGCCGCCGACTTTCACGTCGGTAGCTTGCGCCCGGAATACACCGGCGTCGTCGTCCCGTCCAAGTTCTTTGCGGCGCTGGCGGTGGCCCGCCCCTTCATCTTCGCCGGCACGGCTGACGCCAGCGTGGCGCAGTGGATCCGCGCGCACCAGGTCGGCATGGTGCTGGAGCCGGGCCGGGCGGCGGACGTGGCTGCGCGCCTGCTCGCGCTCAAGGACGACCCCGCGGGTCTACGGGCCACGCGGGCAGCCGCGCTGGCGACCTACCATCGCCATTTCTCGAAGCGGCTGATAAATGATCGCTGGGCCGACCTGCTCGCTGATTCGGTCCGCCGCTAGTACGAGAACCCCGTGGGAATAAGACCTTGCCTCGCCGCCGACACGTTGGCTAGAGTACCGTCGAAGACCACGGTGGATATGACTTACCAGCTCAGGGAGCGTTCCCTGAAAGGAGCGAAACGGCCCAAGCGTCTTGCTGAATTCACGATGAATGCGAGCGCCTCATGAACCGGGCCGCCGCCGCCGAGCTGCTCATCGAACCTGGCCGGATTGAGCAGAACTACTGGCGCGATCTGTGGCGCTACCGAGAGCTGTTCTACATCCTGAGCTGGCGCGACATCCAGGTCCGCTACAAGCAAACGATCATCGGCGCGGTCTGGGCGATCATTCGCCCGGTCTTGACCATGCTGATCTTCACCTTCGTGTTCGGCAAGGTCGCCAACTTCGAGCAGAAGGGCGGAATCCCCTATCCGATCATCGTCTTCGCGGGCTTATTGCCCTGGCAATTCCTGTCTGCCGCCCTCTCGGAGGCCAGCGCCAGCTTGATTGGAAACGCCAGCCTCATTACCAAGGTCTACTTCCCGCGCGTCATAATCCCGACCAGCTCGATCATTGTCAGCATGGTCGACTCGGCCATCTCCTTCGCCATCTTTGCGCTGGTCATGGCCTACTACCGGTTCCTGCCACCCCTGCAGATCCTGGCGCTGCCGATGTTCGTGCTGCTGGGCTTCTTTCTTTCTTGCGGGATAGGCCTGTTCGCGACCGCGTTGAACGTGAAGTTTCGCGATGTCCGCTACGCGATCCCCTTCATCGTCCAGCTGGGGATCTACATCACGCCCGTCGGCTACAGCAGCGCGGTGATCGCGCAGAAGTACTCGCAGAGCGCGCGCTTCTGGTATTCCCTGAACCCGGCGGTGGCCGTCATCGATGGTTTTCGCTGGTGCATCTGCGGCGAGCCGATGTACTGGCCAGGATTCTTCCTGTCGGTCGTCGTCGCCCTGGCCTTCCTGGTGCTGGGGGTAAAATACTTCCGCAAGACCGAGCGATCCTTCGCCGACAACGTGTGACCGGGATGAGCCAGGCGATCATCAAGACCGAGCATGTCTCCAAGAAGTTCCTGATCTCCCATGAAGGGCCGCAGAGATACCACTCGCTCCGCGATGTGATCGCCCAGAAGGCAAGGGCCCTGGTCGGCCGGCGCAGCAAGAACGTGTCCAAGGAAGAGTTCTACGCCTTGCGAGACTTGACCTTCGAAGTCGAGCCCGGCGATCGGCTGGGGATCATCGGCCGCAACGGCGCCGGCAAGAGCACCCTGCTCAAGATCTTGAGCCGCATCACCGAGCCCACGGAAGGGCGTATCCGCATCCGCGGGCGGGTAGCGTCGCTTCTGGAGGTGGGAACTGGCTTTCATCCCGAGCTGACCGGGCGCGAGAACATCTTCCTGAACGGCGCCATCCTCGGCATGAGCCGGGCCGAGATACGTCAGAAGTTCGATGAGATCGTGGCCTTTGCCGAGGTGGAACGTTTTCTGGATACCCCCGTCAAGCGCTTCAGCAGCGGCATGTACGTCCGGCTGGCGTTCGCGGTGGCCGCGCACCTCGAGCCAGAGATCCTGGTCATCGACGAAGTGCTGGCCGTGGGGGACGCGCAGTTTCAAAAGAAGTGCCTGGGAAAGATGGAGGACGTCAGCAGGCAGGAGGGGCGCACCGTGCTGTTCGTCAGCCACAACCTGGGCGTCATCTCCCAGCTGTGCAACCGGGCTCTCCTGCTGGAAGGCGGACGGCTGGTCATGGAGGGGCAGACCAACGCCGTTGTCGACCGTTACGTCAATCAGTTCAACGAACAATCGACCGCGATCCAGAAGGATGGCGCGGACGACAAGAACCAGTTCTTGCTGGCGTACATGTCCGACCCCGGCAACAACCGGCGCGTCGAGTACCGGTTCGACGAAGAGGTGATCGTAGCCGTGGAGCTCCTGCTCAACAGCTACTCCGATGACCTGGAGCTGGCCGTGCGGCTGGTCGACCGATACAACAACCCCGTCTTCACGATTCTCGAGAAGCTGGACAAACACTACAAGCGCAACGGGAAGCGGATGCGCCTGAACGTCGTCTTCCCTGCCATCTTCATCACCCCGGGCAAGTATTCCTGGGTGCTCTGCATCAACGAGCCCGGCGTGCAGCTTCACGATCTGCAGAACGACGTTCTGCCATTCCGGGTGCTGGACACCGGATCGGACTTCTCGCGATACGACGGAATCAACTACGGGTCAGTCTTTGCGCAGTATTCGGTCCAAGATCTGACGCCGCGAAACTCATAGGAGTCGGCAGCCGGTCATTTGCGCTCCCAGATCTGGTTGAAGAAATCTGGATAGATATCGTCGACGCAATCGAGGACCTTCCGCCACCCGTCAGTGAGGACGAAGTCGTCCTTTTCCACGGTGAGGTCGTCCAGGTGGTTCCGCCACCGGAGCCACTGGCGAGAAAGGAATCCCTTGGTCGTCAGCCGGCCGATCTGCTTCAAGAAATTGCTGATCTGCTCCCTCCTCATCTCCATGAGCGAGTTCATGTTGATGAAGAGCTGAACCGAATCGTCCGGGATGAGCTCGATCTGATTGGCGGTGAAGAAGGCGAAGCGGCTGGCGGCCACCTCGTCGCGGACCTGAGCCCAGTCGTCAAACGGCCGGAACGAGAAGATCTTCTCGTTGGGGAATATCTTCTTGATGTACCACTGGGACACGTACAGCGCCGGAGCGATGTCGAAGATGAAGTAGCGATAGTTGGTCGTTCGTCCGAAGACCTCCGCCAGCCGGCCATGACCAGCCCCCAGCTCGCCGACGACCAGGCGCTCCTGGCCATTGAGACCCAGCTGATCGAGAAACAGCGTGCGCTCACGCACCGAATGCGCCAGGTCCGACGAGATCAGACGCCCGCGCCGAGAGATGCGAATCGGGTTCCCGACCTCCAGCTCCTCGAGCGATTCCAGGATCTGCTTCCGATCTCCCTGCAGGACGTGCTCCCAGAGAAGGCTCACGGCCAGGCGGTAGATCTCTCGCTCGGTTTCCTTGGCCAGCAGGTACTCCGGCTCGTTGAAATCGAGCTTGAGATGGAATCCTACGTGATCGGGATGTTCGATGGCGTTGACGAAGGGCTCGATGCTCCGATGAGCGGCCCAGGTCTGCAAAAGGCGGCGGACCTGCGGATCATCGAGCGACACCATCATCCAGTTCTGATAGCTGTGCGAAATGGTGCGCTTGAAGTTCTCGATCCCATACGCCTTCAGCAACTCGACGTGAAAAGCCCCGGCGGAGTTCCAGAACTCCCCGGCCGCGTAGAGCGGTTTGCGATTGAGCTCTCGGTTCATCGACTCCAGCGCATCGAGCATGGCGCGCGTATCGACGGGGACCGAAGGATCTTTGGAGCGCGAGATCAGGAAGCGAATGCGGCCAAAATGCGGCTCCAGCCTGGGGTTGCCGGGGTTGATCTGAGTGGCGCGTTCAAGCAACTCGAGCGCTTCGTCGAAGCGGCCCGAGTGTGCGATCGTCGCCGCGCGATTGATGAGGGCGTCGTCGCGAGACGTCGTGAGGCGCTTGAGATTCTCGTTCATCCGCTGGCGGAGATCCGCCACCAGAGGGACGCGAGCGACCGGACGCAGAGCGCTCCTGACCGCGGCCTTGATGCGTCCTGCCGTCGAAGACAGGGACGATGGGCCCGCGACGCCGTTGGGCTCGGCCGAAGGTGCGGTCGCCGCCTCCAGCAACAGTGATGCCTCCGAGGCCCCGACACCACGAAAAGCCACTGAAGTCAGGAGCCGAGCTAGACGCACTTCATCCCCCGGGCTGGTCGCGGTGGAGCCCTCTCGTTTCACTTCGGCTGGATACATCTATTAGGTCTCAAGGCCGCGCGACTATAGCCCGACCTCAACGGGCGGCCAAGCATCTTGCGGCAGCCGCGCCGGGGGTTCATAGTCTGCCGGAAGCGCGATTTTTCGGGATGACGCCTTCCCTCAAGAACCTGGTGAAGAGACTCCTGTCGGCCGCGGGGTATGAGATCCATCGCGCGTCGCCGCCACTGGGCGTTCGGACCAGCGTCCGCCAGTCGTACGAGCTGATTCGGGATCTGGGGTTCACGCCGAAGACCGTCATCGACGTGGGCGTCGCCGGCGGCACGCCTGATCTCTATCGCAGCTTTCCAGATTCGTTCCTGCTGCTGGTCGAACCACTGAAGGAGTTCGATGCCGCGATCAAGGTGATTCTCGAAGGCCGTAGCGGGCTCCACGTCGCCGCGGCGGCCGGGGCCACGACCGGCCAGGTCGCGTTCAACGTGCATGACAACCACCTGGACGGGTCGTCATTGCTGGAAGAAACCACGGGATCCGTTCTCGATGGACACAGGATCACTGTGCCATTGGTCCGGATCGACGACATCGTCGAAGAGCGATCGCTCGAAGGCCCCTTTTTCATCAAGGTCGATGTTCAGGGCGGAGAGGTGCAGGTGCTCGAAGGCAGCCCGAGGACGCTGGCGGCGGCAGAGGCGGTCGCGCTCGAGGTCTCCATGTTCGGGTTCTTGAAAGGCGGGCCGCAGTTCTACGACGTCGTGCAATACATGAAGGATCGGGGGTTCGTCGCCTTCGATATCGTCCCCGGCTGGAACCGTCCCCTCGACGGCGCGCTCGGTCAGGTCGACATCCTCTTCGTCAAGGAGCACGGGCGTTTCCGCAAGGACCACACCTTTGGAACCCTCGAGCAGATTCGTGGCATCTTCGGACGCGCAGAGGCCTGACCCCTCCCTGCTGTTCAGCCGGCACTGTTTCAAATTCCCCCTAGCTGGGCGGATGTGACAGCCCAGCGAACCAGATCGTTGACCGGCTGCAGAACCGCGTACTTGAGCGCATCACGCACGGGGACGCGGAAGTCGACGCCGGCCAGCGAGAGGCGGTGGTTGACCTGGTGCCGCCTGACCAGCCCATAGGTGATGAAGGTGGCGATCCCGAGCGGGGTCAGGCCCGCCAGGAGCTTGACGGCGCCCCTGGCCAGCAGCGTGCGATTCTCTCGCACGCCCTGGGCTAGGATGTCTGGGTAGGCGGCATAGAACGCCTTCAAGTCGCCGAAGCTGCCGGTGCGTCCCAGGCTGATCGGTAGCCGGATCTTCTTGAGGCGGGGTGGATGGATCACCACTGCCCCGGCGACCCAGGCCGGAACGATACCGGCGGCGCGGGCGCGCGCAAAAAGGTCGCGATCCTCGGCGATGCGGCTGATCTCTGGCCGGAATCTCCCGAGTCCCTCGAAGGTCTTGCGGGCGATGGCCAGGTTCGTGGTGGTGATCAACTCATTCTCGAAGACGATCGAATGCACGAACGGCTCGAGCGGGGGGACGGCGCTGCGAGTGGGGCCGAAGGCAATCGGCGCGCCCCCCTCGATCGCGGCTGCAAGCGCGGCGGCCCACCCCCTCTCGACCAGACAGTCGCTATCGACGAAAAGCAGTATGTCGCTCGAAGCCGCGGCCACGCCGCGGTTGCGCGCCACACCAGGACCAGCGTTTTCGCCGGTGACGTACCGGAGCCGGGGAAGTCGCGAACGGTACGCTTCGGCTACGGCCGCGACTTCCTCTCCGGAACCGTCGT
>Ga0207701_10004539_pt1 | contig 14064 bp, 11 predicted proteins | sample KBSSwiSSwithPhiX_FD_184294 | JGI IMG/M metagenome (GOLD analysis project Ga0207701, IMG submission 184294) | Switchgrass rhizosphere bulk soil microbial communities from Kellogg Biological Station, Michigan, USA, with PhiX - S5 (SPAdes) (version 2) | ecosystem: Environmental > Terrestrial >... | reverse complement strand
CGAATATTTCATGAATGGAATTGTAAGCCTTAGGCGGAGCATCAAGGCCCGGAACCAGGGCGTGCCCGCCACGGTCGTTGATATATTTAAATAGCTTCAGCATGTGCATTCTTTCTTCATCGGAATGATGATAAAGGAATTTAGCGACTCCGTTATAGCCTTTCACTTCACACCACGATGCCATGGCTAAATAATACAAGGAAGAAAATCCTTCGAGATCGATCTGGCGGTTAAGTGCGGCTTCTATTTTTGATGAGATCATATGAAAAAATTATAAATAAATGTAAATACATTTTATCTTATTTGCGTTTTGACGTTGGCGCATTGACTTACTGCTCTACAAGCTTACCTATTTTTCCGTTCCAGGCTAAAAAAACTGATTTTCCCCTTTTGGCTTTTCTGCATACATGAAATCCTTCTCCGGAAATGCTCTTCCAGTTCAATCCTTTATCAGTTGATATATCAACGCCGTTAAGTCCACATGTTATCAACCGATTTTCTGTAATGAATTCTACACAGCTACGATAACCATTTGGTGATACCCGGGGAAGTAACCAGGATTTGCCGCCATCTAAAGAAACCGCACAGTTTTTTTCATTAGACGCCGGATCTTTGAAATCTCCACCCACCACTGCAATCATTGGTAATTTTCTGTTTTTGAACCATACTGCTATTGAATTGGCCCCTTGAGTTTCTTTTCCGCTGATCATGGGAAGATCAATGGGATCACCCTTATAGAAAAATCTTGATACTGAACCCCCGGTAATAAAACAGGCTTCACTTCTTGTCAATGCCCGAATGTTGGTTCCGCTTGCGGCAAAACAAGCTTCGCCGCTATCCGCCTTCGGTAATTTATCGGATGTTAAAGGTCTCCAGTTATTGCCTCCGTCGAATGTGCGCGCAATAAAAAACCTTCCATTAACAGGATCTCCCAAAACAATTCCGCTTTCACTGTTCCAGAATTCCATGGCGTCCAGGAACATTCCCGGAGTATCGTTAGTGTAAACAGGTTTCCAGTTTATGCCTTTGTTCCCGGTTTTAAGGATCAGGCCTGGTTTTCCAACAGCCATGATAATTGCAGTATGTTCGTCGAAGGCTTCTATGTCGCGGAAATCTTTTGATTCATAGCCTTCTACTTTGATCCATTCCCATGTAGCACCACCATCAATGGTTTTGCCAACAGTGCCATTATTTCCGCTTACCCAGATGACTTTATCGGTAACAACACTCAAACCTCTGAAAGAAATCCCTTCCTTTTCGGTAATTACACGAACTTTCTGCCCCAACGATGTAAATGAATAAAATATATAATATAATATTATCAGATTTTTCATTTTTTACAAGTTCACTTTCTCCCTTTCGTTTCCGTATTTTATGCAAATCATAAAAAACGCACAATTACTGAAATTAATTCACCTTACAATATAAGCTCATATTTCACGCTTATAAGTGTATATATCTATCATTGAAAATGTATCAGTATATATCTGTTGCTGCTGTAGCCTCCTACTTCATTCCTTTATTCATTGTTCTGTTTAAAAAAGCATGGAACGATAAGTTCTTCAGGTTATTCGCCATCTATTGGGGCATCGGTGGTATCATTAACATGTTCGACGTTATCCCGGGCGTTTCTAAAGAAACAATACATGCTATCGGCATCCTGTATAATATGCTCGACATTCCCTTTATCCTGGCAATACTATATTACACCACCTCATACACTTTTGTAAAGAAAACAGCAGCGGCATCCTTAGTGATTATATTGGTAGTGCAGGTGATCAGCATTTTACAATCGGGTGTCAATTACGATTCACAGAAATATGCGCTCGGTGCGGGTGTGGCCATGGTGCTGTGCATTGTTATTATGGAAATTATCAGGTACATGCAGAAAGTTGAGCATAATACCAGGCAGAATGCCAAAATGTTTATTTATGCCGGTGTACTTTTTGAATATGCCACTTACATTGTTATCTACATCTTCGATTATATAGTGATCACTGAGGACAGGCAGGACAGCTATTTGATTTATTATTTGTCAACCCTGGTAGCAATACTGATTGCGAGCTGCGGGTTCCTGATGTATAAGAGATATGAGAATGCAACTGCCTACCTGAAAAGATGAATTGTTAAGGATTGATGATCGCAAAGGCTTTGTCGCTCACATAAGGACCACCCGGGTGCCTGGCAGAATAATCGAGATTGAGCCAGAACTGGCCGTTCTCTTCATGATAATAAATATTTCCCTTCACCTCTTTGCTAAAGAGATTCATGATTGCCGTATTGATCTTTTCAAAATTCTTTTCGTCGCCACATAAGAGTTCCGGATACAGGTGGCCTTCGGTGAGTACCATCCGTGCATGTACTCCGATCGCTTTAAGAGCTGAGACCATCAGTATGGTGTGATCATCGCAGTCTCCTCCCATACCGTTTAGGATCGTTTCACGGGGAGTAGCAAAATATTCGTCACGTTCAGAGTCTGAAACGTATTTGAAATTGGTATTGATCTCTTTGAACACGGAAAAAGCTCTGACCACAGGACCATACTTCGAATGATAACTGTCGAAGAATTTCAATGACGCCGAAACAGCAAAATTTCTCACCACTGAATCATGGTAATCTACTTTGCTTTCAATCGACTTCACTGTACGTGCAAGTGGACCGTCAAAAAAAGAAGGCATCACCACCAGGTCTGTTTCTTTCTGTTCCTTTTTACCCCAATTGCTTTTTACCATCACCTGGTAATCATTGATCACAGTACCAAATCCCCTGCCGTTCGTCAAAGTATTATAAAGTATAACAGCTACGAACATTACCAGCACCGGGATGATAAGAAAATGAAATATTCTGAACATCACAAATGTGAATAGTCCGGCGATCAATACTGAAACCAGGAGGTCGAAGTTCCAGCTACCTATCATCATGGGTGGAACATACCTGTTGATGAGTGGAGCAAGGGGTAACACGGTAAGGATACCGATAATGATATTGATAGCTCTTAGAAGGGGTCGGTATTTATCGTACGTATAGAGCATGACGGGATATGCACATATAACGCAAAATTGTACCAGATTTACATATAATTACTGTTAATTTGTTGGGGATGGAAGAAGGTATTTAATCATCATCTTCCTCTTCATAATTATAAGCATCTTTATTGTAGAGTTCCTGCCATTCTTTAACGGCTTCGTCACTCAGAAGTTCAATAATATCAAGGATCGGATCTGTCTTTTTCTTCCAGCTAAGCACTTCTTCATCGCCATAAACAGTCACGAACACACAATGATCTGTTTCCAGGGTTAACTGGATAAGCTGAATGGGTAAGTCTTCTTTTTCCTGAATCAGATAATAACAACCGTTTTCCAGCAACGCATACGAATACATACGATACCACTTTAAAATTTTAAAAAGAAGAGTTTTAAATCTTTGGACTTAAGGGTCAGTAAGGAATTGAATACAATAGGTTAGGTAGAAGTAGAATTTATGGGTTGCCGGATTGGCAACAGATCAAATGTAGGACAATTAGTGATTCCCAATACCGTGAAAAAAGGATTAATCTAAGTTTTATTCCCACTGTTGATAATTAATTAGTTATATAATAACAATACTTCTCACTTTTGAGATGGTTTTCGATTTTGGCATTTTGGCTTATATCTTTGCCACCGGCCTTACTAACCATTAATTTCCTATGGCAGATAAACAAAACCTGTTTGATTATACTGAAGAAAGCATCAAATCCCTCGATTGGCGTGAGCATATAAGGCTTAGACCGGGGATGTATATTGGAAAGCTGGGTGACGGCTCCAGCCCCGACGATGGTATCTATGTTCTACTTAAAGAGGTGGTAGACAACTGTATAGATGAACATACCATGGGGTATGGCAAAACCATCGAGATAAATATTGAAGGGAAAACCGTTATGGTCCGGGATTTTGGACGCGGCATTCCCCTGGGTAAAGTGGTGGATGTGGTAAGCAAAATAAATACGGGCGCCAAATACGATAGTAAAGCATTCCAGAAAGCTGTAGGCCTGAATGGTGTGGGTACCAAAGCGGTTAATGCGCTCAGCAACTATTTTAAAGTGACTGCCATAAGGGAAGGCAAAGAAAAATCCGCAGAATTCGAGCGTGGCATTCTTGTAAAAGAATATAAAGAGACAAAAAGCGGTGAACCTAATGGAACGCTGATCACATTCATACCTGATGACAAGGTGTTCAAAAATTTTCATTACGTACATGAATATCTCGACAACCAGTTATGGAATTATTGCTTCCTTAACGCCGGCCTTATCATTACCCTTAATGGAAAAAAGTATGTCAGCAAAAATGGTTTGCTCGATCTGCTGGAACGCAAAACCAATGCGGATGAGATCCGTTACCCGATCATATCATTAAAAGCTGAGGACATTGAGCTTGCGATGACCCATGAGAACCAGTATGGTGAAGAATATTATTCATTCGTTAACGGGCAGTACACAACACAGGGAGGAACGCACCTTGCGGCATTCAGGGAAGCGCTCGTTAAAACAATAAGAGATTTTTATAAAAAAGATTACGATTCATCTGATATAAGGGGAAGTATCTGTGCCGCCATTTCCGTGCGTGTACAGGAACCTGTTTTTGAATCACAAACAAAAACGAAGCTCGGTTCGCAGATTGTGTATGAAGGCGGCCCCAGCATGAGAAACTTTGTAGGTGATTTTATTTCAAAAGAACTCGATAACTACCTTCATAGAAATCCAACTGTTGCGGATGCGTTGAAAAGACGTATCGAGCAGAATGAAAAAGAAAGAAAGGAACTTTCAGGCATACGCAAACTGGCTAATGAAAGAGCCAAGAAAGCGAATCTCCATAATAAAAAACTTCGTGACTGCCGATATCACCTAAACGATGAACCGAGCGGCAAGGAAAAAGAAAAGATCATAGAGAAGGCTAAAGAAAGCACCATTTTCATCACTGAGGGTGATTCTGCAAGCGGCTCCATTACCAAGGCTCGCAATGTTGAAACCCAGGCAGTATTCAGCCTGCGCGGTAAACCGCTTAACTGTTATGGACTGACCAAAAAAGTAGTTTACGAAAATGAGGAATTCAATCTTTTACAGCATGCCCTTAACATCGAGGAATCATATGAAGGGCTCCGTTATAATAATATAGTGATCGCTACAGATGCAGACGTCGACGGAATGCACATCCGTTTGTTACTGATGACGTTCTTTTTACAATTCTTTCCCGACCTGGTGAAGAACGGGCACGTGTATGTACTGGAAACACCTTTGTTCAGGGTGCGCAATAAGCAGGAAACTATTTACTGTTACGATGAAAAGGAAAAAGGGGCAGCTGTGAAAAAATTAGGCAGCAAGCCGGAGATTACCCGTTTCAAAGGACTCGGTGAAATATCACCAGACGAATTTGCAAAATTCATCGCTGCGGATATCAGGCTACAGCCGGTAATGATCAAGCAGGATACGCATATTCAGCAACTGCTGGAATATTATATGGGCAAGAACACGATCCAGCGGCAGGAATTCATTATTGATAATCTGAAAATCGAACTCGACCTTGTTGATGACAAGGTGAATTTAGCTTCTTAGATGACGATGCTTCAATACAGGGATGCCAGAGTTGATGATCTTCCGAGGATCGTTGAAATATATAATTCAATCATTGCGGGAAGGATGGTTACAGCCGATACAGATCCGGTTCCTGTTGAAAGCCGGCTCGACTGGTTCAACGCCCACGATCCACAAAGGAGGCCCCTCTGGATGGTAATGAATGGAGAAGAAAACATTGGTTGGGTGAGCTACCAGTGGTTTTATGGACGGCCTGCGTATAATGGTACTGCCGAGCTGAGCATCTACCTCGATGAAAAAGCAAGGGGAAAAGGATTTGGTGCCCAGATTTTAACGCATGCGATGAATTCCTGTGAAAGGTTTAATATAAAAACGCTCTTAGGATATATATTCGCGCATAATATACCCAGCCTGAAATTATTCAGGAAAATGGGATTTACAGATTGGGGACATTTTCCGCGTATTGCAATCCTCGATGGTATTGAAAGAGATTTAATAATTGTAGGAAAAAGAATCAACGAATAAAATGATCCATATTGTTTTCCAGGAAGCGGATATTACAGTATTGAAGGAAGCCATAAAACTGGATGAAAGCCTGCAGGGAGAAGTGGTACAGGCCAAAGATGATTTTGCAGTAGGCCCCCTGAAGGATATCTATACTGAGGAAGGTATGAGCCTCAGAAAACAGTGGTGGCGCGACGTACTGGCTGACGGAGATATAGATGGCAAAGTGGATGACGGCAGCGTGGATGATTTAAAAACAGTGAAGGAATTAAGAGAAAAGCTCGGCCAGGATCCAGATGAAATAGTGTGGATCTGGGCGGCACAGAATAAACATGATGTGAGCGGATATTATTGGCTGATGAGCCAACTGGCAGATTACCATGGAAGGATATTTATCCTGTACCTGAACAACCTTCCCTTTTTTAATGAGAAAGGGAATATTTTTTACCCGGAAAATCTTTACCAGATACCTCCAAGGGAATTTATTAAAGCGAAAAAGCTTGCGAGACCGATTACACCAAGTGAGTTTGAAGTAGACCCTGATGAATGGAAGAAATTAACAGAGCAGGATAAATATGTAAGATTGCTGGAAGGTGGTAAAAAGCTCGTACAGCACGATGTTGATTTTTACGATGATGAACTGAAAAAATATATTTCAGGTGAATGGCAGAAAGCGAATAAGATCATTTCAGCATTCTATCATAAAGCAAAACAGACAACGGGAGATATGTTTTTGTTGTGGAGATTGAAACAGATGCTGCAGTCCGAAGATTTTGAAGTGCAGGGAAATATAAAGGGAATGAAAGATTTTGAGATCCGTAAAAAAGTAACAGCGGAACAATCAGCATCATAATTTTTAAAGCTGTCATCCTGCAGCTAACAGGATCTGCAATAATTCAAATATGCCCGAAAAAAAAGAAGAATTAAATGGCGATACCGGGATAACAGGGCAATACCGTACCTGGTTTCTCGATTATGCCTCCTATGTTATACTTGAAAGAGCCGTTCCTGCGGTTGAAGATGGTCTGAAACCGGTTCAGCGGCGCATCCTTCATTCCATGAAAGAAATGGATGACGGACGTTTCAATAAAGTGGCGAACATCATCGGCCAGAGCATGCAGTACCATCCACATGGTGATGCAAGTATAGGTGATGCTTTGGTGAATCTTGGCCAGAAAGACCTTCTGATAGAAACGCAGGGAAACTGGGGCGACGTTAGAACGGGCGATGAAGCTGCAGCGGCACGTTATATTGAAGCAAGACTTTCCAAATTTGCGTTGGACGTAGCCTTCAATGAAAAAACCACAGAATGGCAACTCAGTTATGATGGCAGAAAAAATGAGCCTGTAACACTTCCGATGAAATTTCCTTTGCTCCTGGCCCAGGGTGCCGAAGGCATTGCAGTAGGGCTTGCAACAAAAATTCTCCCTCACAACTTCTGTGAACTGATAGAAGCTTCCATCAAGCACCTTCGCGGGAAAAAGTTCGAGTTGCATCCTGATTTTCAGACAGGCGGAATGGCCGACACTATCAACTACAATGAAGGCAAACGTGGCGGTAAGATCAGGGTAAGATCGAAGATTGAGGAGGTTGATAAAAAAACACTGGTGATCCGTGACGTGCCATATGGTATCACAACTGCCCAGCTTATGGACTCAATTGTTAGGGCTAACGACCAGGGTAAGATCAAAATCAAAAAAGTAACCGACAATACTGCTGCCGATGTGGAGATCATCGTTGATCTTGCGCCAGGCATTTCGCCTGATATTACAATTGACGCGTTGTATGCTTTTACTGATTGTGAAGTAAGCATCTCCCCTAACGCCTGCGTAATTGTTGAGCACAAGCCGCGCTTCCTGGGTGTGCATGAATTATTGAGGATATCTGTCGAAAACACCAGGGAATTACTTAAAAAGGAACTGGAAATAAAATTGAAAGAACTCCAGGACAAGTGGCATTACACATCCCTGGAAAGAATATTCTTCGAAGAGAAAATATATAAAGAGCTCGAGAAAAAGCATGATACCTGGGAGAATGTGATTAAAGCGATCGCAAAAGGATTTGCACCATTTGTTAAACAACTAAAAAGAGATGTTACCAGGGAAGACATTATTAAACTGACCGAAAAGCCTGTCCGTAGGATCTATCGTCTTGATATAGAAGAGCTGAACGCCCAGATCAAAAAAATTGAGGCAGACATCAAGCAGGTAAAATATGATCTTGCCAACCTTATAGATTTTGCAGTAGCCTATTATGACGGCCTGCTTAAAAAATATGGCAAGGGACGTGAAAGAAAAACTGAGTTACGGCCATTTGAAGCGATACAGGCCAAACAGGTAGCGATAGCAAATGTGAAATTATATGTGAACCGTGAAGATGGTTTTATTGGTACGGGATTGAAGAAAGATGAATTTGTCACCGACTGTTCAGACCTTGATGACATTATTGCATTTACAAAAGCTGGCAAGATGAAAGTGGTGAAAGTGGCGGATAAAGCATTCATTGGTAAAGACATAATACATATAGCAGTATTCAAAAAGAACGACGAGCGAACCACTTATAATATGATCTACCTCGATGGCAAATCGAAAGTGAGCTTTGCAAAAAGATTCAATGTAACAGGTGTTACGCGGGATAAGGAATATGATCTTACAAAGGGCACAGAAAACAGTAAAGTGCACTACCTTTCAGTAAATCCAAATGGCGAAGCTGAAAAAGTGAAAATCATATTGACTCCGGGTTCTTCTGCAAGAAATAAAGAACTTGATTTTTATTTTGAAACACTTGAGATCAAGAACAGGAGCAGCATGGGCAACCAGGTGACCAAGTACCCGGTAAAAACGGTGAAACTTAAAGAAGCCGGAAAAGCTACCATCAGTGGCAGAAAGATCTGGTTTGATGATAGTTTTGGCAGGTTGAATGAAGAAAGTAAAGGTGAGTTTATCGGAAATTTCAATGCTGAAGACAGGCTGCTGGTGATCTATACAGATGGCAATTATGAGATAACTGATACTGAGCTGACCCAGCGCTTCGATGCTGATAAGATCATTGTGATGGAAAAATTCGACCCTGAAAAGATCATCACCGCAATTTATCTCGACAATGAAAAGATGCAGTACAATGTAAAGCGTTTCAAGATCGAGACCACTACCCTTCGCAGTAAGTTTTCTTTTATTAAGGAAGGCGATGGCAACAGACTCGAAACAGCCACCAGCGATAATGAGCCGGTGATCATCATTTCATCCGGACGCGGAGCGCAGGCGAAAACGCAAAAGATAAAACTTGCGACCTTTGTTGAAGTAATGGGCTGGAAGGCGGTTGGAGCCAGGCTGTTTGATTTTAATAAAAGCGTTGGCATGGAGTGGGATGTGAAAAAGAAGAAGAGCAACCAGCAGGAGCTTTTTTGAGTTGAAAGTCTATAGTCAAAATATAAATCTTAAAAATATCACATCAATGAAAAAATTCCTGGTTCCCACAGATTTCTCAGAAACATCTAAAAATGCCGCGCGCTACGCAGTGGAACTTGCGCAGGATGATCCTGAAACAACCATTATTTTATATAACACCTACTATAAACTCTCTCCGGGTTCAGACGGATCGTTGCTGACTGAATCAGACGAAGACAGAAAAACAGTATTGAACCAGGCTCTCCGCAACCTCGAAATTGAACTGCATGAAATATCAACCGTAAGGATAGAATACGTTGCAGAAGAAGGAAGTTCACTAGTGGATAGCATAGAAAGATATGTGCGTTATAACGGCATCAATTTCGTGATCATGGGCATCACCGGAGCAACAAAACTTGAACAGGTATTTATCGGAAGCAATGCACTTAATATGGCGAGGCAGGGAATTTGTCCCGTTATTATTGTTCCGCCGAATGCTAAATTCAAAAAAATTCAGAATGTAATGCTGCTAAGTGATTTTAAAAATGTAAAATCAACTACACCGGTTGCGCAGATCAAACAGATCCTCGACAGTTTTAAACCGAACCTGCATATTGTAAATGTTGACAGTGAACATTACATTCAGCTTACTGAAGATTACAAAAGAGAGAGAGACTGGATGGAAAAAGCATTCGAGGATTACAAACCTGAATTTTATTTCATCCGTTTGTACGATTTCCTTGATGCTACGAGCAACTTCACCGCAGATCAAAACATCGATCTTATCGTTACTGTACCAAGGAAGCACTCGTTCCTTTCGGGGTTGTATAAAACAAGTCATACCAAAAAACTTGCATATCACAGTCATATACCTGTAGCAGCGATTCACGAATAATAATTAATTGTAACCAAAAAAAGCATCCCGGAAAAACCGGGGTTCTTTTTTATTATACTCACGCCTGTTCACATAGATGCCAGATTTTCTTAATGTGGCATGTCTATTGATTTCTTGTATCCTTAAAATATTAGAAGATATGAGGATAGCGCAGATAGCTCCGTTATTTGAGGCGGTGCCTCCAAAGTTTTACGGAGGAACAGAAAGAGTAATTCACTACCTGACTGAAGAACTTGTTGAAATGGGGCATGAAGTAACCCTTTTTGCTTCAGGTGACTCTGACACAAAAGCTGAATTGATACCCATCGTTAAAGAGGCATTGCGACTCAACCCCGACATTATAGATCCTATGCCCTATCATATTGTTCAATTGGATGAAGTGATTGCCCTGCACAAGTCATTTGATATCATTCATTTTCACACGGATTTCTTTCATTTTCCCATAAGCAGCAGGATGTCTACACCAGTGGTTACCACCCTACATGGACGTCTTGACATTCCTGATCTTCAACATGTATTCAACAGCTTCCCCGGCCAACCGGTAGTTTCCATATCCGATAACCAACGATACCCATTACCCCAGGCGAACTGGGCAGGAACTGTGTATCATGGACTTCCCCAGAACATGCATGCACTCCAGAGCGGTGAAGGAAATTATCTGGCTTTTGTGGGAAGAATATCCCCAGAAAAGGGAATAGACAGGGCAATAGAAATAGCCGTAAGATCCGGGATACCTCTAAAAATTGCTGCCAAAGTAGATAAGGTTGATATGGAATATTTTGGTATGGAAATAAAACATTTATTAGACCATCCTCTTATAGAATTTATCGGTGAGATCAATGAAACAGAAAAATCAGCTTTTCTCGGTAACGCCACTGCGCTTTTATTCCCTATAAACTGGTCAGAGCCATTTGGGTTAGTGATGATAGAAGCAATGAGCTGCGGTACTCCTGTCATTGCATTTAATAATGGGTCAGTTCCAGAGATTGTAGATGAAGGGAAAACCGGGTTTATAGTAAATGATGTCGAAGAGGCTGTAGAAGCAGTCAAAAATATTAACAGCCTGTTGCGTAATATGGTAAGAAAAATGTTTGAGAATAGGTTTACTTCAGCAAGAATGGCCAGAGATTATTTAAAGATCTATGAATCTCTGATAACTGCTGCCGACACGAAAATAATTTACGGTAAAAAAGACAAGGATCTCCTGATCAATTAATAAGTAAATTATGAAAACACTTGATCAAACCATGGCGGAAACCAAAGATTTTCACATCTCCCCCGATGCTGTGAATATTGATGAGCGAAACCAGGTGCTAAATCATTATAACACTTTCGGATTATTCGACCGTTTTGGAAATATTACTTCTGCAGGAAAAAAGGTTCAGGGTATTTACCATGATGGTACAAGGTTCATCAGCAAACTAGTTTTAACAATAAACGGAAAAAAACCTCTGTTGCTTAGCGGTGCTGTAAAGGAAGACAACGAAATGCTTTCAACCGATCTTACCAATCCATTCTTAGACGATTGCCAGGTTCTGGAGAATACTTTACACCTGTCACGCACACAATTTATTCATAACAAAGTTTTCTATGAACAGATCACCTGTAAGAATTATGGAAACGAGCCCTGCAAGTTTGATATCGCCATTGCTTTTGATGGCGACTTCAAAGACATTTTTGAAATAAGAGGCATCAACAGACAGGTGACGCCAAATGATATTGAGTCCGGTTTTGGTGAAAATAAAATTCATTTAAAATACCTGGGGCTTGATGATATTTTAAGGGAAACAGAAATAATTGTTTCAAGTCCTGCACCCGTTTATGTAGTAGAAAAGGTTCTGCATTGTGAAGTGTCGATCCTGCCCAAACAGGAAATTCAAATTACTTATAATATTTATTTCAAAACAGCATACGAAAAAGCGAGGGATATAGCATACAATCTCGCTAAAGAATCTATCGGTGAAGACCTTGCCCGGACAAGAAAATTATTCGCCAATATATATACCTCGAATTCCCAGTTCAATCATTGGATCAACCGTTCGAAAGCCGACCTGCTTTCCCTTCTTACGGAAACTGAATATGGCTATTATCCATATGCTGGTGTACCGTGGTACAATACTGCATTCGGCCGTGACGGGATCATCACAGCAATGGAAATATTATGGATCGCCCCCTCAGTCGCAAGAGATGTATTGATCTTCCTTGCTAAAAAACAGGCCCTATCACTGATTCCTGAAAAAGATGCAGAACCCGGAAAGATCCTGCATGAAATGAGAACAGGTGAAATGGCCAACACCGGTGAAATTCCTTTTAATGAATACTATGGTACTATAGATGCTACACCACTTTTTATTATGCTTGCTGGAATGTACTATGAACGTACGGGTGACAGTGAAACTATTGTAAAGATATGGCCGAATATAAAAGCCGCTCTGGTGTGGATCGATGAGTATGGCGACCTCGATGGAGATGGCTTTGTTGAATACAAGCACAAAGCAAAAAACGGATTGACCAACCAGGGATGGAAGGATTCGTTTGATTCAGTGATGTATGAAAATGGTGACCTGGCAGAACCTCCTATTGCCCTCTGTGAAGTACAGGGATATGTTTATTCAGCAAAAGTCCATGCAGCCACACTCGCTGATATTTTGGGGGAAAAAGAATTTGCGCTCAGATTAATAAACGACGCCACAGCACTAAAAATTAATTTCAACGACAAATTCTGGGATGAAAAACTGAATTGCTACATCCTTGCCCTGGATGCAGGCAAACAGCCCTGCAGGGTAGTTTCATCAAATGCCGGCCATTGTCTTTTTACCGGTATTGCTACTGAAGAAAAAGCGCGGAAACTCGCAGATACATTACTTTCCCCTGATATGTTCACTGGTTGGGGAATAAGAACCCTTAGCGTAAGGGAAGCCAGGTACAATCCGATGTCATATCACAACGGATCAGTTTGGCCACATGATAATGCTCTTATTGCTTACGGCCTTTCATTATACGGATTCCAGGAACATGCTTTAAAGATCATGCAGGGTTTATTCGATGCGGGTTTATTTATCGAACTGCAAAGACTTCCCGAATTATTCTGTGGCTTTGAAAGACGAAGGGGTGAAGGCCCGACAGATTATCCAGTTGCCTGCTCACCTCAAGCCTGGTCTGTTGGTGCGGTGTTCATTATGTTACAGGCATGTTTCCGGGGTACTATCGATCACGTTCAAAAACAATTTTGTTTGACAAGCCCGTATTGCCATCCTACCTTGAACAGGTGTATATATCCAACCTGATTACCGGAGAAAATTATTGCAATCTTAATCTATCCCGATTGCAGTATGATGTAGGCTTTAATCTTCTGCAGAAAACCGATGACTGGTCCGTGGTAATAAAAAAATAATATTGGATATAGAAGGATATTTTCTGTTCGATAGCAAAAAAAATAATCCCCGATGTAGAAACATCAGGGAAATTTGGTTAAGGCTCTGATTTATAGAAAGAACCATAACCTTGCATATAATTGATTATCAAATATATTAACAGCGTTATTTGGTGGCAAGAAAGGCGTAGATTTGACCTTATTGGGGTAATTTGGTGGTAGAATTGGTGGCAAATAGTGACCATCACAACCAAACACATACATACATGGCAACCATCACACCTAAACTGGACACCCGATCAACATTAAAGTCAGGGGCACATCCAATCAAGCTGTTTAT
>Ga0207701_10004538_pt1 | contig 14065 bp, 9 predicted proteins | sample KBSSwiSSwithPhiX_FD_184294 | JGI IMG/M metagenome (GOLD analysis project Ga0207701, IMG submission 184294) | Switchgrass rhizosphere bulk soil microbial communities from Kellogg Biological Station, Michigan, USA, with PhiX - S5 (SPAdes) (version 2) | ecosystem: Environmental > Terrestrial > Soil... | reverse complement strand
CGGCGGCTCGATGATTCCCGAGGTGACCGCCTTCCTCGACCGCATCATCGTGCCGCACAAGCCGCGGCTCGTGGTGCTCTACTGCGGCGGTAATGACATCAACGCCGGACGCAGCGCCTCGCAGGTCACGCGCGACTTCGAGGCACTGGTGGCCAAGCTCCACGACGAGTTGCCGACGACGCGGCTGCTGTACATCTCCGTCGCGCCGAACCCCGCGCGCTGGTCGCAGGTGGAGACGGTGAAGGCCGTCAACCGCGCCGTGCAATGGCGCGCCGAATCCGACCCGCGCATCACCTACGTCGACGTGTTCTCGCGCATGCTCGGGTCCGACGGCCGTCCCCTGCCGGACATCTTCATCGAGGACGGCCTGCACATGAACGCGAAAGGCTACGCGATCTGGAAGGACGTGGTCAGGCCGTATCTCAGATTCTGAGTTGTTTCAGGTTGCCGGTATGAGGTTGCAGAGATCAACGTTCTCTGCAACCCCCAACCATCAACTCTGGAACCGGCAGCCAGAGCTCGCAACTCGAGTTACCGCATCGCCGCCACCGCGATGAGCACCGGCTGTTCGTTGCTGGCAACGCGCTCGCCCTTGTACTTCGTCGTCGACACGATACCGGTGGAATCGTCGCCTTCCCACACCTCGCTCATCACGAACTGATCACCGAACTTCTGGAAGATCACTTCGTCCTTCGCGGGATCGATCGAGGGCGGGTGGCTCGTGGGGTTCGCCACCAGGAACACGCTGCGCGGACCGCTCACCATGTAGACGCTTTGACTGTCTTCCGTGCGACGGATCGAATAGGCGCCCGCCGGCATCGTGGTATTGCCGACGACGAACGGGAAGGTCGTGCGGAAGGTCATGTACTCGGCCAGTTGCGCCTGCGCGGGACGGCCGGCAAGCAGAGCGAAGACACCAACGAACGCGGCGCCGATGACGAGACGATGAAAAAAGGATGACATGAGACCGCCTCCAACATTTCGGTCGGCCCCTGGGACCGACCACGGCGCTGGCGCGCAACATTTCGTGCGGCATTCGAGAATGAAAAGGAGCAAGCGGAGTACCAGGCGGCTTCGGGCCGAGAACGCTGGGAAAGCGGCGCGGACCGCGGTGGGACGCCACGCCGGCATGGGGCGCCACCGGCCGCGCCGGGGCGGTTTGCACGCGCCGGTTCAGCCGGGATCAGGCAGTCGAAACTTTCAGGTCAACCTTTCGTAAGATCTGCAGGAGGAGGGGCAAGACCGTGTCCAAGACGCTTCATGCGGTGAAGTTCCTGTTCATGGGGCCGATAATCCTGGTGTTCCTGTTCGTCATCAACGTGATGACGTCGCCGGGGCACTGGTGGGTGCAGTGGGCGGCGCTCGGCATCGGCATCGCCTGGTTCTTCAGCCTGCTGCGCGTGATCCGCGCGGTCATCCTCGCCGGCGGTCTGGCGGCTGTCGGCGCCTACCTGATGCGGAAGCAGTAGCGCTACCGGTCCGTCAACCGGATCGACTCCGCTATACGCCGGAAGGTGCCGGCATAGGCGTTCGACTCGTTGGCCGGCACCACTGTCACGTAGTAGAAGAGGCTCCCGTCCGCCAGAAACGTCGTCACGAAGTTCACCTGCTCTCTGTCACCGGTCGCGGACCGGTTGGTGAGCTGGTGGTGGATCGCCGTCCGCTGCGAGAGCTGCACCTGGCGCGGGGGCTGGACGTCGCGAAGCTCGGGGTTACCTGACGCGAGCGACTGCAGCACGGCGTCGGTAGCTTCCGACAGGTCGCCAGACTGCGCGCGCATCACGCCCACCTCCGCTCCGTGAGTGAACACGGACTGGCCGTTCAACTGGCCGTAGCCGTTCTTCGGCACGAACTTGATCGAGCTCTGCGACGAGAGCGCGTACCAGTTCGTCGGCACGTCGGCCTGGAACACCTTGCCGCCCTTCACCGGCCGGTAGGACGTGGATGGCGCGGGCACGGGTTGACCGATCTCGCCCACGGACACCGGCTCGCTGTTGTCACCAGAGTCGCCGCCGCCGCCGTTACCGCCGCCGCGGTTGGCCTCGCGCTCGACCTGCGCCATTGACTTGGGCGCCGGAAGCGAGGCCATCAGGCTCTTCACCCTCTGCAGCTCCGCGTTGTCGCGGTGCGAGGGCGCCACCTGCAGCATCGCCGCTTCCTGCGCGATGTACTCCGAGCGGTTGCCCGGGTTCGGGTGATCGCTCATCCATTGCGGGCTGCCGCCTCCGGCCTGCTTCTCGATGTTCTCGAACACGCGCGCCAGGTCGCGCGGATCGTAGCCCGCACGCGCCATCATCTGCGCGCCCAGGATGTCAGCCTGCTTTTCGTATTCCCTGCTGTAGCGCAGCAGCCACGTGCCAAGCCCGAACTGGCTTCCCTGGCTGATCACCGAGCCGAGACCGCCGCCGACCACCGCGCCCGCGATGGCGCCGGCGAGCGCGCCGAGCTGGAAGCCTTGCGCCTTGGTCGCGTTCGCGGTGCCGTGACGCAACAGCACGTGGCTCAGCTCGTGTGCCATCACGCCGACCACTTCACCTTCGGAGTGCGCGGAATCGATCATCCCGCGGTTGATGAACATCGGTCCGCCCGGCAGGGCAAAGGCGTTGATCTCCTTCACGTTCACAGGCGTGAACGAGTAGCGGAACGCGGGGTTGTTCAACTCACGAGGCGCGGCGTCCACGAGACGCTCGCCGAGCGTCGTCATGTAGCGCTGGATCTCGGGGGTCTGGATCACCGGATACGAGTGGCGGACTTCGGCGGCGGCTTTCTCGCCGATCTGTACGTCCTGCTCGGGCGTGTACTTGTTCTTCGGCGGCTTGACGGGCGTCTGCCCGATTGCCGGGCTGCCCATTGCCAGAAGGAGCACGAGGATGACAGCGCGCCTGGTTGAGATCTGCGTCCGCATGCATCCTTTTACTGCAAAACTGTTGCCCACTGCGTAGCGCGAATTCCTCAGCCTTTTCGATCGTCGAGCTGAGGTATTAGTGTCCCATTCACTGTTGAGTTGCCTAAAGGGCGACTCGAGAAAGTGATGCGTTCGTGGAGCCAACGCCCCTCTAGACGATCTCCAGCGCTTCTCTCGCCGGCAACGCCGGGAACGCGGCGTGCGGCTCCGCCTGATACCAGAACGCCACCGACGCGATGTCGTCCTGCAGCGGGAGGTACGTGCCGTCGGTGCGCCAGCCGAGCGCCTGGATCGTCACGCGCAGATCGTTCTCGAACCGGATGGGATCCATGATGTGCCAGCGGTAGAGGCCGAAGCGCTCCTGCGACTGATAGAGGCCATCGGGCCGCGCTACGAGCGACAGTCCCGTGTAAGGCGTGGTGAATTCCTGGTAGCGCTTCGTGTCCTGGTTCTCGAAGTTGTACGACCCGCAGAAGTAGTCCTCGGTGCCCGTGCCGCAGATCGTCGGGAACTCGGTGTCGCCATCCATGAAGAACTTGATCTCGCCCTCGCCCCACCACCCGTTGCTCTTCACGCCCCAGCACAGGTGGGTGCCGACGTAGTGGCCTTCGCCCTTCACGCCGTCGACGATCGTGTAGACCTGCTTGTACGCCAGCGGGTTGACGCGGCGGAACTGCGCGTGGAAGTACGCCGCATCGTCCGGGATGTCGGTGAGCGCGTAGGTGACCTGGTAGTAGAGCGTCATGGCTCTCGGTGCGATGTTGGTCACCGTCATCCGGCAGCTCTTCCTGAACGGCATCGTCCAGTAGCTGTTGAACGCGCTGCCGGGATTGACGGCGACGGGCAGCGAGCTGATCTGGCCGTACTTGCCCCACCCGGCCGCGAAGAAATCTCCCACCGGCACCTCGATCGACGGCGTCGTCTCACCGTCCCAGTAGACGCGCAGGATCGAGAAGCGCCAGTGGCCGGTGGGCGTCATCCAGATGTGTTGGATGGCGCCGGGACCGGTGATGTCAGCCAGCGTGAACGTCTCGCCGGCCTTGATCTCGACTGACGGAGAGACCTTCCACCCCTTGCCGAGGTCCTGCGCGGCGCGCGCGCCGGTGCCCTCGGTCGCCTGGCCGCCGCCGCCCTTCGCGCCCGTGAAGTTCTCGGGGCTGATCGAACGCGTCTTCGCGCGTGAGAGCCGGCTCAGATCGCCGACGCCGGTCGTCAGCCCGTTGAACGGCCGATCGCCGCGGGCCGGCTGGGCCAGCGCGCGGGCGGGCCTGGCAAATAAGCTTGATGCACCCATGGCTGCAAGCAGGTCGCGCCGCTTCACGGAATCCTCCTCCGCCTGGCTCGGCGGTAACGGCGCGGAGTGTAGCACTGTACTCTCGGGCTACAGGCTACAGGCTGCGGGCTACGGGCTGCTACCATCAACCTTTTCAGCCATGACTCCAGTTCTCATTACCGGTTGCTCTTCCGGAATCGGCGCGGCGATTGCGGCGCGGCTGGCGCGCGCGGACTGGCCCGTCTACGCCACCGCGCGGCGTCTCGATATGCTCGACACCCTGCGCGAGGCCGGCGCCAAAACGCTGGCGCTCGACGTGACGAATGAAGACTCGATGCGAAACGCGGTGGCCGTCATCGAACGCGAGCACGGCAGCGTGGGGGCGCTGGTCAACAACGCCGGGTTCGGACAATCGGGTGCGCTCGAGGAAGTGCCGATCGATGCCTTGCGCCGCCAGTTCGACACCAACGTGTTCGGCCTGCTGCGACTGACGCAGCTCGTCCTGCCAGGCATGCGCCGCGCCCGGCAGGGCCGCATCGTGAACATGGGGTCGATGGGCGGCCGGCTGACCTTCCCCGGCGGCGGCGCCTATCACGCCACCAAGCACGCGCTGGTCGCGTTGAACGACGCGCTGCGATTCGAGGTGCGCGGCTTCGGCATCGACGTCGTGCTGGTCGAGCCCGGGCTGATCCGCACCGGCTTCGGCGAGGTGGCACTCGCGAGCCTCGATCGGCTCGAGCGGCCGCAAAGCCCCTACGCGCACTTCAACCGGGAGGTCGGCCGGATCACGACCGAGAGCTACGAAAAGGGGCCGGTCGCCCGGCTCAGTGGCTCAGCGGACGACGTGGCTGCGGTTGTCGAGCTGGCGCTGACCGCCGCGCGTCCGAAGACCCGCTACCAGGTGAGCGCCTCCGCGCGCATCTTTCTCACTCTCCGTCGGCTGCTCTCCGATCGCCGGTGGGACACCTTCCTCCGGCGCACGTATCCGTCACCTGATGATACGTAGGGCGGGGGCGACTTGATCTCCCCGGCTCTTACGTATGAAATACCGCCCGAGGAGCTCATCGATGCTGCGAACCCCAATCCTGCTGACGACGATGCTGGTGCCGTTCATTGCAATTGCGTTCGCGGGATCCGCCGAATCGGCGGGCGTCGAGAAGAAATCCTGGGGCAAGGCTCCCAGCGGTGAAGCCGTGGATCTCTACACGCTGACCAACTCGAAAGGCCACTCGGTCTCCATCACGACGTGGGGCGCCATCATCACGTCGATCAAGGTCCCCGACAAGAGCGGGGCCCTCGGTGACGTCGTGCACGGCTTCGATACGCTCGACGGCTACCTCGGCAAGCATCCCTTCTTCGGCGCGATCGTCGGCCGATACGGCAACCGCATCGGCGGCGCAAAGTTCGCCATCGACGGCAAGACCTACACGCTCGCGAAGAACGACGGCGACAACACGCTCCACGGAGGGGTGAAGGGGTTCGACAAGTACGTGTGGATGGCCAAGCCGACGGCTGCGCACGGCGCGCCGAGTCTCGTGCTGACGCACGTCAGTCCGGACGGCGACGAAGGCTTTCCCGGCCAGCTCACGGTGACGCTGACCTACACCTGGACCGAGAACGACGAACTGCGAATGCACTACGTCGCGCAAACCACCAAGCCCACGGTGGTCAACCTGACGAACCACTCCTATTTCAACCTCGCCGGCAAGGGGACGATCCTGGAGCACCAACTGCAGCTGTCGTGCGATCGCTACACGCCGGTCGTGAAGGGGCTGATTCCGACGGGCGAGCTGCCGCCGGTGGAGGGCACGCCGTTCGACTTCCGCAAGGCCACAGCCATCGGCGCGCGCATTGACGCCGCGAACGATCAGATCGCGCTCGGCGGCGGGTACGACCACAATTTCGTCGTCAACGGGGCCGCGGGCACGCTCCGTCCCGCGGCGCACGTCGTCGATCCGTCGAGCGGCCGAACGTTGGATGTCATCACCACCGAGCCTGGGGTGCAGTTCTACACGGGCAACTTCCTGGATGGCACGGTCGTCGGCAAGGGCGGGACGCACTACGTGAAGCGCAGTGCGTTCTGCCTCGAGACGCAGCACTACCCCGATTCACCGAATCAGAAGACGTTCCCGTCCACTGTCCTGCGCCCGGGGCAGACGTACAACACGACGACGATCTTCAAGTTTGGAGTGGCGCAGTAGCACCGCGTCAGCGCTGCTTCTCGAACACGCGCCCGAAGAAGTTCCCCGGCTTCCACGTGGGCGCGACCGGATCGTCGGCGATGGCACGCGCGACGAGGTAGTTGGCTTCCGCGAACCGCGCGGCGGCGACCTGATCCATCGGCAGCGACAGATCGTCGCTCGGCTGGTGATAGTTGCCGTGGAGGAATTTGTCGAACACCTCGCGTCCGTTCACCTTCGGATCGGCGGCTGTGAAGCCCGGCTCGAGATAGACCGACGGGATGCCCTGTTTGACGAACGAGTACTGATCGCTTCGGACGAACACGTTCTCTTCGGGCACGGGATCCGGGCTGAGCGTGTACCCCTCCGCCTTGATCGCGCGCTTCACGGTCTCGTCCAGCGAGGAGTTCTCCGAGCCCCAGGCGACGATGTCGCTGGAGGCCGTCATGAAGACGGGCATGTCGAGGTTCACGTCCGCGACGATCTTTCCGGCTGACTTCACCGGATAGTGCGCGAAGAAATTCGACCCCTGCAGTCCCTTCTCTTCACCCGTCAGGAACACGATGACGACCGAACGCCGCGGGCGTGCGCCGGCGGCAACGAAGCTGCGCGCCACTTCGAGCAGGATGGCGCTCCCCGCCGCGTTGTCGTACGCGCCGTTGTTGATGCGGTCTCCTTCCCCCTGAGACTTCACCCCGATGTGATCCAGGTGCGCCGTCAGCACGACCGAAGTGGACTTCAACGCCGCATCGCTGCCCTCGAGCCTGCCTACCACGTTCTCGCTGACCGTCTCGTCGTACTGCGACGTCACGGCGAGTGATGCCGACGTCGCCAGCGCCACGCTCTTCGAGTTGGTCTTTCCGACGGCCTCTTCCGCGGCCTCGATCGTCGTCTGTGCTCCGGCAAACAGTTTCCGCGCGCCGGCCTCGCTGACGTAGCCCACCAGTGTCAGGCGCGGCTCGATCATCACCGGCGTGCCGTCGGGCATCACGGTGGTGACTGCCGGCTGCCCGGCGAAACCCTTCACCCGGTCCCACGAAAATCGCTTCTGATCGTCGGGCAGGAACATGGTGAGCACGCCGACCGCGCCGTGGTCCGCGGCGTTCCGCAGCTTGTGATCCTGCGACGAGTAGAAGGCGCGAATCTCGCCCGGCAGCTTCTCGGGCGCGTTGTAGCAGAGGAGCGCGATCTTCCCCTTGACGTCGACGCCCGCGTAGTCGTCGTGCCCGATCTCCGGGGCCGTGACGCCGTGGCCGACGAACACGACGGGCGCGGTGAGCGCGGCCTCTTTCTGCCGGCTGTTCGGCGCGACCAGCGCCTCGTCAGGCACCGCGAGCGGCTCGAGCGTCCCTCCGGTGGGACCCACCTTCACCGTGCTGCTCACGATCGAGCTCTTGCGGAACGGGACCTTCTGGAAGTAACCCCCGTCGTCCGCCCCGGGTGGCACGCCCATCAGCGCCAGCTGCGTCGCCACGTAGCGCGCGGCCACGTCGAAGCCTCGTGTGCCGGCCTCGCGCCCTTCCAGCAGGTCGTCCGCGAGGAACTCGACGTCGGCTCGAATCCGAGCGCCCGACTTCGCGCGCGCGTCAGCGGCGGGTGGCTCGGCGCCCCCGAGCATCGGCTCGTTGAGCAGCGCCAGGACTGCGGTCAGGCTCGCGGCAACCAGGGCGAAACGCTTCGGCACTCACCTACCTCCAAGGCGACAGCATAGCCCGCTTTCGGGACGCGTCTGTTCCAGAAGCGGACAGGTGGCGCAGCGACACCAGTGGCACAGCACTTCAGTCCTGTGCGGGAGGGACTTCGGACGTCTCAGTGAAGCGCAGTAGCGTCGCCCGTCGGCGTTCCTGATTAGTCGTCGGTGTCCTGATGAGCAGAACTGAAGTTCTGCTCCACAGGTGTCGCTGCGGTACAGGCTTTGCTGCGAGGGGTCCCCATGCGGATGCTCTGGAGCGACGTGAAATACGCCGTGCGGATGTGGAGTCGAAGCCCCGGCTTTGTCGCCGTGGCGGCTCTGACCCTGGCGCTCGGCATCGGGGCCAACACGACGATGTTCAGCATCGTCAACGCGACGCTCCTGCGTCCATTGCCGTTTCCGGAGCCCAATCGTCTGACGCTGCTGTGGCAGGGGCAGGTCAAGGACCCCAACGACTACAACATCGTCTCGCTCCCCAACTACCGCGACTGGCTTGCGCGCAACACGTCGTTTGCGGACATCGCGCTGTTCGATTCCGCGGGCCGCGGATACAACCTGACGTCCAGCGGGGAGCCAGAGCAGGTATCGGGACTGCGCGTGACGGCCAGCTTCTTCAAGGTCCTGGGCGTCGCGCCCATGCTGGGCCGGACGTTCCTGCCGGAAGAGGAGCAAGCCGGGCGCGATCGCGTTGTCGTGTTGAGCTACGGGCTCTGGACACGACGGTACGGTGCGGATCGATCGCTGGTCGGCAAGACGATCTCAATCGATAGCCAGGCCTATACCGTCGCGGGCGTCATGCCGGCGACGTTCCGGTTCCAGTTCTGGAGCGGCGAGCGGCAGCTCTGGGTTCCCGCGGGATGGACCGTCGGCGATCAGGACCGCGGCTCGAACTCGTTCATCGCGATCGGCCGGCTGAAGCCCGGCGTGACCTTCGAGAGCGCCACCGCCGAGATGGACGTCATCGGACGCGCGCTCGCCGCCGAAAACCCCGAAAACAACACTGGTGAGACCGTCCGCCTCGAGGCGCTCTCCCGGGCGGGTCTCGAGGATCTGAGGCCGACGCTCACGGCCATGCTCGCCGTCGTGGGCTTCGTGCTGCTCATCGCCTGCGTCAATGTCGCGAACCTGATGCTCGCGCGCGGCGCCGTGCGTGCGCGTGAGCTGGCGATCCGCTGCGCGATCGGCGCGAGCCGCGGGCGCATCGTGCGGCAACTGCTCACCGAGAGCGTGGCGCTGTCTGCGCTCGGCGGCAGCGTCGGGCTCTTCCTCGCCGTCTGGGGCACCACCTTTCTCGTGCCAATCCTGCCGGGCAGCCTGAGATACATGCCGCTGCGCCCGCTCGAGCAGATCGCAATCGACAAGCCGGTGCTCCTGTTCACGTCAGGCGTGACGCTGCTGAGCGGCATCCTCTTCGGCCTGGCGCCGGCGATTGCGACGTTCAAAAGTGATCTCAACCAGCCGCTGAAGGACAGCGCGCGCGGTTCAACGGGCGGCGGCCGCAGCCGGCTTCGTCACGGGCTGGTCGCGGCGGAAGTCGCGCTGACGCTGGTCGTGCTCGCCGGCGCCGGCGTGATGATCGCGAGCGTCGCGCGGCTGCTCAACGTCGATCCGGGGCTCGATCCGAAGAATGTGCTCGTAATGGAGATGTCGCAGCCGCAGGAGGATCTCTACTACGGGCCTCCGGAGCACCTGCAGTTCTGCAGAAGCCTGGAGACACAGGTAGGAAGCGTTCCCGGCGTGCAGTCCGTCAGCGCGATCGCGCACCTGCCACTCAGCGGCGGCAACGCAGGCCGGGGCATCGCGATCGAAGGGCTCCCCGATCCTGGTCCGGGTAATCGCCCAGGTGCCAACTACAGCGTCGCGTGCCCGGGCATCTTGCGAACGCTCGGAATTCCCCTGCGCGCCGGACGCGAGTTCACGCAGCAGGACACCGTCGGCGCGCCGGGCGTCGTCCTGATCAACGAGAGCATGGCCAAACGCTTCTGGCCGAACGAACAGGCTTTGGGCAAGCGCTTCCAGATTGGAAGCACGGTGGATGAGAAGGGTGAATGGTGCACCGTCGTCGGCGTGTTCGCCGACATCCATCATTCCGGTCTCGATCGTCCGGCGCGCCCGCTGTTCCTGCGCCCGTTCAGCCAGGCCGGGTGGCCGTTCCTGTCGATCGTCACGAAGACGGCTTCGGCGCCCGCGGGCTTCGTGGCACCCATCAAGCAGGCGATGCGCATCATCGAACCCACCCAGCCGGTCACGGCGGTGGACACCATGGAGAACGTGATCGGCGACTCTGTGTCGTCCCGGCGATTTCCGATGATCGTGCTGAGCCTGTTCGCGCTGCTCGCGCTGGGACTGTCGGCCGTCGGCATCGCTGGCGTGGTCGGCTATTCAGTGGTGCAGCGGACCAAGGAGATCGGCATCCGGGTCGCGCTCGGCGCGCGGCCGGCCGACGTGCTGCGGCTCGTGATCGGCCACAGCCTCGCGTGGACGCTGCTGGGCGTCGGCACAGGGCTCGCCGCCTCGTTCGGGCTGCTCCGCTACCTGAGCACCATGGTCTACGGCGTCACGCCAACCGACCCACTGGTCCTGGGATCGGTCTCATCGCTGCTCGTCGCAGTCGCGCTGGCCGCCGCCTACCTGCCAGCCCGGCGGGCCGCCCGCGTCGATCCGGTTTCAGCACTCCGTCAGGAGTAGCGGCCGTAAGTCCGCGCACCCTCAGAACCCTTACCCCCAGCACCCTCCGACCCTCCCTATCCCCCGAACCCTCACCTTCATCCCACCATTCGTCACCGGCTCACCCGTTTCGATTAGTGCGTCGCGCCGCAGCGACGAGCTAGAATCGCCGGTCATGACTCGATCACGCCTTCTGTTCCTGCTCGCCCTCGTGCTGACGGCCGTCGGCCTCGTAGGCCACGCGCAGGCGCCCGCCGCGCCTGCCATGCCGAAGCTCGAGTTCGAGAAGTTCACGCTTCCCAACGGCCTGCAGGTGATCCTGCACGTCGATCGCAAACTGCCGATCGTCCACGTGAACGAGTGGTTCCACGTGGGATCGAAGAACGAGAAGCCCGGCCGCACGGGCTTCGCGCACCTGTTCGAGCACATGATGTTCCAGGGCTCGAAGAACGCGAAGGAAGACTACTTCGTGTACGTCGAGAAGGCCGGCGCCAACATCCGCGAAGGCGGCGTGAACGGCACCACGAACACCGACCGCACGAACTACTTCGCCACGGTGCCGTCGGGCAACCTCGAGAACCTGCTCTGGGTGGAATCGGATCGGATCGCCACGCTCGCCGACGCCACCGATCAGAAGAAGCTCGACAACCAGCGCGACGTCGTGAAGAACGAGCGTCGCCAGGGTCTCGAGAACACGCCTTATGGCCGCGCCTTCTCGCTGATCTTCGAAGCCGTGTTCCCCACCGGCCACCCGTACTCGTGGCCGGTCATCGGCAGCCAGGAAGACCTCACGGCCGCGTCGCTCGAAGACGTCAAGGAGTTCTTCCGGCAGTACTACTCGCCGAGCAACCTCTCGATGGTGATCGCAGGCGACTTCGATCCGGCCGAGGCGAAGCGCCTGGTCACGAAGTACTTCGGCGACATCCCGCCGGGCCCGGCGCTGGACCGCCCGGCCAAATGGGTGCCGACGCTCACGTCCGAGAAAGTGGTCGAGGTCAGCGATCGCGTCTCGCTCGAGCGTGTGTACATGGCCTGGCCATCGCCCGAGTACTTCGACCCGGACGATGCGGCGCTGGACATGGCGGCGCGCGTGCTGTCCGACGGCCTGTCGTCGCGGCTCAACAAGGCGCTCGTCTACGACCAGCAGCTCGCCACCGCCGTCTCCTCGTTCAACGCCACGTCCGAGATCGCGAGCGTGTTCGTCGTGCAGGCCACCGCACGGCCGGGTGTGCCGCTAACGAAGATCGAGCCGATCATCACTGCCGAGATCGCGCGGCTGGCCAAGGATGGTCCGACCTCCGAGGAGCTCGAGCGCGTGAAGACGAAGCAGGAGTCCGAGTTCATCTCCGGGCTCGAGCGCATCGGCGGGTTCGGCGGCAAGGCCGACGTCCTGAACCAGTACAACGTGTTCCTGGGCGACCCGGGCAAGGTCGACGCGGACCTGCAGCGCTATCGCGCGCTGAAGCCGGCAGACGTACAGCGTGCCGCCGCGCGCTGGCTCGACACGCCGAACCGCGCGATCATTCGCTTCCATCCCGAGAAGTCACAGCGGCCTGCCGACGCGATGACCTTCGACCGGACCGTGATGCCGCCGCTTGGCACCGACCGTCCGTTCATGGCGCCCACCGCACAGACTTCAAAGCTCGCCAACGGCCTCGAGGTGATCGTCGTCGAGCGTCACGACCTGCCGAAGGTCAACGTCACGCTGGTCAGCAAGGCCGGTGCGGTCGGCGATCCGGCCGGCAAGGCAGGCGTCGCCAACCTCACGATGGCGACGATCGACCTGGGAACGCCGACGCGCAAGGCGCTCGAGATCGAGGACGCGCTCGGCGCGCTCGGCACGACGCTGGGCGGCGGCGCGGGGCGTGAGAGCGCGCGTCTGACCTTAGACGTGCTGTCGCGCAACCTGGCGCCCGCGCTCGAGATCGTGGCCGACGTCGCGCAGCATCCCACGTTCCCCGAAGACGAGTTCTCGCGCGAGAAGAAGCGCGTGCTCGACGGCATCGCGCAAGCCGATCGCAACGGCAACGCGCTGGCCCAGCGCATCCAGCCGATCCTTGCCTTCGGCAACGACCACCCCTACGGGCGCCCGGTGAACGGGCTGAAGAGCAGCGTGGACACCATCACGCGCGACGACCTGGTGAAGTTCCACGCTGCGCGCTGGAAGCCCGGCTCGAGCGCCCTTGTAATCGCCGGTGACATCACGATGGCCGATGCCACCAGCCTGGCGACGAAGTACTTCGGCGGCTGGTCGGGCGGCGCGGCCGCCCCGGTCACGATTCCTCCGCCGACGCCGTCGCCGATGGGACGCATCTACCTGGTGGATCGGCCGGACGCCGCGCAGACGGTAGTCGCGCAGTATCTGCCGGCACCCATGCGCACGTCGCCCGACTACGACGCGCTCACACTTGTCGATGCGGTCTGGGGCGGCGGCGGGTTCGGCACGCGGCTGAACCTCAACCTGCGCGAGGACAAGGGCTATTCGTACGGGGTGTTCTCGAACTTCAACCCGATGCGCACAAACGGCAACTGGTCGGCGGGGGGCGGCGTGCAGACGAACAAGACGTCGGAGTCGGTCGCCGAGTTCGACAAGGAGATCAAGGCCCTGGCCGGCGCCAAGCCAATCAGCGCGGACGAACTGGCGGTGGCCAAGGCACGCCGCGTGAGGGGCTACGCGCAGCAGTTCGAGTCGCTCGGGCGCATCACCGGCCAGATCGCCAACCTCTGGGTGCTCGGACTGCCGCTCACGGAATTGCAGCGGGAGTACGACGCCACCGAGAAGCTCACGCTCGACCAGGTGCTCGCGGCCGCGCAGAAGTACGTGAAGCCGGCCAGCTCCGCGATGCTCCTCGTGGGCGACCGCGCCAAGGTGGAATCCGGCCTGAAGGCACTGAATCTCGGGGACGTCGTCCTGCTCGACACCGAGGGCAAGGCAGCAGCGGCGGGCACGAAGAACTGAGTCGGGGTGCGTGGGGTGGGTAGGGTGCGCTAGGTGCGTAAGGTGCGTGAGGTGCGTGAGGTGCGTGAGGAGATGACGCCGCGCTGGACAAGACGCCGTGTCATCCGGCATCGTTGCAACGACTGACTTCCTCGACCGAGGCATCCCATTGACGACTATCATCCGCACCACGCTGTTCGTGTGCTCTCTCGGAGTTGCGGGCGTCGTGCACGCCGCACCTGGCACCGCACCCCGCGCACCCCGCGCACCTCTCGCACCTCACGCACCTTACGCACCTTACGCACCCAACGCACCCAACGCACCCAACGCACCTTACGCACCCAGCACACCTCTCGCACCTTCCGCACCTCTGATCGACCGCGAACTCTTCTTCGGCAACCCCGAAATC
>Ga0207701_10004537_pt1 | contig 14066 bp, 10 predicted proteins | sample KBSSwiSSwithPhiX_FD_184294 | JGI IMG/M metagenome (GOLD analysis project Ga0207701, IMG submission 184294) | Switchgrass rhizosphere bulk soil microbial communities from Kellogg Biological Station, Michigan, USA, with PhiX - S5 (SPAdes) (version 2) | ecosystem: Environmental > Terrestrial >... | reverse complement strand
TGGGGCTCGCCGATCCCGATCGTTTACTGCGACAAATGCGGCGTCGTTCCGGAAAAATACGGGAACCTGCCTGTCGAGCTGCCCCGTTCGGCTCCGTTTACCGGAACGGGCGAATCACCGCTTGCGCGCGTGCCGGAATTCGTAAATACGAACTGCCCGAACTGCGGCGGACCCGCCCGACGAGAAACCGACACGATGGACACGTTCGTCGATTCGTCGTGGTACTACTACCGCTACACCGACCCGCGGAATTCTACGCTGCCGGTCGATTCGCAGATTGCAAATTACTGGACGCCGGTCGATCAATATATCGGCGGCGACGACCACGCAGTGATGCACCTGATCTACGCGCGTTTCTGGACAAAGGTCATGCGCGATCTGGGCATTGTGAAGTTCGATGAGCCGTTCAGGCGTTTGCTGACGCAGGGGATGGTCGTAGGCGAAACATTCTTCGACGATTCAACAGGCAAACGAATTTACTTTCCGCCCGACAAGGTCACAGTCGAACGAGACGAAAAAGGCAAAATTCTTACAGCGAGATCAGCCGACGGAAAAGATCTGAAGCACGCGATCGAGCGGATGTCCAAGTCGAAAGGCAACGGTGTCGATCCGGATGAGATGGTGGACATCTACGGCGCCGATGCGACACGCCTTTTCGTCCTGTTCGCCGCCCCGGTCGAAAACGAACTCGTCTGGCACGAATCCGGCATCGAGGGCGCCGTTAGATTTCTGCAACGCGTCTGGCGATTTGTCTATAAGTGGAAAGACACCTTGTCGGCAGGCGAAGGGCAGAACCGCGACTCCGGCTCCGCGAGGGCATCCCGAAGCGGATCGGACAGTGATGGAGCGGGCAAAAGTCAGAACCGCGACAGTGATGGAGCGGGCACGCCTGACAACGAAACAAACGATAGGGCAAAGAAACTCCGCCAAAAAACTCACCAAACCATCAAACGTGTTCACGACGCTTTGGAAACGCTGCAGTTCAACACACCGGTCGCTGCAATGATGGAGTTGTGCAACGCGCTCTATGATTCAAAGATCGAACCTGAAGCGGCCACGGAAGATGAACGCATTGCTGTTACCGAAGCAACCAAATCATTGGTGCTGATGCTCACGCCTTTCGCGCCGCATACATCCGAAGAGTTGTATTCGATAATTGTCGGGAACGATGACGGCCTTGTCGCAAACAACGCCCTATTTCCTGAATACAACGAGGAACTCGCCCGTGCCGACGAGATCGAGATCGCGGTTCAAGTGAACGGGAAATTGCGCTCGCGCATTTTCGCCACGCCCGACGCCGCAAACGCTGACTTGGAATCAATGGCCCTTGCCGACGCAAAAGTGCAGGAATACACCGCCGGCAAAGAGATCGTAAAAGTGGTCGTCGTTCCAAAGCGCCTTGTGAATATCGTGGTCCGCGGTTAAGGCAACGATCTACGTTGGCTCGCGTTTCGAATCGATCATTTCCATCGTGATCTGCTCGGACGCGGCGAGAATTTCGGCAGCACTCTCCGACGTCAAGAGTTGGGTGGTTCTCTCGTCGAAATATCTGTAAACGGAATCTGAACAAAACATCAGCTCGGCGCGGACGTTGTACAGCCGGTGCAGTACGCCATTACTTGCGAGTTCCCACAACTGCTCTTTCGTCGATTTGAACAGATCCTCGGCATCTGCAACACCGATTAGCGCGACCGGCCGCTCGCATTTCGGGCAATATGCACGCGAGCTTCCCCGAAGCCTCGCCATGAACCGAAACTGCTCGCTAACCATTCGCCGCGAGATCTCTAACGCGGGATCTGTTCTGTTCTTTTTCATCGCCTTAAACCGATTAATCCGCGCGAGCAATAAACGATGGCTCTCAGCGTCGGCACCATCAAAGACGTGAAACCAAACCGAAGGCGGACGCGGTCGTCACAAAAAAATGACTTGACGCCGGATGCAACAGTGTGTAATATATGATACACCGCATTAGCGGGCCATTTGCCGTGCGCCCGGACGTCGCGGTTTCGAGCGAATGCTTATGACATTTTTGTGCACAAAATCGTTGGAAAATCTCAAAACGCGATGTTTGCGCCACCCGCGCGCCACCCCGTCCACCGCGCCAGGTGGCGCAAATATATGGGTTCCAGAGGATAGGCCGATATTTGTTCTGCAACAAATATTTATGCCGAACCGTTTAATCCTTGCTTGAATTGCGCAAAACAAATAGAATCAAACGAGTTAAGTTGCCGCAAAATTAAGCCAGAATTGTGTCAATATTTAGACCTATTTCTCTCCAGAGGTAGCGGAGCACCTTGACGATTGCGCAATGAAAGAGTGCCAGCTTTGTAAACATTGTTATGCCGACGACGTCTCGACGTGTCCAAAGGACGGGATGCCGACAATGCATACGCTTGCCGGCGAGCCTCTCCTGGAAGGTAAGTATCAGATCGAATTGCGTCTCGGGCAGGGCGGAATGGGGGTGGTTTATAAGGCGCGGCACTCGTATTTAAAGACCCAGCTTGCGATCAAGATCATTCTCCCCGATCTCGTAGGAAACGATCCGCAGCTGGTTACCCGTTTTCGACAGGAAGCTCTGGCTGCCGCCGCCATCCGTCACCAGAATGTCGTTGCTGTAACCGACTATGGCGTGATCGGTGGGTCGATCCCTTTCCTGGTGATGGAGTACGTCGAGGGCGAATCGCTCCACGATCTTCTCGCCCGAGAAAAGAAACTTGATCCGGAGCAGGCATTCGATCTAATTTCAGCCGTCAGCGCGGGTGTAGGTGCCGCCCATCATCAGGGCATCGTCCACCGCGATCTCAAACCGTTGAATATCATGATCTGCAACGACAAGCCGAGCATGTCTCAGGCTGTCAAGATCCTTGATTTCGGATTGGCAAAGATCAAATCGGGCGAATTGCTCGGGTCATTTATTCAGGCCCAGACCACCGGCCTTATGGGCTCGCCGTATTACATGGCGCCGGAGCAATGGGCTGACGACGAGCCGGATTCGCGGTCCGATATCTACAGCCTGGGAGTGATGCTTTATCAAATGCTCGCGGGAGATGTGCCGTTTAAGGGTTCATCGATTCCCGCGATCATGAAGAAGCATATCTCGGATGCGGCCCCAATGTTTGCGACGATGGGCATCAGCATTTCGCCCGAACTCGAAACGGCCGTGATGCACACGCTGGAGAAAGACAAGGCCAAGCGCACGCCGTCTGTAGAGGCGTTGATCAGCGAATTGCGCGAAGCGATCTACCCGCAAGCGATCGGCATCCACACCACCTCGGGCGGCGGCGCCCATCCGGTCACGACGCTGAACATCTGTACCAATCCACCTCGTTCAACCGTTTTTGTCGATAACGTAGCTGTAGGTCAAAGCCGTGAAGACGGCTGGATAACACTTAACGGGATCCAAACGGGAAACCATAGTATCCGCATAAGTAAAGAAGGATTTGGCGACTGGCAAAACGATATCGTTTGTGACGGAAAGCCCCAGCAGGTCTATGCCGAACTCGGCTCCGGTGGCGTTGCATCTGCGGCTGCAACGGTGGCTTATAATGCCGGAATAGGCCCGAACACGCCTCAGAATCTTTCCATGACCGGCGACCATGCGTCTGAGGTCCAAAAGACGATGGTGCAGAATTGGGATACTGGTCGCCAGCATATCGGCGTTCAGTCGCAGCCGCCGAAAAAGTCGTTCTTTTCGCCCCTTGTACTCGCTTCTATCGGCGTTGTGGTGTTACTCGGGATGGGCGTTCTGGGATTTGGCGGTGCGTATATGGCCGGTGTATTCAGCCCTAAGAAAGATCCCGGAAATACGGCTCCTGTTAACACCGCCACATCGCCAGTGCCAACCGATACACAAAAGAATTCGACCAAGGCTGAATTGCTTCCGATCCCTGGCGGGACCTTCACAATGGGTCGAAACGACGGCAACGAAAATGAAAAACCAGAGCATGAAGTAACCGTTTCGGCATTTCGTATGGACAAGAACGAGGTCACGAATGCGGAGTTTTTCGAATTCATGAAAGCCTCGAATTATAAACCTGCGAACGGCGATAAATTTCTCGCCCACTGGGTTAATGGAAAACCGATCGGTGGCGAAGAAAATATGCCGATCCGGTTCGTTAATATCGAGGACATAAAGGCGTTTGCAGCGTGGCGATCAAAACGAGACAACACGACCTACCGTTTGCCGACAGAACAGGAGTGGGAATACGCGGCGAGAAACGGAAGTAAAAAGAATCTTTATCCCTGGGGCGACAGCTACGATCCGAAATGCGCCTACATGGACCAGAATAACAACGAACCTGTTTCGGTAGGAACACAGTCGTGCCCGGATTCGTGGGGCATACAGGATCTGATCGGTAATGTTTTCGAATGGACCGGTACGGCTGCATCGCTGTACCCAGGAAGTCCGGGCGAGATCAAGCCGACGTCGGAACCGCATTTCATGCTTCGCGGCGGATCGGCATTTCAGAAATCGACCGGTCAAAATGCGATAACTTCGACGTTTCGGATCGCGGTGCCTGGCAGCCGAAGAAGCGCTGAGCTGGGTTTTCGTCTTGTTCGTGTCGAATAGATTTGACCAACTGAGAGCAAAGTGAAAGGCGTAGGGAAATAATTCTTACGCTTTTTGTTTTTTTAATGAATATCATCCTTGCCCAACCCAACGCGACCGACGGCCGCAACGCTCAGCGCGAATTCCAGAAACCTGTCGTGACCATCGGCCGAGATGCGACCGAATGCGACATCGCGTTTGAAAAAACCGAATTTCCAATGGTCTCGCGCAAACATGCCGAGTTGCGTATCGAAAACGGGCAATGGATGCTGGTCGATGTTGGATCAACTTACGGCACGTATATCAATGGGCAAAAGATTGGTCAGGCTCAAGCGATATCGGCCGGTAGCACGCTTCAATTTGGGCTGGACGGCCCAAAACTGATCGTGGTTTGGTACGAAACCGGCGACCAACCAGCGCCCGGCCCAGCGGTATCAAAAATTGAATCACGAAATGAACCGCAAATTCCAGCAAAGCCCTCCTCGCCCCCGGTGCAACTGCCGCAGGCTCAGCTTGATATTCCAGGCCCGCCTGCAAAGCCATCGCTAACCATTTCGAGACCTACTGTTTGGTTTGGCCGCGAAGCGGATTGCGATGTGATCTTTGACAAGACTTCAACCACCGTTTCAAGACGTCATGCCGAAATTGTTTTCGATGGTGCCGATTTCGTCATCAAGGACAACAAAAGTTTTAACGGCACGCTTATCAATGGTCAGCGTATCTCTACTACGACGCCGCTTTATCACAGCGACCAGATCCAGCTCGGTTTAGGCGGGCCCGTAATCATATTCAACTCGCCAGGGCGTATTGTACCGGTAGGTTCAAGCCTTGCCGGGCAGCGGTCAATCCCCGCATTTCGCAACGTCGCCGTTCCGGCAACGTCAGATTCTTCGAAGACGATGGTCGCTAACCTCGGGCGAACACCCTCGCGGCCGCTTGCTGAGATCGCAAATGAACCACAACTTTTGATGACCGTCCCGTTCGGCAACAAATCCGAGCTAACGATCGGGCGCGATGAATCGAACGACATCCGCGTCGACGGGCTTCAGATCTCGAAACATCATGCGAAGTTGCGGCTTTCCGGCGGTGAAGTGTTTATCGAGGACTCTAACTCGACCAACGGTGTGTTCATCAACGGCACCCGTGTAACCAGACAAGCGATACGTCCAAACGACAATGTGCAGATCGGCGCCTTCATTATTAGGGTCGATCAATCTGGAGCTGCAGGTGTTTTCGACGCCCGATCGAAAATGCGGATAGATGTTGTAAATGTCACTCGCACTTTAAAGGTTCGCGGCGGCCAGATAAATATTCTCGATGCGGTCTCTTTCTCCGTCCAACCAAATGAATTTGTCGGCGTGTTGGGTCCTTCGGGAGCTGGAAAGTCATCGCTGATCGAAGCCATGAATGGAGTTCGGCCTCCTAAGACCGGCAATGTTCTGATAAACAATTTGGACCTTGATCGACATTTCGACTCGCTCAAGCAGTCGATAGGTTATGTTCCACAAGAAGACACAATTCACCGCGAATTAAGCGTCAATAGGTCACTCTATTACGTTGCCCGACTTCGATTGTCTCGTGATGTCTCATCGCGGGAGATCGATCAGATTGTGAACGAAGTGCTGGACGTAACAGGCCTCACCGAACGAAGAAATATTGCTATCAACAAACTGTCGGGAGGGCAACGAAAGCGCGTTTCGATCGCCGTCGAATTAATTACAAAGCCCTCTTGTATCTTTCTTGACGAGCCGACGTCGGGGCTCGATCCTGCTGCCGAAGACCGAATCATGCGGCTCTTCAAACAAGTTGCCGAGTCCGGCCGCACCGTCGTCATGTCCACGCACGCGATGGAAAACGTAAACATGTTCGACAAGATCGTGATACTGATGCGTGGGCGGGTCGTTTATTACGGACAGCCGAGCGATGCGTTAACTCATTTCAAGGCTCCTAATTTCAAGGAGCTTTATGAGTTGCTTGAAGAACCCGTCAACGAGGGCGTGAAGCAGCACGGCGAAGCTGATCGGACAAAACTCGAAGACCACGCTGCTGACGAATGGCGTCGCACATTCGCCGCGACGCAGCAATACAAACAACTCGTCGAAGAACCATTGAAGCAGTTGGGAACACTACAACCAGGCGTTTCGAACAAGCGTCGCAGGCTTGGCATATTTGGTTCGATTCGTCAATGGGCAACTCTTTCACGCCGGTACTTTGAAGTGCTCGCCAAAGACCGATTGAATCTATTTGTAATGCTGGCCCAACCTCCACTAATTGCCTTGTTGACCTTCATTGTGATGGGCAATGATTGGCCGCGGGACTTTCTTTATTTCGTCATAGCGCTTGTTGCTATTTGGTTTGGCACATCGAATTCAGCTCGCGAGATAGTTCGAGAGCAGGCCGTTTATCAACGGGAGCGGATGTTCAATCTTGGGATCATCCCGTATCTCTTCTCAAAGTGTTTTGTGCTTGGAATCGTTGTATTCCTGCAGTGTACGATCCTCTATTTGCCATTAAAGTTATTGCATTTTGGCGGGCTGATGGCCATGCCGGGCGAGCTCGTTGGTATTCCGCAACTCTGGGCAATGCTGCTTACTGGTTTTGTCGGGGTCGCTCTGGGACTTTTCGTTTCCTCGATCTTCAAATCGCCTCAGCTCGCTTCGACCTTGGTACCGTTGATCCTGATTCCCCAGATCCTGTTTTCCGGGATCGGAGGCGTGCCACATGGCCTCAATAAGGTGATCAGCTTAACGATGCCAGCCTCCTGGTCGTTTGACACGATGAAAAGATTTTCAACGCTCGATACCTTAGAAGCGGAGGGCGCGCGATCCGGCACGAAGGGTCTCGGTTTATACAAATATGTGGAGTCAGAGAACGAAAAGGCCCTCGCGAAAGCAAAAAAGGATCTGGAGAACTTCAAAAATATCTCCGGGGCAAATTATCAGCCAGAGCAGCCGGGTGATCCATCGATGGCAGATGAACTGGTCGTACCCGAAATGAAAAAGGTGCCCGCGGACTTGAGCGGGTATGTAACTTTCTTGCACCCGTGGATGAACGAAATTTTAAACCAGTTCGTATTGATGCTAATGTTTTGGATGTTGGCGTTCTGTACGCTGATCATGCTTAAGCTGAAGGATTTAAGGTAGCTTTAAATGAAGTTTTATTCGACCAGATTTGCATTACTTATTGTTTTGGCCTTCACTATTTCAAATTGTTCAGACTCAACCAATACAAAATCATCTACAAACGATGACTCGGGTAATTCAATTTCGAAAAACCAGAACACCGAGGGGACGGAGTCAGGCATAAAGAATTCTGAATATCCGCCGCTGCCTGAAAAGCTCGCGCAGGCTGATTTGGAAAACCTCGACCGCACAACCACAAAAATAGCCGATCACAAGGGGAAAGTCTTACTGTTAAATCTTTGGGCGACGTGGTGCGGATTTTGCCGGCAAGAAATGCCATTGCTAGTAAAGATGCAAGGTGAGCATCGGGACGAAGGATTTGAGGTCTTGGGTTTGAATGTTGACGACGAATCTATTGATGAGGTCAATTCGTTCGCTCAAGAAATGAAGCTTAACTACTCCTTGGTTTGGTCGAACGCCAAGACGACTAATGAGTTATTAAGGATCAGCAAGTTCCAAGGGATCCCGCAGAGTTTTCTTGTGGATCGTGAGGGTAACCTGCGCGGCGTTTTCACAGGGGCGAATCCTGCCAATTTAAGAAAGATGGAAGACCTTGTCGCGAGTGTCGTAAGCGAGTGATCATTTCGGCGACACGTTCGGAAAAACCGGAGCGACCAAGATCGTTTTGAAGCTTGCCAGCCTAACTAGGCCGGGTGCCGAGCCTTTTGGCTTATTGACATACTTTTTTAGCGTGTAGTTCACCGCCGCTTTTGGCTGCTTATTTCCCTGGCTGTAGAATGCCGCGAGCTGAGCAGCCTCTATCAATGTTTTTTGCGGGATTTCCTTACGGTCCGGGTTTCGGATCACGACATGGCTTCCCGGGTAATCAGCGGCGTGCATCCACGTATCCCGCGAATTGGCCACTTTGGATGTAAGAATATCGTTGTCGCCCGCCTTTTTCCCTACGAGTATCTCGAAACCATTCGACGAAGTAAACGAGCGAATACCTTTCACCGTCGACTGCACCTTAACTTTTTTTGAAGGGAGCTCAGTCTTGGTCGATCTACCGACAACCGATTCCAAGAACCCGATATCAGTTGATAGGACAGCGGCCTCAATGTCCTCCCGCAGTCTCTCAGCTGCTTTGATCTTTTTGCTTACTGTTTCCATTCGAGAAGCGATCTCCGCGGCCGCATTCCTTGCCTTTGTGTACTTGCGGAAATACCGTTGTGCGGCTTCGGTAACGGATTCGCTTGGATCCGCTTCAATCTCAATGAGAGGTGCAGCTTCTTGAAATAGATCAAGCACCAGAATTGACCTGTCTTTTCTTAAGGCCGTGGATTTACTTGCAAGCAACAGGTCGCCGAACCGCTTCCAGAGTTCGGCATCACCATGCTCTTCCAAATCGCTCTCGAGATTCTTCATCAACCGTCGCAATTTTGACCATTCATTTCGGCACTTTCTGCGAGCGGCAGCTGCCAATTGATCAAAATCGGTCTGTGCCTCTTGACGCAAATAGTGCTTATCAAGAATTTGAGAAAGCGTACTTCCGCTGGGAAGTTCTGGCCGCGGAAGTTCGTCATTATCACTTATTTGTGAATCCGACAGTGAAGGGAACTTATAAGCCATGCCTATCGAATGTTCGTCTTCATTCGGTTTCTTCGCCGCGGTAACTATTCGCCTGTTCGCATCGAGCACGAACAGATTGGCGGATTTCCCTGTCAGTTGAACCATTAGCGATATCGATCCCGCAAGGTTGCGAAATTCGAGTTCGATCACCCTTTCGTTTTCTTCTTTTTCTATTCCGATCAATTCGCTTCCTTCAAATGATCTTGCGAGATCAACCGTGAATTTGCTCGGATTCGTCTTTAGTTTCTTAAGATCTCTTAGGCGGCGTTCGGTCAGGTAGATGCGCGGCTCAATTGTTTCAATTCCTATGAACAGCAATCGAAATTCGTCACCGTCGAAAGCGAGCGCAAAACGGTTATCACCCAGTTGGAAAGCTTCTCTAAACTTCAGTCCAACAAGTGCAGCACGTATTTCCGGGACGATCCTTTCGATCAACTGCTCATTCACGAAGTGAGTTTATCGTTCAAAATAAAAAGGCCAAAGCCCGCGAGCTTTCGCCTTGCGTTCAAATTGAATATGTTTCAGTATTCGCGGATCAAAAGCGTACCGGCGACAATGTCGTGCATCGCTCGACGTTCTTCGTTGAAGAACAGCGGTACGAATCCTATCCCCAGCAGCAAAAGTGAAAGGATATAGACCGCCGAATTCACGGCCGCCTGATGTAGCGAGGGAAGTTCATTAGCTTCAGCATCGATTATCTCTATTGCGAAAAGCTTCATTCCAAATGTGCGGCCGACGAATGCGATCGTCGCGGTGAAATAAACGAACATCACCGCTATTGCCGCTCCAATAACGGCGAAAACGCCTGACGTGGAGGCCAGCGGCGCACCCGTCACCAAAAAGGGAGAAAGAAGAATTGCCGCAGCGAATCCGCCGATTATAAGGTCGAAAACTGCCGCGCCGAAACGCATTGAAAACGGTGCGAGATCGTCGATGTCTTCGATGGCGCTGGGCTCGATTTCCTCGAAGTCAACGGGTTCAGTCGCATTCCGAAAGCTTAACCGATCGAAGTTAAGTTTTGTTTTCAGTTCCGTTTCAACTTCGATTTCCTGTGAATCGTTAGTGATCGCATCCGGAAGCGGGGTCTCGGGTTCGGGAATCGGTGGAAGTTTGTTCGTGTCGAATTTCTTTTTTTCGATCCTCAGCGGCGAAACAAGCTTTGGCTTTGTCGGCTCCGCCATTGGTCTCGCGGGGTTCTGCGGCGCGGTTTTCGTCGTTGTTCGCTCCACGACGTCGAATGGAAATGAACGATTTGGAATTGGTCTCTTTGCCCTTGCGGTCGCCGCAGCAGCCATGCCGACTGCCGCGCCCGAACCGTAGACCTTCTTTGAGGCCTCGATCCGTTTCATCGCGTTCGCGAGTTTTTCGTTCTGCAATATAGGTTCGGACCTTTGGGGTAAAACCTGCTGTGCCGGTTTTGTAGAATTCACTGTGAGACGCTCGGCAATTTGAGGTGTCTCAACGTCCTGCGTCGATACCGCATTTCGCTTTCGGATCGAATTCTGGAGCTTAAGACGCCAGTCGGGCACCGTTGGATTCGCCGGCATAAAGTCCATGAGAGTTGGATTCGTATCTTTTCGACTTAATTGCGCAGTGATCGGCCGCGGTTTAGTCGGGACTGGAGGGGGTTCAACCGGCGACGGTTTAACAGGCTCCTCGCTGTTAACGGGAAGTACTTCGGGTACGGTTGGCGGCGTCTTCGCCGCGACTTTAATCGGCTGCGGTGTCCAAGGAAGAACCGGTTCGAAGGACATCTTTTCAGGTCTTTTCAACGGCCCTGAAGGTGGCTTGACGATCTTGGATTCCAACTCTTCGCGGACCGTGTCATGCATCATTGCTCCGCAGGTCAGGCAAATAGACAACGTTGGCGCGAGTTCGCGTTTGCAAACCGGACAATTCATAGGCTTTCCAAAACCAAATTCGCTTGATTATCTTGGGGTTTCCGGGGACTAAACCAGGAAAGAATATCAGACTTTACTTTAAGTCGTCAACAGTAAAGCGCAGAAAAACAACAACTTCCTGCGATTTCGAACGCTCAGCGCTGTAAATTCTTTTTATACAATAATTACAATTCCGTAACACGTGTTTTACAGCGGTTGGCGGCCCGCGAACCCGGCCTCCACCTCATGCCACCATTCGATACGCTCAGGCTCGCCAAGTTGCCAGCAGAGAAGAACGACGCGGCTGTCTCGCATACTTGGAAAATCGATCAATCCTCGAGTGTAATCTTTTAGTTGAACACCTTCGTCGTTGAGCTCGGTAGTGAGCTTACCGACATTGTAAAGAGCTTCAACGTATTCCGAACCGCCGACCATGCCGCCGCCGAAGTTTGACGCCGCTGCGGCCGCACTAGCCGACTCCCTTAGTTCACCGATCTCGGCGTACAGCGTTTGGATCTTCCTGAGCCGCGGGGCGACGTCGGTCAATGCTTCGTTAGCTTCTTCAATTGTAAACAACTTCATTTTGAGTTCGATAGTCATAAAATTTTGCGATTTTCGCGATTCAAAGGTCAAGCTAACTGATGCCGGAATGTTAAAATCCATTCGCTGCAATGAAACGAAATATCGAACGCCCTCGCCGCGACCTCGAACGGAGAACCGACAATGTTGGGAAACCGGCGAATGAAAATATCGTGTTCGGCGTAATGCCGGTGCTCGAGGCATTGCGTTCCAAATCGGGCCGCGTCGAACGTTTGTCGATCGCTGTCGGGTCGAATCATCATCGGCTTCGCGAAATATTCGATCTTGCTCATTCAGCCGGGTTGCGGATCGACCGAGTATCTGGTGAGCAACTCGACCGGATCACCGGCCGCGACGTCAATCATCAGGGCGTCGTCGCTTTTGTCGCCGCGGCTGATTATGCTGACCCTGATGCCATCTTCGGATCGCTTGGCAACGATACGCTACTTCTCCTGCTGGATGGCGTCGAAGACCCGCGAAATCTCGGGGCGATCCTGCGAACCGCCGAGTGCGCCGGCGTTGACGGTGTTTTTATTCCCGAACGTCGTGCCGTCGGCCTGACCGAAACGGTCGCCAAATCTGCCGCCGGTGCGACAGAACATATCAAGGTCGCCAAAGTTTCCAATCTCAACAAGCTCATCGAAGACCTCAAAAAGCAAAACGTATGGGTTGTCGGCGCCAGCGCCGATGCCCAGGTGGAGCATACCGAATGGGATTGGACCAGAGCGTCTGCTTTAGTGCTCGGAGGTGAAGGCAAAGGCCTGCATCGACTTGTCGCCGAGAACTGCGACGTATTGGTAAAAATCCCGATGTATGGAAAAATAGATTCATTGAACGTCTCAGTGGCCGCCGGCGTAATACTTTTTGAAGCCCGGCGACAACGAGAGAAATTCAAAACGGAAAGCGGAAAACGCAAAATGATCGACTGAGTATTTTCTACTTTCGTATTTTCCATTTTCAGTTGAATTATGTTCTGTCCCAAATGCGGAACCCAAAATCCCGAGACCGGCAAATTTTGCCGGAGCTGCGGAACCGATCTCGGCAATGTTTCGAACGCGCTGAGCGGCACATTGCCCCAGCCGCGTCAGCTTGTCGATCGTCGGGGCCGCCCGGTCAGCTGGGACAAAGCGATCGTAAAGATCTTTACCGGCGTAGCGTTCCTCTGCGTTGCGGTCGCGCTCTCTTTCTCGATCGGCAAAGGCTGGTGGTTCTGGATGCTGATCCCGGCGTTCACGAGCCTCGGGGCCGGAATCGCCCAGTTCGTTCAACTTCGTAAAGCCGAGCAGGGAAACCTTGCTGGACTTTCGCACATTACCGATGCGACTCCCAACCCCGTGCACACGACAAATGCCGCGTTACCTCCGCAACAGACCGAGTTCATACCGGCGGCCGAATCTCGCTACAAGACCGGCGACCTCGTTCCGCCGAGTGTGACCGATACCACCACAAAACACCTTGAAGTGAATTCCGAAGGCGAGACGATGACGCTGCCGAAGATCTGACCGCACGCAATGAAAGTTCTGTCAGTCAACGTCGGCATGCCCAGGCTGGTTGAGTACCTCGGCGAGCCGGTCGCAACCGCCATTTTCAAATCCCCGGTCAAAGGCAAGGTCGCCGTTGGCCAATTCAACCTCGCCGGCGATAGGCAGGCCGACCTGACCGTACACGGCGGCCGGGAAAAGTCTGTTTACGTTTACCCTTCCGAACATTATCCGTATTGGCAAAACGAACTGCCCGACGCCGAGCTGCCCTGGGGCGTTTTCGGCGAAAACCTGACGACGACCGGTTTGCTGGAAACCGAGGTTCGGGCCGGTGATCGACTGCGGATCGGCACAGCCGAGTTTGAGGTTACGATACCCCGCTATCCATGCTACAAGCTCGGGATCCGGTTCGGCCGTAAAGACATCCTAAAGCGCTTCATGCAAAGCGGCCGCAGCGGCTTTTATCTGACCGTCCTGAAAACCGGCGAACTGGAAACAGGCGATGCGATCGAGTTCACTCCAAACGGCGATGGGGCAACCATCTCCGAGATCTTCGGGGAACGTCTGCGGAAAAGAACCTGATTTTGATCCGTGCCAAACTGTCCCACTGTCCCGCTGTCCCACTGTCCCACACGCTGAGTTTTTGCAAATACAGACTACTGCTTTTTCTTTTTCAAAGATCCAAGTGCGCAGCCGCGTGCGACCTGTTGGTGCAATAGTGTATCATAGACGACACTAGATGTAAATAGGATTTTCTGTGAAAGGCGGATCTGTCGCTGAAGGCGACGAATATAATAGCCTGGGGTGAGCGAGTGAAACGAGCGTA
>Ga0207701_10004536_pt1 | contig 14069 bp, 7 predicted proteins | sample KBSSwiSSwithPhiX_FD_184294 | JGI IMG/M metagenome (GOLD analysis project Ga0207701, IMG submission 184294) | Switchgrass rhizosphere bulk soil microbial communities from Kellogg Biological Station, Michigan, USA, with PhiX - S5 (SPAdes) (version 2) | ecosystem: Environmental > Terrestrial > Soil... | reverse complement strand
GGCAACGCGCGCGGCGTCAGATGAGCGAGCTGCCACGACTGCGCAACCGGCGTGCGGTAGACATAGCGCGTGTCGTGCTCGACGGTGTAGCGCTCGGCGCTCACAGGAGAGCTCGTCGACGTCATGCGACCAGCGACAGCACGCTGCGCGACGTCGCATGCGAGAAGAACTTCAAGGACAGCTCATCCGACACGGCATACGCCGCGCCGCGCAACTGCTCGAGCACGCGCGCGACCGCGGCGCTGTCCGGGTCGAGATCGTTGGCGCCGAGTGCCCGCAGCGCGGCCTGCGCCGGCGCCAGCAGGTCGCTCGCGAAGCGGCCATGGGTCTGCTCGAGCTTCGCGATGTAGTCGAGCAGACCCTTCACCTGGAACGCGACCGAGCGCGGATTGGCCTCGTCGCGCAGCACCATGTCGAGCACCGGCAGCCATTCCGGCCCGACCAGGTAACGCGATCGATAAGTCACCGTCGAATCAGCGAACTCGAGCAACCAGTCGAGGCCGTGCGAACGACCTTCGTCGGTCGCGACCTGCAATGCCTGGCACAAGGTCGAGAGCCGCTCGAGACGGCGCCCGATCGACAGGAAGCGCCAGCCGATGCCGCGCGTCATGCCGTCGAGCACGAAGCCCGACAGCGTCATCAGCGACGTCACGGCGCGGTCGAGCCAGGCAATCGTCAGCGGCAGCGACGCATGGCGGCGAAACACCGGATCGACGGTCAGGCGGTTCAGCGCGCGCCAGTTGTCGGTCGACATCCGATCGCGCAGGTTGAAGGCGACGCGCGAGAGCTGGCGCAGGCGCTCGGCCAGCGCGCGCTCGGGATGGGTTGCCGCACGCCGCAGCAGCGAAGTCGGATCGCCGCTCCCTTCGATCAGCCCGAGCCGACGCGCCAGCGCGAGCGACGGGGCCGAACCGTCGGAGCGACCACCGGCCTCGTCGATCACGTGGCTCAGTGCGACGCGCAGCAGCCGCACCGACGCATCGCAACGCTCGCCGTAACGGCCGAACCAGAACAGGTTCTCGGCCGCGCGCGAGGCGATCGTGGCTTCGGACGACACCAGGTCGGCGGCATCGACCGTCGTCGTCAGCAGCGAGAACGCCGCGTTGACCGGCGCGTCCGACAGCACCCAGGTGTCCTTCGAGCGCCCGCCGCGCTGCATCGCGATGTCGCGCGAGTCGCCATCGACCGCGACGCGGGTCAGGCCGCCGGGCATCACATGCCAGCCGCTCGGCGTCGCGACCGCGAAGACGCGCAGACCCACGGTACGCGCAGCCAACGACTCGGGCGGTCCGCGCTCAAGCACCGGCGCCTGCGAGACGTGGACCCACTCCTGCGCGACATAGCGATGGGGGCGCGCCGCGACGCGCGAGTGCAAGGTCACGAGGTCGTCGCGCGACAGCTCGCCGGCGAACAGCGGCGGCTCGCGCGGCGAACGCTCGAGCGGCTTGATGATCAGGCGGTCGAGGCGTGCCGATGCGTCGGCCAGCGCCGCCGGCTCGCCGAGCCACCAGGTCGCGACCGACGGCAGCTTCAACGGCTCGCCGAGCAGCCGCCGACTCAACGACGGCAGATAGCCGAGCAGCGCGCCCGACTCGAGCACGCCGGAGCCGAGCGCGTTCGCAATCATCACGTTGCCGAGCCGTGCGCATTCGGTGAGGCCGGCGACACCGAGCGCCGAATCGGAACGCAGCTCGAGCGGGTCGCAGTAGTCGTCGTCCTGGCGCCGCAGGATCGCGTGGACCCGCGTCAGGCCGTCGATCGTCTTCATCCACACGCAGTCGTCGCGCACCGTCAGGTCGCTGCCTTCGACCAATGGAAAGCCGAGGTAGCGCGCCAACAGCGCATGCTCGAAGTAGGTTTCGTTGTACGGCCCCGGCGTCAGCAGCACGATCAGCGGCGGCCCGCCACCGCGCGGCGACCAGCGCCGCAGCGCGTCGCGCAGCGCCTCGAAGAACACCGCGAGGTGCTGGACCTGGAGGTCGTGAAACAACTGCGGAAAGACGCGCGAGACGATCAGCCGGTTCTCGAGCGCATAGCCCGCCCCCGAAGGCGCCTGCGTGCGGTCGTTGACGACCCACCAGTGCCCATCCGGCGAGCGTGCCAGGTCGGCCGCGTAGTGGAACAGGTGCACGCCGCCGGGCGGCCGGATGCCCTGCACCTGGTGCAGGAAGCCGCCGTGGCCAAAGATCACCGCCGGCGGGATCGCACCCGACTTCAGCAACGACTGGCTGCCGTAGATGTCGGCCAGCACCGCGTTCAGCAGCTCGGCGCGCTGCGCGATGCCGGCCTCGATGTCGGCCCACTCCGCCGCCGACAGCACCAGCGGCAGCGGGTCGACCTCCCACGGCCGATCGGCACCCTTCTCGTCGGCGTAGACGTTGTAGGTCACGCCGTTCTCGCGGATGCCGCGCTCGATCAGCGAGACGGTGTCGCCGATCTCGAGGCCCTGGCGCGACGCCAGCGCGCGCAGGAACGGGTCCCAGTGCGGACGCGGCACGCCGGGCGCGGCGAGCATCTCGTCGAAGCGGCTGTCGGGAACCGCGTACGAGTCGAGCAGTCCCTGGAGCGTCGAGGCGTCAGTCATCGCCCGGCATTGTCGTTGCGGCGCTCCGGCGGCCGCATGCGCCGCATGCGTCCATGCGATCTCAGACCCGGCGCAGGTCGAGCGTTAACGGGAAGTTCGGGTTGCGTTCCTCGGCCGCGACCTCCAGCGGTCCCGGCGTGTGGCCGGTCCGGAAGAAGCGCGCGAGGCGGCGAGCCTCCGCCTCGTACGCGTTGATCGGAAACGTCACGTAGTTGATGCCGCCCGGATGGGCGACGTGGTACTGGCAGCCGCCGAGCGAGCGGCCGACCCAGGTGTCGACGAGGTCGAACGTCAGCGGCGCATGCGGATCGATCGTCGGGTGCAGCGCCGACGGCGCGCGCCATGCGCGATAGCGCACGGCGGCGACGAATTCGCCGGGCGTTCCGGTCGGGTGCAGCGGCAGGCGGCGGCCGTTGCAGCTCAGCACGTGGCGGTCGCCGACCAGCCCGGTTGCCTCGACCTGCACGCGCTCGAGGGTCGCGTCGACATAGCGCGCGGTGCCGCCGGGACCGGCCTCTTCGCCGAGCACATGCCACGGCTCGAGCGCGAGGCGCAGCTCGACCTCGACGCCGCCGGCGGCGAAATCGCCGAGGCGCGGGAAGCGGAAGTTCAGGTGCGGCGCGAACCACTCGAGGCGCATGTCGTAGCCGAACTCGCGCAGCTCGGCGACGACATCGGCGAGGTCTTGCCAGACGAAGTGCGGCATCATGAAACGGTCGTGCAGCTCGGTGCCCCAGCGCTTCAGACGCTCCGGCCGGTACGGCGTCTTCCAGAAGCGGGCGACCAGCGAGCGCATCAGCAGCTGCTGCAGCAGGCTCATCCGCGCATGCGGCGGCATCTCGAACGCGCGCATCTCGAGCAGGCCGAGGCGGCCGGTGGGGCCGTCCGGCGAGTACATCTTGTCGATGCAGAACTCGGCGCGGTGGGTGTTGCCCGAGACGTCGATCAGCAGGTTGCGCAGCAGCCGATCGATCAGCCAGGGCGGGCACGCAATTCCCTCCAGCTCGGTCTGCCGGCGCAGCTCGGCGAACGCGATCTCGATCTCGTAGACCGAGTCGTTGCGGGCCTCGTCGATGCGCGGCGCCTGGCTGGTCGGGCCGACGAACAGGCCGGAGAACAGGTAGCTCAGCGCCGGATGGTTGTGCCAGTACGCGATCATGCTGGCGAGCAGGTCGGGCCGGCGCAGGAACGGCGAATCGCCCGGCGTCGCGCCGCCGAGCACGAAGTGGTTGCCGCCGCCGGTGCCGGTGTGGCGCCCGTCGAGCATGAACTTCTCGGTCGACAGCCGCGTCTCGCGCGCAGCCTGGTACAGGTGCGTGGTCTGGTCGACCAGCTCCTCCCAGCTGTGCGCCGGGTGGATGTTGACCTCGATCACGCCCGGGTCGGGCGTGACCCGCAAGGTCGTCAGGCGTGGATCCTTCGGCGGCTCGTAGCCTTCGAGGATCACCGGCAGCCGTATCTCGAGCGCGGTGTCCTCGACCGCGCCGACGAGCTCGAGGTAATCCTCGAGCGATTCGGTCGGCGGCATGAAGACATAGAGGCGGCCGTTGCGCGGCTCGGCGCTGATCGCGGTCCGCGTGACGAACGCGGCCGATTCGTAGGCGCGCAGATCGGCGGCGGCACGCGCCGCGCTGCGCGTCGTCTCGCTCGTCTTCGCGACGTCTTCGTCGACCGCGCTGGTCGCCCCGGCACGAACGGGACGCGTCGCCTTGTCGACGCCCGCGTCACGTGTCGCCTGCACGTGGGCCTCATCCTTCTTCGATGACGCCGGCAGACGCGCGTTCTGCTGCTGTTCCTGCTGCTTGTGCGACGCCAGGTTCGGAAAGTCCTGGTTCGGATCGGGCGGATGGATCCACGGCAGGTCGTTCGGCGCGGCCCACGGCTGCGATTCGAGCGGCAGCCGATACCCGAGCGCCGAATCGCCCGGCACGAGATAGCAGTGCTTGTCGCGCAGGAACCAGGAGGTCGAGCGCCAGCGCTTTTCCTCGCCGGGGCTGCGCGCAATCGGCAGGCCGTGGCCGACGACCTTGCGCAGGCCTTGCGAGAAGACCTTGCGCAGGCGCTCGCGCTCGAACGGATCGGCGAGCCGCGCATCGAGCGGGTCGACGTTCGACGGCAGCTTGCGCTCGCGCCACAGGTAGTAGTGGGTGTCCTCATAGGCCGCGAACACGTTGGCCGGATCGACGCCCATCCGGCGCGCGACGCCTTCGAGCATGCGGCGCGACTCGGCCTCGGTCGCACCGTAGGCCTGGTGCTCGTTCGCGATCAGCTCGGGATGGGTCCAGATCGGCTCGCCGTCCTTCCGCCAGAACAGGTTCAACGACCAGCGCGGCAGCTGCTCGCCCGGGTACCACTTGCCCTGCCCGTAGTGCAGCAGCCCGCCGGCACCGTAGTGCGCGCGCAAACGGTCCATCAGGTCGGCGCTCAAGATGCGCTTGGTCGGGCCGACCGCGTCGGTGTTCCACTCGCCGCCCTCGCGGTCGTCGATCGACACGAAGGTCGGCTCCCCGCCCTGCGTCAAGCGCACATCGCCGGCGACGAGGTCGGCATCAACCTTGTGGCCGAGCGCTTCGATCGCAGTCCACTGCGCATCGGTGTACGGCAACGTGACGCGCGGCGCCTCCCAGATCCGCGTGACCGACATGCGGTGCTCGAACGTGGTTTCGCACTTCTCGATCGCGCCGGTGATCGGCGCCGCCGAGCCGGGTTCCGGAGAACATGCGAGCGGGATGTGGCCTTCGCCGGCATAGAGGCCCGAAGTCGGATCAAGGCCGATCCAGCCGGCCCCCGGCAAGTAGACCTCGCACCAGGCGTGCAGGTCCGTGAAGTCGATCTCGGTGCCACTCGGGCCGTCGAGCGACTTGACGTCGCTCTTCAGCTGGATCAGGTAGCCCGAGACGAAGCGCGCCGCGAGGCCGAGGTGGCGCAGCAGCTGGACCAGCAGCCAGCCGGTGTCGCGGCACGAGCCGCTGGCGTTGACGAGCGTCTGCTCCGGCGTCTGCACGCCCGGCTCCATCCGGATCAGGTAGGCGATGTCCCCCATCAGCCGCTGGTTCAGCTGCATCAGGAACGTGCTGGTCGGCGTCGGCTCGCGCGAGATGCTGTCGAGGTAGGCCTTGAAGCGTGGCGTCAGCTCTGCCTTGTGGCGGTACGGCTCGAGCTCGGTGGCGAGCGCCGGGTCGTAGACAAACGGAAAGTTCTCGGCCGTCGGCTCGAGGAAGAAGTCGAACGGGTTCAGCACCGCCATCTCGGCGACCAGGTCGACCTCGATGCGCAGCGACGTCGTCTTCTCGGGGAAGACCAGGCGCGCGAGGTAGTTCGACTGCGGATCCTGCTGCCAGTTGATGAAGTGCTCGACCGGCTCGACCCGCATCGAGTAGCTCAGGATCCGGGTCCGCGAATGCGGCGCCGGACGCAGACGGACGACCTGCGGCCCGAGGGTGATCGGCCGGTCGTACCGGTAGTGGGTCACATGGTTCAGCGCGACGTGGATCGACATTCAGGGCCTCGCGATGCCGGTCGGGCCGGTCGATGGAAAGTCGGCACCGGCGCAGCGATGCGGAAAAGCACGCGCGCTGCGCGCGGCCATCACGTCGGTGCCTGCGATGTGCAGCGACCGCGGCCGCATCGACGTGCGTTCAAGCGGCCACCGGCACCAGGAAGTCGCGGCTGATGCCGACGCCGAGCGTGTTGACGCGCTCCAGGAACTGGGTCAGGAACGCGTGCAGGCCGGTCGCCAGGATCTCGTCGATGCGGCCGTACTGCAGATCGGCGCGCAAGCGGCCGGCCAATCGCAGCGTGTCCTTCGACTGCTCGTTGGCGACGAAGTGCAGGTTCGACATCACCTCCTGCATGCAGGCGGCGAGCGAGCGCGGCATGTCGGCGCGCAGGATCAGCAACTCGGCGACCTTCTCGGGCCGGATCACGTTGCGATAGACCTTGCGGTAGACCTCGAAGCCTGACACCGAGCGCAGGATCGCCGACCAGTGATAGAAGTCGTACTCGATGTCGCGTCCGTTGCCGTTGCCGTTGCCGTTCGCCGCAGCGCTCCCCTCCGCGGCGGCTTCAGCCGCCGCGAAGCCCTGGCTCTGCGTCATTCCGCCCAGGCTCTGCACCTGGCCGCCGGCCCTTTGCGACTGACCCATACGCGGGCCGAGGCCGGCGCCGAAGAACTCGGTCTCGACCGCATGGAACTTGACGTCGAGGAGGCGTGCGGTGTTGTCGGCGCGCTCGAGGAAGCTGCCGATGCGCAGGAAGTGGAACGCCTCGTCCTGCAGCATCGTGCCGACGGTGACGCCGCGCGACAGGTGCGAGCGGAACTTGACCCATTCGAACGCGTCACTCGGCGTGCGCTCGAACGCATTCGTCGCAACCATGCGCTGGAATTCGAGCCAGGTCTGGTTCTGGGTTTCCCAGACCTCGGTCGTCAGGGTGCCACGGACAGCCCGGGCGTTCTCGCGCGCCGCCATCAGGCAGCTGCGGATGCTCGAGCCGTTCTTCGGGTCGCCGACCATGTAGTCCATGACACCGCGCGGCGTGACCGCGCCGTGGCGCTTCGCGTAGTCGCCGCTCAGCTCGCTGATGCTGAGTAGGCCTTTCCAGCCCTTCTCGGCCGCTTCGACCGACTGCGGCAGCAGCGACATCTGGTAATTGACGTCGAGCATCCGGGCGGTGTTCTCGGCCCGCTCCATATAGCGCGCCATCCAAAACAGATGGTCCGCAGTTCTAGACAGCATGGCCGATTCCTTCCATCACGCCTCCAGCACCCAGGTGTCCTTGGTCCCGCCGCCCTGCGACGAATTGACGACGAGCGAGCCTTCCTTCAGAGCGACGCGCGTCAGGCCGCCGGGGACCATCTGCACCGTCTTGCCGGACAGCACGAACGGCCGCAGGTCGATGTGGCGCGGCGCGATGCCGCTCTCGATGAAGGTCGGGCAGGTCGACAGGCTGAGCGTCGGCTGCGCGATGTAGCGCTCCGGGTCGGCGATCACCGCGGCGCGGAAGTCCTCGATCTCTTGGCGCGTCGAGGCCGGCCCGACCAGCATGCCGTAGCCGCCGGCGCCGTGGACTTCCTTGACGACCAGCTTGGCGAGGTTGTCGAGCACGTAGGCGAGGTCCTCGGGCTTCCGGCACTGGTAGGTCGGCACGTTGTTCAGGATCGGTTTCTCGCCGAGGTAGAACTCGATCATCTTCGGCACGTACGGATAGATCGACTTGTCGTCGGCGACGCCGGTGCCGATCGCGTTCGATAGCGCGATGTTGCCGGCCCGGTAGACGTCGAGCAGCCCGGCGCAGCCGAGCGTCGAGTCGGAACGGAACGCTTTCGGGTCGAGGAAGTCGTCGTCGACCCGGCGATAGATCACGTCGACCCGCTTCGGCCCCTGCGTCGTCCGCATGTAGACGAAGTTGTCCTTGACGTACAGGTCCTGGCCCTCGACCAGCTCGATGCCCATCTGCTGGGCCAGGAACGCGTGCTCGAAGTAGGCGCTGTTGAACATCCCCGGCGTCAGCACGACGACGGTCGGCTCGTTGACCGCGGTCGGTGCGACCGAGCGCAAGGTCTCGAGCAGCAGGTCCGGGTAATGCGCAACCGGTGCGACCCGGTGCTGGCTGAACAGCTCCGGGAACAGCCGCATCATCATCTTGCGGTTCTCGAGCATGTAGCTGACGCCGCTCGGCACGCGCAGGTTGTCCTCGAGGACGTAGTAGGTGCCGCTGCCGTCCGCGTTCGCCGCGCGCACAATGTCGATGCCGGCGATGTGCGAATAGACCCCGCCGACCACCGCGACGCCCTTCATCTCGGGCCGGTACTGCGCGTTGCGGGTGATCTGCTCGGCGGGCACGATGCCGGCCTTGACGATCTCCTGCTCGTGGTAGACGTCGTGGATGAAGCGGTTCAGCGCCGTCACGCGCTGGCGCAGCCCGCGTTCCATCTCGTCCCACTCATGCGCCGGGATCACGCGCGGGATCAGGTCAAAAGGGATCAGGCGCTCGCTGCCGGACCCGTCGTCCTTCGCACCGTAGACCGCGAACGTGATGCCAACGCGGCGGAAGATCACCTCCGCCTCTTCGCGACGCATCCGCATCGCGTCGCCCGGCTGCTGTGCGAGCCAACGGTCGTAGCCGAGGTAATGCTCGCGCACCGTCGCGGTGTCGGCCCTCATTTCGTCGAAGCCTGGTCCCATCGGCACTCCTCCGTCAGACAGGTTAGCAAAGTTCGGGCCACGCGCCGCTCTTGACGCCGTCACGGGTCCTTCGAAAGCCCGTTGCCAAGCGCACCGGCAAGCCCGTCGTCGGGCTCGGCGGCGAAGTGCCAGTATCGACGGGCGACCTGGCGCTCACAGGTGCCGTTGAGCAGTTCGGTCCGGGAGCCCGCGTGCGGCCAACGCCAGGCCCCGCAGGCCGGGCTGGCGACGACCGCGATGCCGCGCTCCCGATAGCGGGCGACGACGTCGGGCGCCGGATGGCCGAAGCGACTGCGATAGCCGGCCTGGAAGACCGCGGTCGCAGGCTGGGCGACGTCGAGGAACGCCGCGGTCGAGGACGTCCGGCTGCCATGGTGCGGCGCGATCAGCACGTCGCTGCGCAGCGCCGCGGCCTGGCCGGCGACGAGTGCCGCTTCCTGGTCGCGCTCGATGTCGCCGGCGAGCAACGTACTGCGTCCTGGAGTGCCGACGCGAACGACACACGACAGCGCGTTCGGCTTCAGGCTGCGCTCGTAGGCCTCCGCCGGCGGGTGCAGCACGTCGAAGCGGACGCCGTCCCAGCTCCAGCTTTGGCCGGCGAGGCAGCGGGTCGGCGCTGGCCCGAGACCGAGCAGCGGATGCGCGGTTTCGAGCGAGCTCATCAGATCGCCGACCGGCAGCGCGGTTAGCAGCGCGCGCGCGCCGCCGGTGTGGTCGCTGTCGCGGTGGCTCAGCACGAGGCGGTCGATGCGCGCCGTGCCGGTCGCGCGCAGGTACGTCAGCAGCACGCGCTGGCCCGCATCGCTGTCGCGCGCGTACTGCGGGCCGGCATCGTAGACCAGCACGTGGGCGTGCGTGCGCACGACGATCGCGGTGCCCTGCCCGACGTCGAGCGCGATCAGGTCGAACTGCCCTTCCGCCGGCAAGTTGCGCGACGGCATCAGCAGCGGCAGGACAAGCAGCGGCGCGAGCACGCGCACGCGCCAGGGCAGCGGCAGCACGAGCAACACCGCGCCGAGCAATCCGGCGATCTGCGCCCAGACCGGCGCGACGGCGACGCTCCAGACGGCACCGCCCGGCACCGCCTCGAGCGACTGGAGCGCGGCAGCCAGGCCTTGCACGACCCAAGCACCCGCGCTCCACAGCGGCGCGAGCAGCGTGCCGAGCAGCGCGAGCGGCGTGATGACCAGCGTGACGAGCGGGATCGCAAACAGGTTCGCGACGAAGCCGACCAGCGAGACCTGCTGGAAGAACACCAGGGTCAGCGGCGCCAGGCCGAGGGTCGCAATGACCTGCGTCCGCAGCGCGCCGCGCAGCAGGTCGGCGAAACGCCGTACCGGTCCGCGATCAGGCGCCGGCTCATCGCTCGCGGCGTCACGCGCGCCAGCGCTACCGTCGATCGACGACGAGGCCATCAGCAGCCCGACCGCCATGAACGAGAGCCAGAAGCCCGGCTGCATCAGCGCCCACGGATCGAGCGCGGTGACGACGGCGGCGGCGAGGAGCAGGACCAGCAGCCACGGCCAGCGCAGGCCCGACAGCTGCAACAGCACGACGGTCGCCAGCATCCAGACGGTGCGCTGCGCCGGCACGCCCGAGCCGGAGAAGATCGCGTAGCCGAGCGCCGCGACGAGGCCGCCGACGCGTGCCACGAGCGGCACCGGCACGCGCAGCATCGCCTGCGGACTGAGCCGCCACAGCAGCGCGACGCCGACGCCGGCGAGCCACGCGAACATCGTGACGTGCAGGCCGCTGATCGACATCAGGTGGGCGACGCCGGTGTTGCGGAAGAGATCCCAGTCCTCCCGGTCGATCGCGCCCTGGTCGCCGACCGCGAGCGCCGCCAGCACGCCGGCCGCGCGCCGGTCGGCGACGCTCGCCTCGATCGCATCGCGCACGCGTTGGCGCATTCGCTCGACGACGAAGCCGGCCTCCGGATCGAGCAGCTCGGCCGGTGCGCCGCGCACATAGCCGGTTGCGCGCACGCCCTGCTCGAGCAGGTTCAGCTCATGGTCGAAGCCATGCGGTTCAGGTTGCCGTGCGGCTGGCGCAGGCGCACCGCAAAGCGCCAGCGCTGCCCGGCGCGCAAGGTGCGCTGCGGCTCGCTGAGGGTGGCGTCCTCGTGGAAGCCCTTGTACCAGCCGAGGGCGACACGCGGCGGCACGACGACCGGCGCACCGCCGAGCAGCGCCGACTCGATCTCGAAGCGAAAGCGCAGCCCCGAAGCGCCCTGCTGCGGCAGGCTGGCCACGGTGCCGACGACGACCAGGTCGCGGCCTTCGAGCGCCGGCGCCAGGCGATCGTCCATGCGAAGCGCGGCGCGCCAACCCGATGCCCCGGTGCCGCATAGCGCTGCACCCACCAGCGCGAGCACGAAGACGCGGCGCCAGCGCCAGGCTGCGAACACGCAGGCCAGCCCGCTGACCAGCAGCGCGACCTGAATGGGAATCGGCCACAACGTACGCTGCTGAAGGTGGATGGCGACGCCGGCAAGCCAGGTCAGCGCGAGCCCGGCCAGACGCACGCCGGTGCCCGAGCCTCCCATCGGTGCAGTGTAGGATTTGCGCCTCCCCGGGCGTCCGCGAGCACTCCATGTCATCCATCTACGATCGCCTCACCGACCTCGGCATCGTCCTGCCGCCGCTTGCGATTCCGGCCGGCGCCTATGTCCCGTTCGTGCGCAGCGGCAAACTGGTCTTCCTGTCGGGCCACATCGCGAAGCGCGAAGGCAAGGCCTGGGTCGGCCAGTTCGGCCGCGACATCGCGACCGCGACCGGCCGCAAGGCTGCGCGCGCGGTCGCGATCGACCTGCTCGGCACCCTGCACGCAGCGATCGGCGACCTCAACAAGGTCGAGCGCATCGTCCGCATCACGAGCCTCGTCAACAGCACGCCGGAGTTCACCGAGCATCACCTGGTAACGAATGGCTGCTCCGAGCTGTTCGGCGAGGTCTTCGCCGAGCGTGGCGCGCATGCGCGCAGCGCGTACGGCGTCGCCCAGCTGCCGCTTGGCGCCTGCGTCGAGATCGAGCTGATCGCCCAGGTCGAATGACCGGTCTGCTGCACCGTTCGATGGACGATGGACTCGCGGCTTGCGAGCGCGGTCGCGTTTCGAGAGAAGCCGGATGAGCCGCGGACCGGTTGCGCGTGAGGTCGGCTTCGGCCAGGACGCGCCGCGCTTCGCGTCGGCGCGGGGGTTTCGCGCCGGCCGCTGGTTCGGTGCGATCGCGCTGATCGCGCTGGCCGCTGTTGGCGCCGCGCTGGTCTCGCAACATGCCTTTGGCATGGAGCCGTGTCCGTGGTGCGTGCTGCAGCGGCTGATCTTTGTCGGCATTGCGCTGGCCGCGCTCATCGGCCTGGCCTGGCGCGCGGCGGCTGGTCGGGTCGTCGCCGGCATCCTCGTGCTGCTGCTCGCGCTCGCCGGCATCGCATCGGCAGCCTGGCAGCATTTTTATGCAGCGCCGTCGGGCTCGTGCAACCTGACGCTCGCCGACAAGATCATCAACGGCATCGGCCTCGATGCGATGGTGCCCGATGTGTTTGCGCCGCGCGCAACCTGCGCCGATGCCGCGGTCAGCCTGTTCGGCGTGCCGTACGACTTCTGGAGCCTGGGCCTCTTCGTGCTGTTGGCGTTGGCCGCGCTCGCGGTCATCGCCAGACGGCGCGCCCGCTGAGCGCAGCGCTCGCCGTCGTCACTCGGCGGCGACGACGCGCTGCAGCTTGAGGCCGGCGACGAGCTTGCCCTTGCGCGCGCGCTTGCCTTCGTAGGCCTCGAGCGCGACACCCTTCAGCACCTCGTCCTTCGCCTTGCCGCCGCGCCCGCTGCCGAGCAGCCGAAGCGCGCCCGAGAACGCGGCGACGCTGACCAGCGCATCCTTCTCGTCGACGTCCATCAAGGTCAGCCCGCGGCCGCCGTTCGGCTGCAGCTTCAGGTCGGTCAGCGGAAAGACGAGCAGACGCCCGGCCAGCGAGACGCAGGCGATGCGCTGATGGCCGTCTGCGACGCTCGGTGGCAGCGGCTTCTCGCCGGCCTCGAGGCTGAGGAAGCCCTTGCCGCCGCGCTGCTTCGCGAGCAGGTCGCCGACGCGCGCCAGCAATCCGAAGCCGCGCGTGCCGGCGAGCAGCAGCGTGTGGCGCGCATGGCCGGCAAAGTAATGGACCGGCTGGGTGCCGGACTCGAGATCGATCAGGCTCGTGATCGGCTGGCCGTCGCCGCGTCCGCTCGGCAACTGCGCGACCGGCGTCGAGTAGACCCGGCCGACGCCGCCGGCCTGGGTGCCGAAGACCAGCAGGTTGTCGACGCTGCGGCAGGCGAACGTGCCGTACAGGCCGTCGCCGGCCTTGAACCCGAGGCTCGCCGGCTCGATCTCGTGGCCCTTCAGCGCGCGGACCCAGCCCTTCAGGCTGACGACCACCGTGACCGGCTCGTCCGGCACCTTGATCTCGACGACGGTGCGCTTCTGCTCGAGGATCAAGGTGCGGCGCTCGTCGCCGTGCGCCTTCGCGTCGGCCTCGATCTCCTTGATCATCGTCCGCTTCAGGATTGCCGGGCTTTTCAGGATCTCGTCGAGCTTGGCCGCCTCGACGCGCAGTTCCTTCAGCTCCTGCTCGATGCGGATCGCCTCGAGGCGCGCCAGCTGGCGCAGGCGGATCTCGAGGATGTCCTCGGCCTGGCGCTCGCTCAGCGCGAAGCGCTCGATCAGCGCCGGCTTCGGCTCGTCGGCCGCACGGATGATGCGGATCACCTCGTCGATGTTCAGCAGCACGATCTGCCGCCCTTCGAGCACATGGATGCGCTCGTGCACCTTCGCGAGCCGGTGCGTCGTGCGGCGCTGGATCGTGCGCATCCGGAATGCGATCCACTCGACGACGATCCGGCGCAGGCTCTTCTGCGTCGGCCGGCCGTCGCTGCCGACCATCGTCAGGTTGATTGGCGCCGAGCTCTCCAGGCTGGTGTGGGCGAGCAGGGTCGCGGTCAGGTCGTTCTGGTCGATGCGGCTGGTCTTCGGCTCGAAGACCAGGCGGACCGCGGCCTCCTTGCTCGACTCGTCGCGCACTGCATCGAGCACGCCGAGCACCGTCGCCTTCAACTGGGCCTGCTCCGCCGAGATCGTCTTCTTGCCGGCCTTGACCTTCGGATTGGTCAGCTCCTCGATCTCCTCGAGCACCTTCTGCGCGCTGGTGCCGGGTGGCAGCTCGGTCACGACGAGCTGCCACTGGCCGCGCGCGAGGTCCTCGATCTTCCAGCGCGCGCGCACCTTCAGGCTGCCGCGGCCCGAGGCATACGCCGCGCGGATCTCG
>Ga0207701_10004535_pt1 | contig 14070 bp, 8 predicted proteins | sample KBSSwiSSwithPhiX_FD_184294 | JGI IMG/M metagenome (GOLD analysis project Ga0207701, IMG submission 184294) | Switchgrass rhizosphere bulk soil microbial communities from Kellogg Biological Station, Michigan, USA, with PhiX - S5 (SPAdes) (version 2) | ecosystem: Environmental > Terrestrial > Soil... | reverse complement strand
GTCCGATGCCGTCGGCGCCAGCTGGGTCTATCGATGCCGGTGCGGAGAAGTCACGGTGTACGACAGCGCCGGTGTGGGCCACCATCTCGAGCCCTCCTCCGAAGCGTGATGCGTCCCCGCGCCCTCGTCCTCGTTGCCGTCGGCGTCGCCGTCGCCGCAGCCCTGACCGCGGCGACCGCCGCCACGCACGCCCAGCCTGCCTCGCGCCTCACTCGTCCGAACATCCTGATCGTTCAAGCCGACGACCTCGGCTACGGCGACCTCAGTGCGTACGGCCAGGCGCAATTCCAGACGCCGATGCTCGATCGGCTGGCCAAAGAAGGCACCCGTTTCACGCAGTACTACGCCGGCAGCACGGTGTGCGCGCCGTCACGCACCGCGCTCATGACCGGTCTCCACACCGGTCACGCCTGGATCCGGGGCAATGGCGAGATCTCGCTGCGGCCCGAGGACGTCACCGTCGCGATGGCGCTGCGCGATGCCGGCTATCGCACCGCGGTGATCGGCAAGTGGGGACTCGGCGGGCCCGGCAGCGCCGGGCAGCCTGACAAGAAGGGGTTCGAATACGCCTTCGGCTTCCTCGATCATCGTCATGCCCATCGGCAGTACACCGATCATCTCTACCGGAACGGCGAATCGGTCGCGACCGACGTCGAGCAGGACTACGTGAACGATCTGTTCACGAAGGAAGCGTCCGCCTTCATCGAGCGCGAGGAGACGAGACCCTTCTTTCTCTATTTGAACTACACGGTGCCGCACGCCGAATTGCGCGTTCCGGCTGATTCGCTCGCGGCGACACAGGGACGGTATCCGGAGACGCCGTTCGTCAACGCCGCCGCTGACGCGCGCCTGACCGGTCCCGACAACACGTCACTCGGTTATCGATCGCAGCCGATGCCGAAGGCCGCGTTCGTAGCGATGATCCAGCGCATGGACCGCGACATCGGCCGGCTCGTCGATCTCGTGCACGCCAGGGGCCTCGATCAGAACACGCTCGTGATGTTCATCAGCGACAACGGCCCGCACCAGGAAGGCGGCGCCGACCCGATGTTCTTCAAGAGTTCGGGCGGCCTGCGCGGCATCAAGCGCGACCTCTATGAAGGCGGGATCCGCGTGCCGATGATCGCGCGCTGGCCGGGCACGATCCCGGCCGGCCGCACGAGCAATCACGTGTGGGCCCACTGGGACCTCTTTCCCACGCTGGCCGAGCTCGGGAACGCGAAGACACCGACCGGGCTCGACGGCCTGTCGATGACTCGCGCCTTGAAGGGCATCGCGCAGCCGACGCACCCCGGCTTCTACTGGGAGTTCCACGAACGCGGCTTCCAACAGGCCGCCAGGATGGGCGACTGGAAGGCCGTACGCCTGCGCAAGGACGCACCGATCGAGCTGTACAACCTGCGCACCGACCCGGCCGAACGTCACGACGTCGCTGCCGCCAACCCCGCCGTCGTCAAGAAGCTGGATGCGTATCTCGCCAGCGCCCGCACCGACAATCCGCAGTGGCCGATCAAGTAGGTTGGGCCTAGGGCTGTTATCCCTACTTCCCTGCCGCCTTCCCGATCGCGTACAGATGCTTCTCCGCGCGGAGAAAGATCTGCCCCTTCGACACCGCGATCGAGCTGAGCGTGTACTCGTCGATGGCGTTTTCGGCGATCAGCTTGAAGACCGGCCCGGCCGCGAAGACCGACGTGACGCCGTCCTCGCTGGTCACGTAGATGTTCCCGCCGGCAAGCACCGGGGATGCGCTGTACGTGCCCGGCTTGAGCCGCTGGGGCCCATACACCACCGCACCGGTCTTCAGGTCGAGGCAGTGCACCACGCCGCGATCGTTGACGACGTAGACGTATTGACCGTCACTGACGGGCGTCGGCACATCCGGACCACCGCGCGTGAAGGACCACGCCACGTTGGTGGCGGTCACGTCGCCGCGCCCGCCCGGGCGCACGGCGAGCATCGGGCTCTCGCGCGTCGGCGCGATCAGCAGCCCTCCGGCGGCCACCGGCGAGGCGACGATCCGGTAATCGCCGCGGTTCTCTGGATTGAGGCCGCGCACGCGCCACAGTTCCTTGCCGGTCGCCGGATCGTGGCCGGTCACGACATCGCCGCCGGTGATCACCAGCTCCAGTCCCGCACCGGTCTTGACGAGCACCGGGGTGGTGTACGCGTCTGGTGATTCCTGCCGCGCCTGGGTCGGGCGCTCCATCCGCCATACCGTCCGGCCGGTCTTCTTGTCGATCCGCAACAAGTACGACGGATCGTCGGTCCGCATTCCGTGCAGCACCTGCACGAAGAGCGCGTCTTCGTGGAGCAGCGGCGACGACGCGTAGCCCCATTGCAGGCCGAAGTGGCCGTAGTCCTTCTGGATGTCGCGCATCCAGAGCTCCGTGCCGGCGAAGTCGAAGGCTTTGAGGATGCCGGTGCCGGTCATGACCCACACCGCCGCTCCGTCGGTCACCGGCGACGGCGACGACATGTTCTGCTTGCGCTCGACGTGATTGCCGCCGCCGACGGTGCGCTTCCACGACACCGCGCCCGACTGGCGGTTGACGCTCCACAGTTCGAGCTCGCCTTGCGACGGATGCACCGCGACGTTGAGGAAGATCGTGTCGTCCCAGACAATCGGGGTCGAGCCGCTGCGGCTCGGCATCGCCAGCTTCCACGCGACGTTCTCGTTCTGTGTCCAGGTCGTCGCCAATCCACGCTCGCGGCTCACGCCGTTCGCTTCGGGGCCGCGCCACTGCGGCCAGTTATCCGCGAAGAGCGTCACCGTCGCGAGTGACGCCGCCAGCACGCTCAGACCCGCCGTTCGTCGCACGTCCCCTCCGGAGTCGATCCTACTTCGGGTGCACGTCAACGCCGCGCCTGAGCCTGGCCGGCGTGCAACACCACCTTCGCGCTCGCACCCGGACGTGACCTCCGGCCCAGCGGCGCAGTTTCAAGTTGAACCGCCCAGCTGCCAGTGCGATGCTCCTTCTAGATGTCCGTGGCAGACGCGCAGCCATCCGGCGCTCGACGCCCGCTGGAGCGGATTGGCGCGTGGGCGTTCGCGCAACGCTCGTGGATCCCGGTGCCGCTGGCGCTGCTGCTGATCACCGTGCGCTGGCATTGGCTGCGCTCGGGGTGGCTGCTCGCCACCGGTCTGGCGATGGTGATCAGCGGGCTGGGCATCCGCTGCTGGGCGGTACGGCACATCGGGACGATCTCGCGGACCCGGAGCGCACGGCTCGGGCCGATGATGTCGCGTGGCCCGTTCGCGCTGGTCCGCAATCCCCTCTACGTCGGCAACTTCCTGATGTGGATCGGTTTCGCGGTGAGCTCCGGATTGCTGTGGATGGTGCCGGTGGCCTGGGCGATCTTCGCGTTGCAGTACACCGCCATCATCCGCTTCGAGGAAGCCGCGCTGACCCGCCACTTCGGCGACGCCTACGTCGACTACCTGCGCAGCGTGCCGCGCTGGGCGCTGCACCCCGGACGGCTGCCGGCGGCGCTGCGCGACCGCGGCGTCCACCCCTGGAGCGAGGTCGCGTTCAGCGAACGGGGCACGCTCATCGCCGCGGCGGCGGTCACCGCGCTGCTGCTCGCCAAGTATCGTTGGGGGTAGCCGCGTCACCTCCCGCGCGCAATCGTGCTCATCGTCGGTTCATCCACGATTCATACTCTGTAGTCATGAGGTCACACGCCGTCGCGGCGACGCTCGTATTCGTGCTGGCGCTCGGCGCCGGCGCGGAGGCCCGCCGCGGCGCGCAAACCGCCCAGCGCCCCGCCCCGGCTCCGACCGCCTTGACGTTCGAAGCGGCGATGGCCCGGGCGCTCGACGCCAACCCGACGATTGCCGCCGCGCGTCTGCGCCGGGCCATCGCGCTCGGCGCGGTGGGCGTCGCCCGCGAGCGGCCCAACCCTGAGTTCCGCACTGAGTTCGAAAAGGAAGCGCCGAAAGAGGCCTACGGGCTTGCCGTGCCCCTCGAGCTCGGAAACAAGCGCGGCAACCGCATCGCCGTCGGTGAGGCGGCCGTGAAGACCGGCGAGGCGGAGCTGGCGCAAGTGATCGTCGAGGTGCGCGCGGCGGTTCGGCGGGCCTATTTCGGCCGCGCCGTGGCGGAAGCGCGTCTGGCATTGGTCGGCGAGCTGCACGACATTGCGGTGCGCGCCCGCGACGCCGCGCAGCAGCGGTTTGAGGCCGGCGGCGTACCTCGGCTCGAAGTCGTCCAGGCGGAGCTGGCGCTCGAGCAGACCGACAACGAGCAGCTGGGGGCACAGGCGGCCGCCGATGGCGCGCGTGTCACCTTGAACGCCCTGCTCGGATTCCCGCTCGACACCGCGATGACGCTGGGCTCCCCGCTCGAGGAGGGGCTCGTGCCGCCACCGGCCGCCGCGATCGAGCTGGCGCGCGGCTCGAACGCCGAGATCGCCGTGCTTGATCGCCGGATCGAGGAGCAGCGCGCCCGCGTGGCGCTGGCCCGCTCGCAGCAGACCCCGGACGTTACGCCGGAGGCGACCCTCACGCGGCGCGGCGAGCCTGAGTTCGAGACCGGCTGGCGGGCGGCGGTCGCGGTAGCGGTGCCGATCTTCACGCGCCACCAGGCGGGCGTGCGCGTCGAGCAGGCGACGCTGAGTCAGCTGGATGCGGAGCGTCAGGCCACGCTGACGCGGATCGACGGCGAAGTCACCGCGGCAGCAACGATCGCCGGCGCCCAGCAACAGTCGTTGCAGCGCTATCGCGACCGCATCCTGCCGCAGGCGCTCGAGGTGGAGCGGATGGCGGAGGACGCGTATCGGCTGGGCCAGACGGGCATCGCCGCGCTCCTCCAGGCGCTCCAGGCGACCCGTGACGCGCGGCTGCGTTCGCTCGAAGCCGCCGACCAGTTCCAGGAGTCGCTCGCGACGCTCGAGCGCGCGATCGGAGCCACTATTCGATGACTCGCGGAAGCTGCATGTCCATCACGTCCCGCTCGTGCCGCCGCGCTCCTCGCCATCGCCTCGCGCGGCTCGCCGGCCGCGGCATCGCCCTCCTCCTGCTGATCCTGGCATCGGCATGCGGGAAGGAGGGACGCGAGGAAGTCGAGACGGCGGCGGTTGTTCCGGTAACCGTCAGCCCGGCCGAGACCGGCGACATCGTCGCGGTAATCCACGCCACCGGCACGGTGGAGCCCGCGCCCGGCGCCGATCTGAGAATCACGGCCCCGGAAAGCGCACGCATCGTCGAGATCGCCAAGGCGGAAGGCGATCGCGTGCGGCGGGGCGACCTGCTGGTCCGCTTCGAGATTCCGTCACTCGGCGCCGAATCGGCGGCGAAGCGGGCCGAGGTCGAGCGGGCCCAGGCCCGGCTGACGAACGCGACAGCGGCCCGGACCCGGGCCCATGACCTGTTCGATCGCGGCGTCGCGGCGCACAAGGAGGTGGAGGACACCGACCGCGAGCAGGCCGAGGCAGAGGCCGCGCTGCGCGAAGCGGAAGCGGCCCGCACGGCGTCGGCAACGCTCGCCTCACGCGCCGAGGTCCGCGCCCCGTTCGACGGCGTCGTCGCCCGACGGTCCCACAACCCGGGTGACGTCGTGGACGCCTCGTCCACCGAGCCCATTCTGCGCGTCATCGATCCGCGCCGGCTCGAAGTCGTGGCGTCAGTCCCGATTGCCGACCTCCCGCACATCGCGACCGGTGCCGCGGCCCGCCTCCTCACGTCTGGTGACGACGAGCCGGAGGCGCTCAAAGTGATCTCGCGTCCGGCGTCGGTCGAGGCCCAGACCGGCGCGGCGCCGGTGCGGCTGACGTTCGCGAAGCCGACCGCGCTGCCGGCCGGGACACCGGTGCAGGTGGATATCGACGGTCAGCGCCGCAAGCAGGTGCTGCTCGTACCGCTGTCGGCGATCGTGCGTGAAGGGGAAGAGACTGCGGTATTCGTCGTGTCAGGCGACAAGGCACAGCGGAAGCCCGTGACCTTGGGCCTCGCGGATGCCGGGCACGTCGAGGTGAAGTCGGGCATCGCGGCCGGCGACAAGGTGATCGTCACCGGCCAGAACGGGCTGCCCGACGGCGCCGCGGTGAGCGTCGGCGCCGCGAAGGCCGAGGGCGCGGACGAGAAATGAGCGTCGCGTCGCTCGCCATCAAGCAGTCACGGGCTGCGGCCCTGGTCGCAGTCGCCCTGGTCGTGGCCGGGGTCATCGCCGCGCTGACGTTGCCGAGCAGCATCTATCCGCCCCTCGAGTTCCCGCGCATCGTGATCATCGCCCACAGCGGGACGTTGCCCTCGCAGGCGATCGCGCTGACCGTCACCCGCCCGATCGAGCAGGCGGTGATGGAGGTCCCCGGCATCAGGAGGGTCCGGTCCCGGAGCATCCGCGGCGCGACCGAAATCTCCGCGCAGTTCGAACCGTCCAGCGACATGGTCGTAGCGCTGCAGCAGGTGCAGAACCGGGTCGCGGAGATTCGCGGCGAGCTTCCGGAGGACGTCGAGCTCACCGTCGAACGCCTGACGCCGGCGGTGTTTCCCGTCCTGATCCTGAGCGTCACCGGGAGCCTGTCGACGCCCGAGCTCACCGACTACGCGCTCTACGTGATGCGGCCGACGCTCGCCCGGGTGCCCGGCGCCGGCCGGATCGAAGTGCTGTCGAGCGAGACGCGCGAGATCGAGGTCGTACTCGATCCGCTCAAGCTGACGTCGGCGGGACTCACCGTCGCCGACGTCTCTGCGGCGCTCAAGGCGGAGAACCGGCTCGAGCCGGTCGGCCGCTTCACCGAGTCCGGACAGCAGCACCTGTCGCTCGCCTCGGGGCTGTGGACCTCGGTCGATCAGATCGCCGCGGCCCCGGTGCTGGTGAAGAACGGCGCCACCATCCGGATCTCGGACCTGGGCACGGTGAAGCCGGGCGCGCCAGACAAGACCGTGCTCATCACCGGCAACGGCAAGGACGCGGTCAGCCTGTCGATCTCGCAGCAGATCGGCGCCAACATCCTGACCCTCAAACAGGGCGTCGACGACGCCGTCACCGAGCTGACCCGCAGCCTGCCGGCTGGCCTGCATGTGACGAAGGTGTACGACCTCGCCGAGTTCGTCAGCGGCGCGATCGGCAGCGTCCGCGACGCGATCATCATCGGCGGCCTGCTCGCGACCATCGTCCTCATCGTCTTCCTGCGCGACATCCGCCTGACGATCATCGCGGCCCTGACGCTCCCCCTGGCGGTCATCCCGACGTTTCTCTTCATGCGGATCTTCGGGGGCTCGATCAACGTCATGTCGATGGGCGGGCTGGCCGTCGCGATCGGCCTCGTCATCGACGACGCGGTGGTGGTGGTGGAGAACATCCATCGGCACGCGACCGAAGGGGACGGCGATGTCGTTCGCGCGGTCGACGAGCTGATCGCCCCACTGGTCAGCTCCACGCTGACGACGGTCGTCGTGTTCGCCCCGCTGTCGCTGCTCTCGGGTGTGGTCGGCCAGTTCTTCCGCGCCCTGTCACTGAGTCTGTCGGTTGCCGTCCTGCTGTCGCTGGGACTGTCGATCACCATCGTGCCGCTGCTCGCGCGTCTCGCCTTCCGGCGCTCCCATCGTGAAGTGACGGCGCCTCGCGACAGCCGTCTGACGCGCGCCTACACCGCCACGCTCGGCGTCATGCTGCGGCGCCCGCTCGTCGCCGCGATCACGGCCGTGCTGCTCGCCGCGGTCACCGTCGGCTTGTACCAATTCACCGGCACGGGCTTCCTGCCGCCCGCTGACGAGGGCGGCTTCGTGCTCGACTACCTGACGCCCGCGGGCTCGGCACTCGAGGAGACGGATCGCCAGGTGCGGGCGATGGAAAAGGTCCTGGGCGAGACGGCGGAGGTCGCGTCGTGGTCGCGGCGCACCGGCTCGGAGCTGGGCCTGTTCGCCACGGCGCAAAACTCCGGCGACATTCTCGTCCGCCTCAAGCCAGCCGGCCAGCGCGATCACTCCGCCGAGGAGGTCATCAGCGAGTTGCGGCCGAAGCTACAGCAGGCGGCGCCGCTCGCCGAGCTCGAGTTCCTGCAGCTCCTGCAGGACATGCTCGGGGATCTCGAGGGCAACTCGACGCCGATCGAAGTAAAGGTCTTCGGTGACGATCCGGAAGCGCTGGCGGAGGCCTCGGAGCCGGTCGAAACGCTTCTCGGCAAGATCGACGGGGTCGTGGACGTGGTCGGGATGCAGCGCGGCAACCCGGAGCTGACCTGGAACATCGACCCGACGGCGGCCGCCCGCTTCGGCCTGACGGTTGCCGACGTCACCGCGCAGCTGAGCGCGTCATGGCTCGGAGATGTCAGCACCGATCTGCGGCTCATGGACCGCCGCGTCCCGGTGCGGGTCCGGCTGCCGGACGCGGTTCGCTTCAATCCGGCGCGCTTGTCGCAGACATTGCTCAAGTCCGCTGACGGCCACCTGGTTCCGTTGTCGAGCATGGCGAGCACGAGCCGCGCGAACGGGCAGTCCGAGTTGATGCGCGAGAACCTGCGCGGCATGGCGCTGGTGACCGCACGCCTGGAGAATCGCGACCTCGGCAGCGCCGTCGCCGAGATCCGCGACAAGCTCGCCGGCATCAAGGTGCCGCTCGGCTACACGGTGGAGATTGGCGGCCAGTACGAATCGCAGCGTCAGGCATTCCGCGAGCTGCTGATGGTCTTCGGGATTGCCGCGGCGCTGGTCTTCACCATCCTGGTGGTGCAGTTCCGGGAGTTCCTGCCGGCCATCCTGATCATCGCCGCCGCGCCGGCCTCGCTCGGCGGCGCGCTGCTCCTGCTGATCCTCACCGGCACCGACCTCAACGTCTCGTCGGCCATGGGCCTGATCCTGCTGGTCGGGCTGGTGGTCAAGAACGGGATCATGTTGATCGATTACGCCGAACGCCTGCGTGACAGCGGCGAGCCGATCGCCACCGCAATCGGCCACGCCGCGCGGATCCGCCTGCGCCCGATCCTCATGACGACGTTCTGCACGCTGTTCGGCCTGCTCCCCCTGGCGCTCGGTCTCGGCGCCGGCGCTGAGCTCCAGAAGCCGCTCGCCCTGGCCGTGATCGGCGGCCTGGTCCTCTCGACGCCGGTCACACTCCTCCTGGTCCCCGGCCTCTACGCCGCGTTCTACAGAGGCCGCCAGAACCTTGAACTTTGAACCGAACCCCTGAACCGTGAACCCAACCTTGAACCCCATGAAGCAATGAACCTTGAACCTGTACTCGGTTCATAATCCCCCATGCCCATCCTGAACGTCGAACACATCGCCTGGAACGTTGCCGATCCCGCTGCCGTCGCCGACTGGTATGTCTCGAACCTCGGCATGCGCGTCGTCCGCAGCGGCCCGGCGCCGATGCACATGCGCTTTCTCGCCGATGCCAAGGGCCGCGCTGTCATCGAGATCTACAACAACATCGCCGATCCGATTCCGGACTACGCCGCCCAGCACCCGGCGCGGCTGCACTTCGCTTTCCACACTGACGATCCCGACGGTTCACGCGACGAGCTGATCGCGGCGGGCGCGACCCTCGTCGACGAGCAGACCGCCGCCGACGGCTCGCGACTGGTGATGCTGCGCGACCCTTGGGGGCTGGCGCTGCAGCTGTGCAAACGCACCGCGCCGCTGCTGCCCGCTTGATCCGCAGGCGCTGCCGTCATAATCGGCCTCCATTCACCGGGGCCGAGGAGGTCCCGTGCGCGCACGTTTCATTGCCCTCCTGCTGATCGTTCATCTACCGTCTGCGGCTGCGGCGCAACACGTGCCGACGGTGGACGACCTGCTCAACGTGACGACAGCCGGCGGGGCGCACATCTCACCCGACGGCAAGTGGGTGGCGTACACGGTCTCCGAGGCCGACTTCAAGCAGAACGCCTTCATCACCCAGGTCTGGCTCGCCAATGCTGCGACAGGAAGGAGCGTGCAGCTGACGCGGGGCGAGAAGTCCGCGACCAGTCCTCAATGGTCACCGGACAGCCAGTGGCTGGCGTTCACGAGCCAGCGGGTCGGCGACAAGACGCAGATTTTCGTGCTCCATCCCGACGGCGGTGAGGCCCTGCAGCTCACGAAGGCGGAGAACAGCGTCGGCGCGTTCGACTGGTCGCCCGACGGCAAGACGATCGCGTTCACCGCCAGCGACGCCGATCCCAAAGTGGCGCGGGCACGCCAGGAGTATCTCGGCGGGTACGAGGTGGTCCGCGAAGAGTACGAGTTCAGGCAGCTTTGGACCCTGGACATAGCCGAGGCGCTCAAGAGCCCGGTTGCAGGAACGCAGATCACGAAGGGGACCGCCTATACGGTCGGCTCATTCTCATGGGCTCCGGACGGATCGAGGATCGCCTTCAGCGCGACGGTGAACCCCGATCTCATCCAGGGCGGCACCGCGGACATCTACCTGATTACCGTGGCGGACAAGTCGGTCAAGAAGCTGGTCGGCCAGGCCGGCCCTGACACGGACCCGGTCTTCTCACCCGACGGCCGGATGCTGGTGTTCTCGTCGGCAATGGGCAGGCCGAACTACTTTCACGCCAACTCGCGGCTCGCGATCATCCCGATCGACGGGGGCCTGCCGCGCTCGATCACCGACACGTTTGACGAATCGCCCGACATCGTGGCCTGGAATGCCGCCGGCCTGTTCTTCAGCGGATCGCAGAAGACCGCCACGCACGTGTTTCGCGTCGACCCCACCAGCGGGACGTTCACCCGCGTGACTCAGCCCGATGCGCTGATGCTCGGCAGCGCCAGCTTCACGAAGGACGGCAGGACGCTCGCCTTCACCGCGCCGTCGCCGACCTCGTTGAACGAAGTGTTCATCTCGACGGTGACTCCGTTCGCGCCGCGGCAGCTGACGACGATCACCGACCAGGTGAAAGGGTGGACGCTTGGCACCCGCGAGATGATCTCGTGGCCCAGCCGGGATGGAACGATCATCGAAGGCGTTCTGATCAAACCGGCCGGCTTCGACTCGTCAAAGAGGTACCCTCTGCTGACGATCATTCACGGCGGCCCGACCGGAATCGATCGGCCGACCCTCCTGGACATCCGCTACTACCCGAGCGACATCTGGGCCGCGAAGCCCGCCCTGATCTTGAAGGTGAACTACCGCGGCAGTGGCGGCTACGGCGAGAAGTTCCGGCAGTTGAACATCAGAAATCTGGGCGTCGGTGACGCCTGGGACGTGCTGTCAGGCATCGACTATTTAATCGCCAAAGGGTGGGTCGATCCGAAACGGGTGGGCTGCATGGGCTGGAGCCAGGGAGGCTACATCTCCGCCTTCCTCACGACGTCCTCCGATCGGTTCGCGGCGATCTCGGTCGGCGCGGGGATCTCGAACTGGGCGACCTACTACTACAACACCGACATCACGCCGTTCACGATTCAATATCTCGGCAAAGACCCAGCGCTCGACCCGGAGATCTACGCCAGGACATCGCCGATGACGTACATCAAGCAGGCGAAGACGCCGACGCTGATCCAGCACGGGGAGCTCGATCGGCGCGTGCCGATTGCGAATGCCTACGAGCTGCGCCAGGGGCTGGAGGATCGCGGCGTGCCGGTGGAGATGGTGGTCTACAAAGGATTCGGGCACGGCATCACCAAGCCGCGCGAGATGCGCGCGGTGATGCTCCACAACCTGGGCTGGTTCAACCACTACCTGTTCGGCGAGCCCCTGCCGGACTTCGCCAAACCGGAGTTGCCCAAGAAGTCCGACAGTGACGCGGAAAAGCAGTAGTGCACGCCCTGAACATCGACTCTGAAGATCTAGGCGGATGCTGAACATCGCATCCTGCATGGCACGTGGCACATGGCACATGGCACATGGCAGATGGCAGATGGAGCTAAGGCACCTTGCGTCTGGCATCTCACATTTTGAGGCGGACGTTTTCAGCGGCCCGCTGGCCAGCCTGAGGAGTCCCGCCTCGTGCTAATCGCTCCTGAGCGCGTCCAGGAGCCGGCCGCTCATCGCGGCACGGGTCGCAAGGTATGCCGAGACGAGCCCGGTCGCCGCGACGATCAGGAGGAGTAGCGCGAGGCCGGACCCAGGCCGGGTGCCGCCGCGATTGAGCCACGCCGGGGCAACGGCGAGGGCGGCGCAGATCGCTCCGGCGCCGAGTCCGGCCCCGAGCAACAACGCGGCTTCCGCCAGCACCATCGTCGACAACCGGGTCCCGTCGTAGCCGACCGCGCGGAGGAGCGCCAACTCGCGCCGCCGCTCCGTGACGTTGCGGAACATCACCGCCGCAAGACCGAGCGTGCCGAGCAGGAGTCCCAGCCCCCCGAGCGCCTGGAACGTGGAGAGGTAGGTGTTCTCGACGCGATGAAAGGCGGCGAGGCGCTCGGTGGTCGCTACCGCGTCGGCCCCGAGATCGCCGAGCTCGCGCTCGAACACACCGGCGAGGGCCGTGGCCTGCGCGCTCGTCCGCACTGACGAGTCCTCGACCAGGAAGAACTGGTAGCCCTGCTGCGAGGGAAACGCCTGCGTGAAGCGCGGCTCAGCGACGATCACCTCGCCCTGGAGCACGCTGTCGCGCAGCGCGCCGACGAAGCGCAGCATCAGCGGCCTGTCGGCGCCCGTATCAATCGTGAAAGAATCGCCGACACTGGCGTGCAGCGCGTACTCGAGCGAGGTCGCGTCCGCTATCGCCGGAATCGCCCCATCTTCGAACGTGCGGTTGAGCAGCAGCCACGGATTCGCGCGCTCGGCATCGGTGCCGGCAATGGACGACGCGAACGTGAAGCGGTTGGCGGTGATGAAGTCCGGCGTCGGCGCGATGATCGTGGGATTCGTCGGCCGATAGAGGTTGAGGCAGCTCGCGTCCTGGCCACGGCGCAGGCGGAAGCGAGCGATGCGGGTCTGCGCGAGCTCAGGCCCGTTGACGAGCAGTGCGGCACGTCCCTCGGCTGTGCCCGGGTCGTGGACCATGGGCAGCTCCGACTGCGCGATCAACGCGTAACCGCCGGTCCCCGAGTGCGGGTCTGTGGACGGAGCGTCCACGCCGCGGCGGAACGCATCGATAGAGAAGATCAGGAAGGTCGCCGCGGCGATCAGCGCTGCCGACAGGACGCTGCGCGCCGGCCGGGAGGACGCACCGCGAAAACCGAGCCGGACGATAGCCCACGTGCCGTGCCCCGCGATCGGCCGACGATCTCGCGCCCGGAGCCAGGCTCCCAGCCACAGCATGGCACCGCTCAGCAGGGACGCACCCGCGCCGAAAAAGGCCGCGGTCTGATTTGCCCGGCTCGCGAACCCCCAGGCAAGCAGGGCAAGCCCGAGAGCCGCCGCGGCAACCGCAGCGCCCACGCGCCACGACCGGCGTCCGCCCTGGGCTGAAGCAGTCCCATCCACATCCACCGTCTGGGCGTGCAGCAGCGCTCGCGGCGTCAGCCTCGCGACCGCCCGCAGTGAGACCACCACACACACCACAGCCGCCACCACGCCGCCGGCCGCACCGGCTGCCAATGACGGCCACGAGACGTGCACGTGAAGCTGGGTCGTGCCGACCGCGCCGATCCACCAGGTCCGCAGACCGAAGACGATGACCCTGGCGTACAGCACCGCACCCGCCGCACCGAGCACACCGCCGGCGGCGGCGAGGAGCACGGCCTCCGCTACCAGGAGGCGGCGGATCGTGCGCATCGTGAATCCTGACGCCCGCAGGATGCCCGTCTGCCGCAGCCGCTGCTCGACTCCGAGCTTGAAGAACAGCACCACGAGGAGCAGCGCGGACACGACGATGAAGAAGCTGAAATAGGTGAAGTACTCGCCGAAGTCGGTCGCCCCGGCCGAGGCCGCAAGGGCTTGCGCGCGTACCGGCACGATGGTCACCGCCATCGCCGACGGCGACAGCGCATGCCGCAGCGCGCTGTTGAAGGTCGCCACGAGGTCGGGCGAGGCGGCCGCACCGCTCACGAATCGGAGCGACGTCAACGCGCCGAATCGCGAGCCCCAGAGATCGCGGCCGCGGTCGTACGACAGGAACGCCTTGGGTGTCGTTCGGAACTCGTGCCAGTAGGCCTCGTCGATCGGACGGACCTTCGCGAGGTCGATCGGGAACGGCGGATCCCAATCCGCAAGACTCTCGGCCTGCGTGATGCCGGGATAGTCAGGAGCGAGG
>Ga0207701_10004534_pt1 | contig 14071 bp, 11 predicted proteins | sample KBSSwiSSwithPhiX_FD_184294 | JGI IMG/M metagenome (GOLD analysis project Ga0207701, IMG submission 184294) | Switchgrass rhizosphere bulk soil microbial communities from Kellogg Biological Station, Michigan, USA, with PhiX - S5 (SPAdes) (version 2) | ecosystem: Environmental > Terrestrial >... | reverse complement strand
GAAGCGGTCGAACAGGTAGGCGGCGTCGTTAGGGCCGGGCGAGGCCTCGGGGTGGTACTGCACGCTGAACACCGGCAGCTCGGCGTGCCGCATCCCCTCGACGGTGTTGTCGTTGAGGCTGACGTGCGACAGCACCGCCTTGCCCTTCAGCGAATCGACGTCGACCGCGAAGCCGTGGTTTTGCGAGGTGATCTCCACCTTGCGCGTGCCCAGGTCCATCACCGGGTGGTTGGCGCCGTGATGTCCGAACTTGAGCTTGTAGGTCTTGCCACCCAGCGCCTGGCCCAGGATCTGGTGACCCAGGCAGATGCCGAACACCGGCAGGCCCGAGCGACAGAGCTCGCGCGCTGCCTCGACGGCGTAGCCGACCGCGGCCGGATCGCCGGGACCGTTGGACAGAAAGACCCCGTCGGGCTTCAGCGCCAGCGCGTCCTTGGCGCTGGTCTGGGCCGGCACCACCGTGACCCGGGCGCCGCCGCTGCGCAGGCGGCGCAGGATGCCGCGCTTGATGCCGAAGTCGTAGGCCACCACGTGGTGGCGGGTCGCCGGCTTGGGGCCGTCGCCTCCCACCTGCCACACCACCTCGTCCCAGTCGTAGGGCTGGTCGGCGGACACCTCGCGCACCAGATCGCGGCCCTCGAGCGAGGGGTGGTTGCGGGCCTTCTCGACCGCCGCCGCCGGGTCGGTGACCTTGCGGGTGATCACCGCGCGCTGCGCGCCCGACAGCCGGATGCGCCGGGTCACCGCGCGGGTGTCGATGCCGCTGATACCGGCGATGCCGTGCTCGGCCAGCAGCGCGGCCAGCCCGCCCGAGGCGCGCCAGTTCGAGACCACCGGCGACAGCGCGCGCACCACGAAGCCAGCGCACCAGGGGCGGCGCGACTCGAAGTCGACCGGGTTGATGCCGACGTTGCCGATCTCCGGCGCGGTCATGGTCACGATCTGGCCGCGGTACGAAGGGTCGGTGATCACTTCCTGGTAGCCGGTGATCGCGGTGTTGAACACGATCTCGCCCGCCGAGTCGGCGTCCGATCCGAACCCGAAGCCGCGGTAGATCGTGCCGTCCTCCATCGCCAGCAACGCAGGCGCGGTCGCCAGTGTGGATTGCCCGGACGGGCCGGACGTATCGGAGGGTTGGTTGCTCACGCCTGCTGCCTTTCTAGCGAGTGGACCACCTTACCGCCAACGATGGTCAATGTGGCGCGGCCGCGCAAGGGGCGGCCCGCGAAGGGCGTGTTGCGAGATCGCGACTGGAGCGCGCCGGGGTCGCAGGCCCAGGCGGCGTCCGGGTCGATGACGGTGATGTCGGCCGGCTGACCTTCGGCCAGCCGGCCGCCGGGCAGGCGGAAGATCGCCGCCGGCGCCGCCGACAGGCGGGCGATCAGCGCCGACGGGGTCAGCGCGCCAGACCGCACCAGCTCCAGCGCCAGCGGCAGCGCGGTCTCGAGGCCGATCATGCCGAAGGCGGCCTGCTCGAACTCGACGTCCTTCTCCACCGACGAGTGCGGCGCGTGGTCGGTGGCGATCGCGTCGATGGTCCCGTCGCGCACCCCTTCGCGCAGCGCCGCGACGTCGGCCGCCCCGCGCAAGGGCGGGTTGCACTTGGCGGCGGTGTCGTAGTGGGCGCAAGCCTCGTCGGTCAAGGACAGGTGGTGGGGCGTGACCTCGCAGGTGACCGGCAGCCCGCGGCGCTTGGCCTCGCGCACCAGGCGCACCGACTCGGCGCTGCTGACGTGGGCGACGTGGTAGCGCGCGCCGGTCAGCGCCACCAGCTCGATGTCGCGCGCCACCATCGACGACTCGGCCGCGGCCGGCTGCGCCTTGATGCCGGCGCGCGTGGCCGCCGGCCCCTCGTTCATGGAGCCGCCGTCGGACAGGGTCAGGTCCTCGCAGTGCTGGACCACGGTCAGGTCGAAGGTGCGCGCGTACTCCAGCGCGCGCCGCATCAGCTCGGCGTTCATCACCGGCCGTCCGTCGTCGGAGACGGCCACGCAGCCGGCCTCGCGCAGCTCGCCCATCTCGGCCAGCGACTCGCCCTTCAGCCCCTTGGAGATCGCGCCCACCGGGTAGACCCGCACCACGCCGACCGTGGCCGCGCGGCGCAGGATCAGCTCGGTGACCGCCCGGGTGTCGTTGGGCGGCACGGTGTTGGGCATGGCGCACACCGCGGTGAAGCCGCCGGCGGCGGCGGCGCGGGTGCCGGTGGCGATGTCTTCCTTGTACTCCTGGCCGGGCTCGCGCAGGTGGGTGTGCAGATCGATCAACCCGGGCACGATCCAGGCGCCGCCCAGGTCGATCACCCGCACCCCGCTGGGCAGGCCGCCCGCGATGCCGGCGCCGACCCGCGCGATCACCCCGTCCTTCACCAGCAGGTCGCCCTCGGCGTCGACGTTGCGCGCAGGGTCGAGCACCCGGCCGCCTCTGAGACAGAGATCCATATCGCCGGGACCCTTGAATAGGTGGTCGCGGACGGACAGTCAACGCCTATTTCCCGGCGGTCAGGATTCGCCGGTCTCGCCGCCGGCGAGCAGGTACAGGACCGCCATCCGGATGGCCACGCCGCGGCCGACCTGGTCCAGGATCACCGAACGCGGGCCGTCGGCGACAGATGGCTCGATCTCCACGCCGCGGTTGATGGGGCCGGGGTGCATCACGATGGCGTCGGGCTTGGCCAGCGCCAGGCGGCGGTCATTGAGGCCGAAGTAGCGCGAGTACTCGCGGGTGTTGGGGAACAGGCCGGTGCCCATGCGCTCTTTCTGGATGCGCAACATCATCACCACGTCGGCGCCCTCCAGCGCCGGCTCGATGCGGTCGTGGACGCTGACCGCCGCGCCCCGGCCGGCGGTCATCTCGACCAGCCCGGGCGGCAGCAGGGTACGGGGTCCGGCGACCCGGACCTGCGCGCCCAGCGCGGTCAGCGCGAACAGGTTGGAGCGCGCCACCCGGCTGTGGGTGATGTCGCCGCAGATCGCGACCACCAGACCGGCCAGCCGGCCCTTGTGCGCCCGGATGGTCGAGCAATCCAGCAGGGCCTGGGTGGGGTGCTCGTGCGCGCCGTCGCCGGCGTTGACGATGCGCGCCTTGATCCGCTCGGCCAGCATCACCGACGCCCCGGCCTGCGCGTGGCGCAGCACCACCACGTCGGGCGCCATGGCGTCGATGTTGCGCGCGGTGTCCAGCAAGGTCTCGCCCTTGACCGTCGAGGAAGCCGCGCCCGAGATGTTGATGGCGTCGGCCGACAGCCGCTTGGCGGCGATCTCGAACGAGGTCCGGGTGCGGGTCGACGGCTCCAGGAACAGGTTGATCACCGTCTTGCCGCGCAGGGTCGGCACCTTCTTGATCGGGCGTTCGGCGATCTCCAGGAAGCGCTCGCCCAGGTCGAGCAAGACGGTGAGATCCTCGGCCGACAGCCCCTCGATGCCCAGGAGGTGGCGGTGGCGAAACTCGCTCATGGCCGCCGCTCTCGTAGCACTACCCGGTCCGGCTCGCCACGTTCTTTCAGCATCACCCGCACCGACTCCGAGGCGGTGGTCTGCACCTGGATGCCGACGTAGTCGGGCTGGATGGGCAGCTCGCGCCGGCCGCGGTCGACCAGGGCCGCCAGCTGGACCGAGCGGGGCCGGCCATAGTCGGCCAGCACGTCCATCGCGGCGCGCACGGTCCGACCGGTGTACAGCACGTCGTCGACCAGGATGATGGTCTGCCCGTCGATGCCCGAGGGCAGATCGGTGGGGCCGATCTCCGGCTTGGGCAGCCCGTGAAACACGTCGTCGCGGTAAAGGGTGATGTCGACCGCGCCCAGCAGCGGCGGCGGCGTGGCGTGCGACGCCTCCGGGTCGGCCATCAGCGCGACCAGGCGCTGGGCCAGGAAGGCGCCGCCGGTGCGCACGCCGACCAGGTACAAGGGACGCTGTCCATCGGCGTTGCGCTCGATCATCTCGTAGGCCATGCGCCGCAGCGCGCGCGCGATGCCGGTCTGGTCGAGGATCTCGCGGCGCTCGATGAGGTTCGAGTCTGGTGGTGGCAGGCGAGCCATGGGTGGTGGTCAGAGATAATAGCGGATGAAGAGGTTGCTGAGCGCTCCCCAAACGCTGCGCGCCTCGCCCACCGACACCGACCAGGTCGACACGCCGGGCGCGCCCTCGTATTGAAAGGCCAGGCCGGTGGTGATGCCGATCGACAGCGCGGGCACGTCGATGAACCCGAAGTGCAGCTCGCCCTCCAGCTGGGCCCGGAAGGTGTAGAGCTTGGTGGCGGCGCCACCGCCGCCGGGTCGAAAGTAGATGAAGCTGGCCTCCGGGGTGGCGCCCACCGCCAGGTGACGCCAGTTGCCGAGCAGCAAGGTCACCCCGACGATCGGCCCGGCGCCGAAATAGGTGTCCAGGCGCGTCGCGCCCTGCCGCCCGCTGCCCACCGCCAGCGCCAGCGCGGCGTTCCAGGCCAGGTTGCGGGTCTTCCAGTAGCGCAGGCCGACCGCGCCCAGCTCGACGGTGCAGGGCGGCGGCGGGGTCGCAGCTGGGGTCGAAGGAAGGGAGACCGACGGGCAGCCCGCGGGGCGCAGCGCCAGCGGGTACGGCGCGGCGGCGATGCGACGCGCGTCGATACCCAGGTGGCCCACCACCAGGTCGTGGTCCGAGGGCGAGCTGGCCGCCGCCGGCGCCACCCCGGGGGCCGCCGGGGCCGGGGCCGCCGGCAGCGGGCCCACCAGCGGGGGCGCGGTGCCGGATTCCTCGGCGGCCGGCGCAGCTCCGGCGGGACCGGGCCAGGCGACCGCCGCCGTCCCGCCCAGGGCCGCCACCAGCGCGATGATCGGAGAGCGCCTCATCGCGACAGACAGATGCTGATGGGCTGGCCGTCCTTGGCCGCCGCGCAGAAGTAGCCCTGCGCGTTGCGCGCGCAGCCGCCCTGGGTGGTGCAGCCCTCGTAACAGCGGTACAGCGGCTCGTCGGAGGCGCGCTGGCTGCACACCGCCTGCGCGCCCGGACACAGGTCGCCGGCGCTGGCGCCGCCGGGCGCGCAGCCCTCGAGCACGCAGCTGCCGCCGGCGAAGGTCGGCCCCAGCGCGCAGGCGCCGCCGAGACCACAGCCGTCATCATTGGAGCAGGCCGCGCCGATCACCGCCGCCGCCTTGTAGCAGATTCCGTAGGTCGGATGGCAGGTGTCACCGCCACGGCCCGCGGTCTGGCAGGCGGTGTCGTTCTGGCAGGCGGCGGCCAACGGCGACGCGAACAGGCTGCGGCAGTAGCCGACCACCACGTCGTCCAGCGGGTCCGAGATGGTGCCGTTGTTGCCCAGCACCTTGGCCACGCAGCGCTGGTCGGGCCCGCATTCACTGGTGCGCATGCACGGGCCGGAGCAGAAGGCGCGCGTGCCGCTGCTGCCGACCCGGAACTCGCGGTCGTAGCATTCGCCGCTGCGGCACTGGGCGGGCGCGGTGCAGCCATCGCCCAGGGACCTGGCGCCGGACATGGCCTGGCAGGTGCGCACCAGCGTGCGCTCCCCGGCCCGCAGGCACCCCTGCCCCGCCGCGCATTCGCGCTCGGCGGCGCAGATCGTGCCCATCAGCTTGTCGCGGGGCGTGCACTGCCCGACCAGCGCATAGGAGTTGTTGGGCAGCGGGTGGCGATACTCCAGGCAGGCCGAGCTGGCCGGGCAGTCGGCGTCGATCCGGCACAGCTGGGTGCAGAACCGAGCACCGCCCGGCGTGCCGGGGGGCTCCACGCACAGCGAGTCGTCCTTGCAGCGCTGCGCGCTGGTGCTGTCGGTCGAGCAGGGCATGCCGTAGTCCAGGCCACCCGCGCGCGGCGCCACGCAGGTCAGCGAGATGGCGTCGCCGGCCGCGCTGACCTCGACCGCGACGCAGCTGCGGCCCTGGTTGCACAGCCGGTCGGCGCCGGACTGCGCGGTCTCGGTCAGGCCCAGCGTGGCGACCGACTTCAAGTAACCACAGGTGGCGATCGGACAGAGCGCGCTGCCGCTGCCGCCCTCCGTGCAATCGGCGTCGAAGGTGGGCCGGGCGTCGGCGGCGTCGACCGCGTCGGGGCCGGCGTCCCTGGTCGAGCTGACCCCGGCCCCGCTGTCGCGGCAGGCGGTCAGCGGCCCGACCAGAACCGCCAGCGCCCCCACGACGACCGCGACCGGGACCCGGGAATCGAGCTGCGCGCGCATCGGCATCGAGCGTCAGTGTCTCACGGATTCGCCCCACCCGCGCCCCCCGCGCGCGCGCCGGGTGGTCTATGATTCGCCTCATGGCTCCCGAGGATGCGGCCGCGAACGCCCACGTTAACCCCGGGCCCGCCACGCGCGCGGCGATACTGCTGATCGGCAACGAGCTGCTGTCGGGCAAGGTCGAGGAACAGAACGCGCGCTACCTGGTGCGCGAGCTGCGCGCGCTGGGCGTGGTGGTGGCGCGCATCGAGGTCATCCCCGACGACGCCGCCGAGATCGCCGCCACCGCGCGGGCTCTTTCCGCGCGATTCGACGTGGTCTTCTCATCGGGCGGGGTGGGACCGACCCACGACGACGTCACCCTGCCGGCGATGGCCGCCGCATTCGGCATGGGCATGATCCGCAGCCCCGAGCTGGAGGCGCTGCTGCGCGCCGCCTTCGGCGCCCGCCTGCACGAGCGCGACCTGCGCATGGCCGACATCCCCGACGGCGCGCGCCTGGAGTACGGCCCGCGCGGGCGCGGCACCACCTGGCCCGTGGTGGTGGTGCGCAACGTCTGGGTGCTGCCCGGCGTGCCCGAGATCTTCCGCCGCAAGTTCGACAGCGTGCGCGAGCTGTTCCGCGCCGACCCGATCTTCGGGCGCGCCGTCTACTCGCGCGAGAGCGAGGGCCCCATCGCCGAGGCGCTGGACGCCGTGGTCGCCGAGTACCCCTCGGTCGAGATCGGCTCCTACCCCCACCCCGGCGCCCCCGACTACAAGGTCAAGATCACCCTCGACGGCCGCGACCGCGCCACCGTCGACGCCGCGCTGGGCAGCCTGGTGTTGCGTTTGGGGCTGGCGGTCGTGCGCACGGAGTGAGTTTTAGAGGATTCCGGGGAGGTAAGGCATTCTCCGCACTGGTCAAGCAAGCACTCGCCGAGCCGTCCCGCGATCCGGACCAGAAGAAATGAACGCCAAGTCGCCCAGGACGCCAAGAATCCCTTGAGGCCCGGATCAGAAGCCCGGCGCTTCACCGCGTGAGGATGATTCGACGGATCCCTTGCTGAAGGAAGGGAACATTGAACTTGATGAGGAGCCCGAGGGTGAGGCGCGCAGCCTTGAGGTAAGAGCGCAACTGGACACCGTGGATGGGAGCCAAGACTGAGACGGCCTTGATCTCGACGATGAGGCGCTCGCCGACGAGGAGGTCGAGCTGTCCCTGACCGATCAGTTTTCCCTTGTAGTGAACTGCCAGGGCGACCTGACGGCGGAATGGAATGCTCCGGCTGGTCAGCTCGACGCAAAGTGCCTCCTCGTAGAACGCCTCGAGGAATCCAGGTCCAAGGGTGCGGTGAACCTCCAGGGCGGCGCCTATGACCTTGTGAGCCCAGCCATCGAGCTCGGCATCCGGCTCGCTTATGCCCGCGGCGTCATGGCGTTTCATCCCCCGTTTCGGCCGCCGGTTCCGCGAAGTTGCGCGCCGCTGACCGCCGGGTGATAGAACTCGGGCCCATGGCCGACGTCCCACCCTCTGTGAAAGGTATGAACGACATCCTCGCGCCCGAGGTGTCGAAGTGGCAGTTCGTCGAGGAGAAGGCGCGGCAGGTGCTGGAGTCGTTCGCCTACCGGGAGGTGCGCACGCCGGTGCTGGAGTACACCCCGCTGTTCGTGCGCTCGGTGGGCGAGGTCACCGACGTGGTCGAGAAGCAGATGTACACCTTCGACGACCGCGACGGGCGCTCGGTCAGCCTGCGGCCCGAGGGCACCGCGGCCGCCGTGCGCGCCTACATCGGGCGCGCCCAGTGGACTCGCGAGCCGATCACCCGCTGGTACTACATCGGTCCGATGTTCCGGCACGAGCGCGCCCAGCGCGGCCGCCTGCGCCAGTTCCACCAGGTGGGCGCCGAGCTGTTCGGCATCGCCGAGCCCACCGCCGACGCCGAGATGATCGCCATGCTGGCCGCCATGCTGGGCGAGTTCGGCCTGCGCTCCGCCGACATCCAGGTGACCCTCAACTGCCTGGGCGAGCCCGAGGAGCGCTCGGCCTACCGCGACGCGCTGGTGTCCTTCCTGTCGGCTCGGCGCGACCAGCTGGACGAGGAGTCACAGCGCCGCCTGGAGACCAACCCGCTGCGCATCCTGGACTCCAAGAGCCCCGAGGTGCAGGCACTGGTGGCGGGCGCGCCGGTGCTGCTCGACCACCTGGGCGATGACTCCAAGCGCCGCTTCGATCGGGTGCGCACCACCCTGGGCGCGCTCGGCGTCAGCCACGACATCGACCCGCGCCTGGTGCGCGGGCTGGACTACTACACCGGCACGATCTTCGAGATCAAGGTCAAGGCCGGCGACCTGGGCGCGCAGAACACCGTGGTGGGGGGCGGCCGCTACGACCGCCTGGTCGAATCGCTGGGCGGCCCGCGCACCCCGGCGCTGGGTTTTGGCCTGGGCCTGGAGCGCGCCCTGCTGGCGCTGCCGGAGGCGGCCGACAGCTTCGAGCCGTCGCTCAACGTCTTCTTCGCGCCGCTCGACCAGGTCGCGCTGGACTACGCCCTGCCCCTGGCTCATCGCCTGCGCACCGGCGGCGTGCGGGTGGAGATCGACCATCGCGGCGGCAGCCTCAAGTCCCAGCTCAAGCGCGCCGACAAGCTGCGCGCGCGCCTGGCGGTGATTGTCGGCGAGAACGAGGTGAAGTCGGGCCGACTCACCCTCAAGGATCTGGCCAGCGGCACCCAGCAAGAGGTCACCGCCGACGAGCTGGAAGCCAAGGTGCGGCAGGCGCTGGACTGACCGCCGCGCCGGCAGGCGCGCGCCGCCTCCGCCGCCGTTTGCCTTTCCAAAGGGCAAAAAAAATGTTCACGTCGGCGCGTGCGTTTCATCGACATCTCGACCCTCAGGGAGCTTGCCGCGCGGTCCTGGGTGCGCCGGAGCTTGCTCGCGCTGCCGGTGCTCGCGCTCATGACCCTGTTCATCGTCACCGAGCTGCGCGGCGTCGATTTCGGATCGCAGTGGGACGAAAAGGACTGGCACGTCGAGCCCGCCCGCAAGATGGTCAAGACGGGGGTGTTCCTGCCCCACCAGTACATCTACCCGACCTTCAGCAAGTGGCTGATGCTGTTGCCCGCGCTGCCCGCCGGGTTGGCCGCCGCTCTGAACAGTGGCTCCGATCCCGAGCTGATCAGGGGAGCGATGACCCAGGCCCTGGCCGGCCCCGAGTACGTTCTGACCGCGCGCGGGATCTTCATCGTGGTCAGCGGGCTGGCCATCCTCTGGGTCTACCTGGCCGCGCTGGCGTTGCGCCGTCCCTGGTGGGAGGCATTCATCGCCGCTGCCGGCCTGGCGCTGTCCTGGGAGTACGCCTACCAGGCGCGCTATCTGGCCAATGACTGTCTCCTGGCTCAGTTCGCCGCGCTGACCCTGCTCTTGCTGGCGGTCTTCCATCGCACGCGCCGCACCCGCTGGCTCTACGGGGCGGCCCTGGCCGCCGGACTGGCCACCAGCACCAAGTATCCCGGCGTCCTGCTGCTGCTGCCGATCGCGCTCACCAGCTGGTTCGCCCAGGCATCACGGCCGGCGGACGACCGCTTGCTTCGGGTGGTGGCGCTGTGCGCCATGGCCTTCGGCGCCTACCTGGTGACCACCCCTGGAACGGTGCTGGAGCCATACGTGTTCCTCAGCGACGCGCGCCGGGTCACCTATCTCTACGCGACCGGTCACTTCGGCTATACGGTCTCCGGGCCCGCGCGGCACTGGCAGCTGGCGCTGGAGTACCTGGGGCTGTGCTTCTTTTCGCCGTCCAAGGTGGTCGCCGCGCTGATGGCGGCCGGCGCGATCTGGGGCGCGGTCGGGTGGTGGCGCCACGACCGGCGTTTCGGCGCGGTGCTGATCCTGTTCCCGGGCGTCTTCCTGGCCTTCTTTTGCATGAGCTACCGGGTGGTGGTGGTGCGGAACTACCTGCTGCTGGGCCCATTCGGCGCCCTGCTGGCGGCGCGCGGGATCGCGGACGTCACCGGGCGCCTGCGCTCGCGCTGGCTGCGCGCGCCCCTGCTGGCGGCCTTCGCGGCGGTGGCGATCTGGCAGGCGGCGTTCCTGATCCGCGCTGGCGAGCGCATCCGCTGGCCCGACAGCCAGCGCGACACCCGCGAGGCGCTGGCCTACGTGGCCCAGCACCCCAACCACACCTTCCGGGTCTCGGGCCTGGTGCGCGCCATCGCGGCGGCACAGCGCCTGGTGATGCCCGCCAACGTCACCCAGGGCCCCGCCGACTCGGTGGTCTTCTTCTGCGAGGCCGAGGGTCCCGGGCCTTACTCCTGGAAGACCAACGATCCCTGGCTCACCGAGGCAGTGTTCGGGCCGATGGAGGTCAACATCAACTGGTACTCGAGCTGGCAGGGCGGCCGGGATCGGATCCTGGTGATGACCACCGAGAAGGCGCGCGGGACCGAGGTCAAGCTGGCGGAGTGAGCCGGCGATCACTCCCCGGCGCGCGCGACGCGACGAGGCCATTGACGTATCGGCGAAAGTATCGTGAGCTGTCGCGGTGCCGGACCGACGGTGGGCCGGCTGATGAAGCGCGGCAAAAACTAGCCATTCACGAGTCAGATCGGAGCGCGATGGGGGGAGAGTCATGATTGAAGGCGGCGTCGCTGGTGAGAAGGGTGTGGCTCGTCGCTTGCGCCACCTGCGCCCCCTGCACTCCCTGGGCCCCCTGGTCCGGTTGCGGCCGTTCGCGACCCTGATTCGCCGCCGCCCTTCCCGGCGAGAGCTGGTCGCGCTGGCGCTCACCGTCGCGATCGGCGCGCTGGTCGTCGCCACCTTCGCCGCGAAGAGATCCTGGCCGATCCTGAGGGGCGCCTCCTGGAGCGCGCTCTTGCTGGCCAGCATGGTGGGTTGGGGCGGCCTGGTCGAGCGGCTGGCGTCACCGGGCCGCCTGGCTGACGTGGGCCTCCGGCTGGCCTGGGGCATGGCGGGCCTGATCGCCGCCGGCGGCGCCTTGTGCCTGGTGTCGGTGGCGACCAAGCCGGTGCTGGTTGCGCTGGTTCTGGGTGGCGCCGCCCTCTGGATCATCGAGGCCTTTCGCCGGGCCCACATGGATGACGCCGACCCCAGCCATCAGTGGACCGGCTGGCCCGCGGGCGTGATCGTGGCGCTGACCGTCCTGCTGGCGCTGGCCGCGACCTGCTACCTGGGGGGCGTATCGGGCAGCACGCTCAACCTCAACGACGACCACGCCGCGTACCTGGTGTTCCCGCCGAAGATCCTGGCCACCGGCACCTTCCTCGAGCCGTTCAGCCTGCGCCGGGTGACCGCGCTCGGCGGCCACTCCTTCCTGCAGGCGCTGACCCTGGCCGCCGGCGCGGTCAGCCCGGTGCAGGCCGCGGTGCTGGATCTGGGCGTCTCGCTCTTCGCGGTGATCGCGCTGATCCTGGGCGCGCCCGACAACCGGGCGCCGCGCGCGACCAAGATGCTCTGGGTGCTGCCGGTGATGGTGATGGTGGCGCTGCCCAACATCCGCGCCAACAGCGCCAGCGAGGTCTCGGGCGTGGCCGCGTTCGTGGCCCTCTACCGGACCGCGGCCTGGAGCGGATTTCGCGCGCAGCCGATCGCGCGAGCGGTGCTGCTGGGGTTCCTGGCGGCGGCGGCCTGCACGCTGCGGCAGTCGTACTTCGTCCCGGCGGCGATCTTCATGGTCGCCTACTACCTGCCCGTCGCCATCGCGGGGCTGCGTGGGCCCCACTCCGAGCGGCGGCAAAACCTGACCGCGGTCGGCGTCGCCGCGGCGGCGATGCTGCTGTTCTTGCTGCCGTGGGCGATTCTGTCCTATCGCTCGCACCGGACCTTCTTGTTTCCACTGATGAACGGCAACTACCACGCCGAGTACGGCGGCCTGACCACCCAGTCCAAGCTCGAGGACCGCCTGAAGTTCTTCTGGCTCAACATCTGTTACTGCACCCCGATCCGAAGCATCCCGTTCTTCCTGCTGGCGGGCGCCTTGATCCCGTCGCGCAAGACCGGGCGCGCGCTGCCGGCCCTGTTGATCGCCACCGTGGTCGGCTTCATCGCGGTGGTGTACAGCCTGCCGCTGTCCGACGAGAAGAACATCGCTCGCTACTACTTTGGCTTCGCGGTCGCCGCCGTGGTGGCGGTGATCCTGGCCAGCATCGCCGCGCTGCCGCGCCGCCGCGACCAGCCCCTGCGCGCGCATCACCTGATCCCGCTGGTGTTCGCCGCCGCCGCCATCGTGGCCCACGTGCAGGAGATGCGCGACCTCCTGTACAAGGAGTACCTGCACCTCGAGGAGGTGATATCCAAGGCGCGCACCAAACCCTCGCCGCTGCTGGCCAAGACCGAGAACTACAAGGCCTTGCAAGGCGCGGTACCCCCGGGCGCGCGCATGCTGGTCATGCTCGACGAGCCCCTGTGGTTCGACTTTCGCCGCAATCCGATCGATATCGTCGACCTCCCGGGCGCGGTCAGCCCCGCGCCGGGCATGCCGCTCGACGACGATGAAAAGCTGGCCACCTACCTGCATGACCGCGGCTACCGCTACGTCGCCTTCGTGCGCGCCGCGGCCTCGAAGAGCCTCTACCGGCGCACCCACTGGACCAGGCTGCTGACCGCCCCCGAGGAGATCTGGCGCAAGTCCGCGCCTTTTTACCTCAAGATGTTCGACCGCTGGGATGGGCTCGCGGCGTCGCGCGCGCACCTCTACGACGACGGGCAGATGGTGGCGCTCGATCTCGAGATCCGCAAGAAGTCCTGACCCGCATCGACTAATCTGGAGCTCTCATGATCATCGGACGCAGTCCTTTACGGGTGTCGCTGGGCGGCGGCGGCACCGACCTCCCCTCGTATTACCGCGAGCACGGCGGCTTCCTGGTGGCGGCGGCGATCACCCAGTACGTCTACGTCACCCTGGTTCGCACCCCGCTCGAGGAGATCATCCTGCGCTACTCGAAGATCGAGCGCATCAAGACGGTCGGCGAGATCCAGCACCCCATCATCCGGGAGGCCTTGCGGCTGACCGGGGTCGAGGGCCCGCACATCGAGCTCACCAGCATGGCCGATATCCCCTCGGGGACGGGGCTCGGGTCCTCCGGCAGCTTCGGCACCTGCTTGCTGCGCGTGCTGCACAAGTTCAAGCGGCAGTTCGTGCAGCAGCGCGAGCTGGCCGAGATGGCCTGCCACATCGAGATCGACCTGCTGAAGGAGCCGGTGGGCAAGCAGGACCAGTACATCGCCGCCTTCGGCGGCGTGACCGTCTTCGAGTTCAACCCCGACGACACCGTGAGCGCGCGGCCGGTCATGGCCTCGGATGACACCCTCGACCTGCTCGAGGACAGCCTGGTGATGTTCTCGACCGGCTTCTATCGCGCGGCCTCCCAGGTGTTGAAGGAGCAGGACGATCGCAGCCGGGACAAGGACCGCGCCATGATCGACAACCTGCACTACATCAAGGACCTAGGTCGCAAGAGCCTGGCGGCCATCGAGCGCGGCGACCTCAACGCCTTCGGCCGCTACATGCACGAGCACTGGCAGTTCAAGAAGCAGCGCTCGAAGATGATGAGCAACCCCGAGATCGACGGCTGGTACGAGCTGGCGATGCGGAACGGAGCGGTGGGCGGCAAGCTGATCGGGGCAGGCGGCGGCGGTTTCCTGCTGTTTTACACCGAGGAGAAGGGGCGGCTGCGCAAGGCCATGCGTGGCGCCGGTCTCATCGAGGTGCCGATCACCTTTGACTACGAGGGGACCAAGATCCTGTAGTCGTCGCTGGTCCGGGCCGCCGGGGCGCCGGACGCACGGGCGGCGCGGGCGGGGGCGCAGGAAGCGGCCCGGTCCGAGGCAGCCAGGGGCCGTAGACCGGGGGAGGCGGTGGAGCCTGCACCGCGACCGGCGGGCGCGGCGGAGGCGTCGGCGCCACGGGT
>Ga0207701_10004532_pt1 | contig 14073 bp, 13 predicted proteins | sample KBSSwiSSwithPhiX_FD_184294 | JGI IMG/M metagenome (GOLD analysis project Ga0207701, IMG submission 184294) | Switchgrass rhizosphere bulk soil microbial communities from Kellogg Biological Station, Michigan, USA, with PhiX - S5 (SPAdes) (version 2) | ecosystem: Environmental > Terrestrial >... | reverse complement strand
AAAGAAGCCACGACCTATACATTCAAAATGGATTATTACTGGATGATGGGTGATAATCGTCATAAATCGCAGGACTCCCGATTTTGGGGATTTGTTCCGGAAGATCATATTGTTGGTAAAGCGTCCATTATATGGTTTAGCTGGGAGCATGGTCCAAGGTGGAATCGTTTGTTCAGATTTGTAAAATAAATCGTGAGTCGTCAATCGTGAATCGTCATTTGATGAGTTTCTATTACGTTTCACGTCTCACGATTCACGACCAAAACGCCTCTATGGTATGATGAAAGAGCGCAAATTTGAATTTTCTTTTGAGGTCTATGACAGCATTGATGAATTAGGTGCCGAAGACCAGCAATTACTGACTGAAGCCCGGAACGTTACTGAACAGGCATATGCTCCATATTCCAACTTTCGCGTTGGAGCCGCTGCGAAACTCGAAAATGGAAAAATTGTTACCGGGACGAACCAGGAAAACGCTTCTTATCCCGTGGGAATTTGCGCCGAAAGAGTTTTACTAAGCACCGTGTCTTCTCTTTATCCGGATGTTCCGGTTACCACCATGGCCGTGAGTTACCAGAGTAATAAAATAAAAAGCGATCACCCCATTTCTCCTTGCGGTATGTGCCGGCAGGCATTACTTGAGTTTGAGGGAAGAACCAGCAAACTGATTCGATTAATTCTCGCGGGAATAAAAGGAAAGATTTATGTGATCAGGTCAGCCAGTCAATTATTGCCTCTGGCGTTTAGCAGTGAAGAGCTAGGGTAGTTTATGTTTTTTAGTGTAAGGTTTTCGTCTGTTTTAAGAAAGAGCAATCACTCGTGGTTTACTCGATTTTTAAATTTTAGCCCTTTAGTCATCAAGAGCACGAGATAGTTGAGATTTCAATTCACCACATTCACCTTTCGGGAAACGGATAGAGTTAATAAATTCCAGTCTACTGTTACGTTCAAATTCTTCGGCGATATTATCCATGATCGAGCCGCCGCCGATTTAATTTGTGCAATACTTCCGGCACTTTCAATTCTAAGATATAGTGCTCGCGCGCTTTGCTCTATTTCAAGGTCTTCGAATAAACCTAACTTATTTTTTAATGACGTGGTGTCTTCGTGGCCCTTTGTGTTCGTGGTGACCTTTTCCTTTACGCAATCAAAAATATGGTCACAAAGCTCACAACGGACACAAAGGTTGTCATAACGGATACAACTACAGTAGTTCGTCTTCGGCGTTTGAATAGTCGCCATACAACAGAATCATTTCAGCTTAACAACTGAAAACCATAAACGATAAACTAAAAAAGGGTCTGCACTCCGTAGGCCACTTTCATCTCGTGTTCCAATAGCCATTTCTTTCTCCAAAGCCCTCCTGAGTAACCCACCAATTCTTTGTTTGCTCCAATTACACGATGGCAGGGGACGATGATGCTCACGTTATTTTTTCCGTTGGCGGAGGCAACAGCCCTCGTGGCTTTTGTGTCACCAATGCGGCGGGCGAGTTCAATATAACTAATCGTTTTGCCAAAGGGAATACTCATCAGTTCGGCCCATACTCCCTGTTGAAAAGAAGACCCTTCCTGGTGGATGGGCAGCTCAAATTTCCGTCTCTGTCCGTTGAAATATTGGATCAATTGTTCCACACATTGTATCAACATGGGTGATAAATTTTTTTTTCTGACGTCTAACCTTTGAACCTTATCGTTAAAAATGATCTCAGTTATGTAATCGTCAGTACCGGAGATTTTTAAAATCCCAACCGGTGAGTGATAATATGTAGTTTGGATCTCGGCCATGTCTGAACAAATATAAACAAACTAAACTCTTAGTTGTTTGTTACGTATTACCGTTGGAGCAACCGCGGCAGCCGATCGTTTGACGAAACCCATAATTTGGAAAAAAAACGGGATAATATCATTGTATTCACGAATTATTGCAGAACTTGACAATATTTAGTACGGAATAATGCGAAGCCAATTTCTTTTTTTTGTAACAATCATATGTTACTCACTGAAGGGTTTTAGTCAATCTTCTCAAAATGACAGTTTGCAAAATGCTACGTTGCCCGCCTGTATCCAATACGCACTGGAGCATCAGCCGCATATTCAGCAATCACTGTTAGATGAAAAAATTGCGAGGGCAACCATCAGGACAAAGCTGGGAGACTGGTTCCCCCAGATCAGCCTTGATGCATATTATCAACACAACATAAAATTGCCGACAAATTTTTTTAATGGGGCCTTTACAGCAAACGGAACAAGCAACATATCAAGCGTCGGAGTTTCAGGTACACAAAATATTTTCAATCGTGATGTTCTGCTTGCGGCAAGAACTTCGGGTGATATCAAAAAGGCCTATAGTCAAATCACAGACAGTACCAGGATCGGCATCATAGCAGGAGTTAGCAAAGCTTTTTATGATGTATTGCTGACTCAACGGCAATCGTCAGTGCTTGATGAGGACATCGTAAGATTGGACAGGAGCCTGCAGGATGCGTATAATCAATACAAGGGCGGCATCGTTGATAAAACTGATTATAAAAGAGCAACGATCTCTTTGAACAATGCCAAAGCACAACGGAAACAACAGCAGGATCTTTTAACTGCGAAATATTTTTATCTAAGGCAACTGATGGGGTACCCGGATAGCAGTCAACTTCAACTGCAATACGATAGCGCAGCATTAGAAAGGGAGATTGAGTTTGACACGTTGCAGGAAATAAACTACAACAACCGGGTGGAATACCAGCTGCTGCAAACAGAAAAGAGTCTTCAGCAATATAATCTGAAATACTACAAGTGGGGTTATCTGCCCTCTGCATACATCTACGGCGTTTACAATTTTGGTTATCTCAATAGTGACTTTGGAAAGTTATATGAAAGAGTTTTTCCCAATTCAAACGTGGGAATCCAGTTGAATTTCCCAATCTTCCAGGGCACAAAGAGAACTTACCAGGTAAGAGCAGCGAGATGGCAGGTCGAGCGCCTGGATTGGGATATTGCTTCATTACAAAGTATCATGCGGACAGAGTATGCACAGGCTTTGGCCCTGTATAAGGGTAACCTGGCAAACTATATTGCGTTAAAGGAAAATGTGCAATTGGCAACTGAGGTATACAATGTTATCAGGCTACAGTACCAGCAAGGAATTAAAACATACCTTGACGTAATTGTTGCAGAGAGTGATCTCAGAACATCGCAATTAAATCTTTATACATCGATGTACCAGCTATTGCAAAGTAAGATCGATGTACAAAAAGCATTGGGCACATTACATTAGTGATAATGACGATTGAATAAAAACTATGTCACATCTGGATATGAAAAATAAATTTTTGATGATCTGTTTTCTTTTCGGCATGACAATTTCGTTTTTTTCATGCGCAAACAAGAAGAATGATCCCATGAATGGGCCGCCGCCACCTGCGGCTGTAAACGCCGAAATAGCAGAAAGAGGCAAGGCTGTCTATTTTGATGAATATCCTGCAACCGTTGCTGCTTTGAATCAAAACGACCTGCGTGCGCAGGTCACCGGTTATATTACCGGAATTTATTTTAAAGATGGGCAGCGTGTACAGCAGGGACAAAAATTATATGATATTGACAAGCGGCAATACCAGGCCAGCCTAGACCAGGCCGTCGCGAATCTGAACGTAACAAAGGCAAATTTGGCAAAGGCTCAACAGGATGCTGATCGATACGCAGATCTTCTAAAACAGGATGCGGTGGCAAGGCAATTGTATGATCATGCGAAGGCGGATCTTGAGACTGCCAAGATGCAAATGGAAGCAGCAAATTCGGGCGTTCGCAACGCGCAGACCACAGTGAAGTACTCTACTATCTATGCTCCTTTTACAGGCACAATCGGTATATCGCAGGTAAAAATTGGCGTTTTGGTAACCGCTAATCAAACTTTACTAAACACAATTTCCTCCGACGACCCGATGGCTGTTGATATTGCCGTTGATCAAAGAGATATTGCCCGCTTTGTTCAATTGCAAAATAATTCGTCAGCAAGGAACGATTCAATTTTCGTTCTGAAATTGCCCGGCAATTTTACTTATCCGCAACCCGGCAAGGTAAGCTTGATAGACCGCGCTGTGGACCCGCAAACGGGAACCATTAAAACAAGGCTGGTATTTTCCAATCCGGAAAGTATGTTGAAGCCGGGCATGAACGTCAATGTCCGCATAAAGAATAACTCGGCAGATAGCTCTATGTTGATGATCCCTTACAGGGCCGTGATCGAACAGATGGGAGAGTATTTTGTATTCGTAGTAAATGACAGCAGCCGGGCCATTCAACAAAAACTTTCTCTGGGGCCAAGGATCAACGATAAAGTAGTTGTCCGGCAGGGATTGAATGAAGGCGACAAAATTATAACGGAGGGATTTCAAAGATTGAGAGATAGTGCAAAAGTGAATGTTACAATGTCAAAACAATTATGATCGCTGATACTTTTATAAAGAGACCCGTTACTGCTATTGTTATTTCCATTGTCATCGTGTTGATCGGTATTTTATCCATTCTTAGTTTACCAGTTAGTCAATATCCTGATATTAGTCCTCCAACAGTTAATATCAGTACGACTTATAATGGGGCAGACGCACAAACGGTTGAGCAAACGATCACGACACCGATTGAAACACAGGTGAACGGTACGCCGGGGATGGCCTATATTCAGAGTAACAGCACGTCAAGCGGACAGAGTACAATCACCGTTACTTATAATGTGGGCGCAGATGTTACTTCGGGCGCATTGGATGTTCAAAATCGCGTTGGTATTGCCACTCCCGCTTTACCTGTTGATGTAAAGAACTTGGGTATCCTGACAAGAAAACGCAATCCAAGTATTCTGATGCTGGTGGCCATTTATTCACCTGGTGGAAGTCACGCGGTAACTTTTTTGGATAACTACACAAATATTTTTGTAAAAAACGCTTTGCTTCGACTGAAAGGGATCGGAGATGTTTTTACCAGGGCTGATGATTTCAGCATGCGCATCTGGCTACAAACAGATAAACTGGCGCAAAAGGGACTTACTGCGAATGACGTAGTAATTGCGTTGCAGGAACAAAATTTACAGGTTGGAGCCGGCACTGTTGGTGCGCCTCCTCAACAAAATGTCCAGGCCTTTGAATACTCGGTGCTTACCAATAGCCGGTTAAGTACGCCGCAGCAGTTTGACAGTATTGTTGTACGATCAAATCCCGATAATGGTTCCATTGTTTATTTAAAAGATGTCGCACGGGTACAGCTTGGTAAATTTAGCTATGCAAGCAATTCTTTCGTGGACGGAAAGAGAGCGTCTTATTTACTCGTTTACCAGGCGCCTGGAAGCAATGCATTGGAAACCGCCGATGAGGTTTACAAAGAAATGGCTCAGTTAAAAAAATCTTTTCCGGTAGATGTCGATTATGTAGTGCCTTTTGAATCAGTTTCTGTCGTGAGGGTTTCGATCGAGGAAGTGATAAAGACTTTATTGATTGCGCTTGGATTGGTCACCCTGGTTGTATTTTTCTTTCTACAAAACTGGCGATCCACTTTGATCCCGGTCCTGGCGATCCCTGTGTCCATCATTGGTACGTTCGCTCTTTTTTCGGTACTCGGGTTTACTATCAATACCCTTACTATGTTTGGCTTTGTCCTTGCAATCGGTATCGTGGTAGATGACGCCATTATTGTAGTGGAAGCAGTTCAACATTATATAGACGACAAAAAGTTAACACCGACAGAAGCGACAATTGCCGCCATGAAGGAGATCTCAGGTCCTGTGGTTGCAATCGCATTAATATTAGCAGCCGTGTTCGTGCCTGTCGGCTTTATACCGGGTATCCTTGGCAGATTGTATCAGCAATTTGCAATTACCATAGCGATCTCCGTTCTTATTTCGGCGTTCGTCGCCCTATCTCTTACACCTGCATTGTGTTCGATCATGTTGCGCCCGCATCAACTGGACAAGAAAGCAAAAGGTCTAAATAAATTTTTTTATTACTTCGACTCCTGGTTTGAAAGAGTCGCGCATACGTACACTAATAGCGTAAGAAAAGTTATTAAGGGCAGCAGGTATGCAATCATATTATTGCTGTGTGTTATAGTCGGTACGTATTTTTTATTCAAAGCAAAGCCGACAAGTTTTATTCCAACCGAAGACGAAGGCCGTTTATATATTACCTATGAATTGCCGGAAGCTTCATCAACATCGCGGAGCCTCGTAACGTTGAACAGGATGATGGACAGCATCAAAACAATACCGGGGGTGGCTCACTATGCAGCTTTGGGTGGATTAAATGTAATAACGTTTGCATCGAAATCAAACGGAGGTACTATTTTTTGCCAGCTAAAACCGTGGAGCACGCGAACCAGCAAGACGCAGCAGATCCAGGGTATTATTGCCGAAATGCAGAAACGGTTTGCTTCATTCAAAGAGGCTAACATTCTTGTGATCCAGCCACCGGCAATCCCGGGATTAGGACAAACTGCCGGATTTACCTTTGAATTGGAACAGCAGGAGAGCACTGACGATATTAAGGAATTTGAGAGAGTAGCGAACACATTTATTAGTCAGTTAAACAAACGACCGGAGATCGCAAGGGCATTTTCTTATTTTACTGCAAGAACGCCGGCGTACCAGGTAGACGTCGACAGGGATAAATGTAAAAAGCTCGGAGTATCGATTGCAGACGTTTATAGCACCATGCAAACTTTTTTGGGCAGCCGCTATGTAAATGACTTCACCATTTATGGAAGAAATTTTCACGTGGTGGCGCAGGCAGATACCGTATTCCGGGGAGATATAAGAAATCTGGATCAGTATTATGTTCGAAACCAGGCAGGGCAATTATTGCCGCTGAGCGTTTTGACGAGCAGCAAAGTAATTGAGATCGCACCGGTGATATCACATTTTAATTTATTTCGCTCGGCAGAAATAAATGGGACTCCGAAACCAGGCTACAGTAGTGGCCAGGCGATCGAGGCACTGCAGGAAACGGCCAAATCATTACCAGCCGGCTACGGCTATGAATTTGCAGGATTGAGTAAACAGGAAATAGAGGCAGGCTCGAGCACCATTTACATTTTTGCATTGTCCATTGTATTTGTGTTTTTGTTCTTGACTGCACTGTATGAGAGTTGGTCCGTTCCTTTTTCCGTCATTCTCGCGGTACCACTGGCGGCTTTTGGTGCAATTCTTACTTTAATTTTTATTCCAAGATTGAGCAATAGTGTCTATTCGCAAATTGGTTTAATAACGCTAATCGGTCTTTCCGCAAAAAACGCCATCCTGATTGTTGAGTTTGCAAAGTTGCGAGTCGATAACGGGATGGAATTATTGAAGGCTACACTTGAAGCGGTGCGATTACGATTGCGGCCAATATTAATGACATCATTTGCCTTTATTCTTGGAGTGTTGCCTCTAGCATTTGCCAAAGGGGCTGGCGCTATTGCGCGATCAACAATTGGTTGGACTGTCTTCGGAGGAATGCTGGCAGCCACATCCCTTGCGATTTTTATCGTGCCGGTGCTTTTTGTAGTTATTATACGTATCGCATACGGCAAAAAGAAGCTTGAAGAATTAAAAGAATTGGGTGAATTTAAAGAACAGGGTAAACCGGCCATTTGAGATCAAACGTGTTTCATTCTCCCGGGTGATATTTTCTCTCGACATGTTTCATCACATCTTCCTTATAGAAAAGAACGTCCTTAAAATTCCCATCAATATACATTTGTGCCTGGTCGGTAAAATGTTTTGATGAAGGATCAAAGGATTGTCCACCCGTGACAATCGATTTTGCCTTTATTTTTTTGCCAAATTCAACGCAGGCGATAAAGCTGTTTCCTGAAAACCCGTACCGTTTCTTTGAATTAGCAACCTGTTTCGATTGAAAAGAAGGTAAAGAGCCCCAGGTCGCGGAGGCTAATCCCACCGGTAAGCTGGATTTATTATCGTCAAAATTTTCAGGATTACCGGTTCTTTGATACCTGTTTATATCACCCCATGGAATTTTCCAGGAGCCAAATCTTTGTTGAAGGTCTTTTATTGCATCGTAAAGCAAATTCAATTTTTCTTGCGATGAAACATTTTTCATTATCCGCGAAGCCCATTCAATAGCTAACGTTGTTGCCACCGAAGATGCAGATGAGTTTTTATCCCATGCCTTCAACAGGTCAATGGGCTCTGACAACATTTGTCGAAGTGAATCAGTTTCCCGTAATTCATCAAAAGCAAGAAAAAGCTGTGGTAATAAAACTTCGAACGCTGACAGGTAATGGCTATAACCAACTTCTTTAATTAACCTGTCAATCGTAAGATTTGTTTTTTCATCCAGTAATCGTTCCGCATTGATCGCACGATAATTTTCAAGATCGGGTGCCATATAAGTCGGGTAATCTTCCTTTTTGGGACTGCTGTTTCCTGAGACAGTAAACGGAGTGGAATTGCAATTCTGTATCCAACCGGTCTTGGGATTGTAAACGTGCACCATTTCATCAAGGGAATGCAGGCCTTTCCAGTTGGTCGAAGAAGTAGTTCCGTCAACGGGCTGAGCCCAGTCGAATTTCGAATCACGTTTTGGAATAAAGTTACCGTGCCAGTAAGCAATGTTTCCTTTGTCGTCTGCAAAAACTGTATTGTCAGAGCTGTTTGACCGCATGTTCATGATCTTTTTAAAATCTTCGAAACCTTTTGCCTTTGTACGTAACCACGATTGCATCAAGGCCGCCATTGAACGATTGTTTTCCTTAAGGCTTAGCCAATCTCCATTCCTGATTCCCATCACAGGCCCGTGACCGGTTGCATATAAAACAAAAACCTGGTGATTAAGGGTGTCCCCGGACTTATAATCGATTGTGATTTTCTTAGTTTTTACAGGTAGCCATTTTCCGTCGTAGAGATAGACGAAGGAGCCATTTCTGTTATCTATTTTTTCTTTGTATAAATCGGCTACATCAGCATCACTCGACGTGTGCATCCATCCGCAGTGTTCATTAAAGCCCTGGAATACAAAGAAAGTTCCCCACGTTACTGCACCGTATGCATTTAATCCTTCATCACTTACCATTTGCACTTCGGTCCGGAAATAAAAAGTAACATGCGGGTTGATATAAATCATGGCGTTCTTCGATTGTGTTCTTGACGGGGCGACCGCAAATCCATTCGACCCTGTTTCTTCGATCTCATCCTTCGCAAATTCTTTTTTTTGAAGGGAGACGGAAGGATCGTTTGCAGGGTATAAGTTCTTCATGTCCTCAATGGCCAGCTCTGCCGTTTGTGTGGCTGAAATACTTCCATTTGTTCTCATCAATGCGAACCAGGGTTCAAAACGTTTCAGTATCGATGGTTTTAGTTCTGGATGCCTGTAAAGAAAATAGTTTACTCCGTCAGCAGCGGCATCCAATAATTTTTTAAACCATGCCGGAGAATTCTTATAATCTTTTATTGCAGCGCTGCTGTCATAGATCAATCGCATTTGGAGATCATCGTACAAACCAGCTTTACCTATTTCTGACAATCTTCCCATCATTTCAAGATTATTTTCTTCTACTTTTTGAAAATTCTCTTCACACTGTGCATATAGTAATCCAAATACAGCGTCCGCGTCTGTTTTCCCATATATGTGGGGGATGCCCCAATTATCCCGTATGATAGTGACATGCTGAGCCTCCCCTTTGAACCTGGTTATTTCCTGAGAAGTAAATGTTTGAGAGAAAACAATTGATGGAATGAAGAATGATAGCAAGAAGTATTTCATGCTCCAAAAATAAGGGAGATAATAGATAAAGGATGATAGATAATAGATAATAGATGACAGATGATTCATGCGACGGATATAAAGGATAGCTAGTAGCGAACAGCTACTGGCTGATAGCTACTTTTGCAGTAAATTGCTTCTTCTATGGAAAGGAAAACAATCATCTGCGTAAAAAATCTGGTAAAGAATTATGGAAATTTTGAAGCAGTAAAGGGTATCAGTTTTGATGTGTACGAAAATGAAATTTTCGGAATGCTGGGTCCGAACGGCGCAGGCAAATCGACAACACTCGAAATCATTGAAACCCTAAGGGAGAAAACAAGGGGGGAGGTTATCGTAGACGGACATGATCTTGATAAAGAGCCTGGCGAGATAAAAAAGATCATTGGTGTACAGCTGCAGACGAGCGGCTATTACCCTGGTCTTAATTTGGTTGACCTTGTCGAACTTTTCTGCGGCTTGTATAACAAAGACATCGAACCGATGGAACTCCTGCAAATGGTGAATCTGACGGAAAAGGCAAAATCGAAATTTAAAGAGTTAAGCGGTGGACAGAAGCAAAGATTTTCGGTTGCGACCACACTTATCAATGATCCAAAGATCATTTTCCTGGATGAGCCAACGACCGGACTTGATCCGCAAGCGAGAAGAAGTTTATGGGAATTGATCCGGGCGATCCGCAAGCGCGGAACAACAGTCATCATTACGACGCATTACATGGATGAGGCGGAATATTTGTGCGATAGGGTAGCGGTGATTGATTCGGGAAAGATCATTGCTTTGAACAGCCCCGACCAGATGATCGATGATCTTGTGGCTTCTGGTTTTGAAAGACCCAAAGAGGTGAAGAAGGCAAATTTGGAGGATGTGTTCATTCATTTGACTGGACACTCGTTGAGAGAAGATTAAAACTGTTACATTGTTCGATTGATTAGTTGTCTAATGGTAAAATTGGTGGAGCGGTAACAATGTAACAATATGGCAATATCACAATCTAACAGTTGATATATGACAACAACAGCTATTGATCCAAGGTATCCGCTTGGTAAGTATGAACAGCAGCCATTTTCTATCGAGCGTAAAGTTGAATGGCTGGCGGATCTGAAGTTTCTTCCGCTTTTAATGGAAAACGCCGTTCTAAACCTCGATGAGGCCCAACTGCATACGCCTTACCGTGAAGGTGGCTGGACGGTTCATCAGTTAGTGCATCATGTTGCAGATAGTCACATCAATGCTTATTGCAGGATGAAACTTGCCCTTACCGAGGACAATCCAACTATCAAACCTTATGATGAGAAGCTTTGGGCTGAAATGAATGACGTGCAAAAATTACCGATAAATATTTCTCTCACTTTATTACATGCTTTACACGCCCGATGGTTTGAAGTTTTGAAATACGTATCCGACGATGAATGGAACAACAGGACCCTTTTTCATCCTGAGCACAAGAAGACGATGAGACTGTGGAATGTTCTCGGGAATTATGCGTGGCATGGAAAACATCACGTAGCACAGATCACTGCATTGAGGGAGAGAATGGGTTGGTAGAGTAGATAACACTTAATATTCAATGTTCAACGAACAATGCTCAATGAATATTGAAAATTGAACATTGAGCATTGATCATTTTTCATGAAGTGGAAAACTCTCTCCTCTGAGTACCTTTTTAAAGACACCTGGTTTTCTGTTCGTAAAGACAGGTGTTTAACCCCCGATGGGAAAATTGTTGATCCCTATTACGTTTATGAATTTCCAATGTGGGTTACTGCGTTGCCTGTAACGGAGGATAATAAAGTAATAATGGTAGAGCAATATCGCCACGCGATTGAAGAGATATCCCTTGAGATACCCGGTGGATGTGTTGATGATACTGACAACAATTTTGAGGATGCTATTGCCCGGGAGTTGTTGGAGGAGACAGGGTACTCTTTTAAGAAATTTCACTACCTCGGAAAGATCTCTGCTAATCCATCAACAAATAATAATTGGATGCACATGTTCCTTGCCACGGGCGGTGTAAAAACTCATGAGCAAAAATTAGATCACAACGAGGAGATTAATGTCAAACTTTACAGCCTTGGTGAGTTGAAAAATCTAATGAAGGAAAATAAGATCATCCAGGCCATGCACGTTACCTGTATTCTATATGGTTTGCAAAAATTAGGGGACCTTGAATTATAGAAGATCAGTAGCGGTTACGATTGTTATTGTTGAACTTATTGTATCCTCCGCCGCCCCTGTTACCGCCTCCGCCTCCGCGATATCCTCCGCCACCGCCACCACCGCGATAACCACCACCGCCTCCGCTGCTTCCTGATTGGCGGTCTTCCGCTGCTTTTACTACGAGGGGTTTTTTGCCAAGTGAAATGTTATTAAGCCCTTCGATCGCTTCTTTTGCTTCTGCCTCGATGGGCATTTCAACAAAACCGAATCCTCGGCTTTTGCCCGTTTCTTTATCCATAGCTACTTTAGCGGAATTGACCTTGCCGAATTTTTCAAATATTTCTTCCAATTCGGCATCATCAAGATCGTAAGGTAAACCAGCAACAAAAATATTCATGGCGGACTTTTTTGTGAAGGTACAGAACTTATATTGCTACGCGTTAATGATTTTCACTTATCAACCCGTCTTAGTCTAAATGTTGAAAAGTAAATACGGGCGAGTGTCATGACTAAGTAATAAATGAGTGTTTACCTTTAGTCCATGAAAGCGGTCCTCTTGTTGCTCTGCGTTAGTTGTCTCCTTGTTAAGGATTTTGCGCAGCATTGTCCCTGGGATTGTAGCGGTATGATAATGGTAGAAACCCCGGTCGCCAAAGGAGTGGTCTATAATTTAGAACCGGTATTGGTTGATGAAGAAAAAAGGGTGATCGTTGACACAATGTATGGAACTGATAAACCAACCTATGATCGTTGTGATTTTTTGTCTTATGACGATTTTACGAAGCAGCGCACAAAGAAAATTGCAATTCACCACTGGTACGAATACGATACGTTTTATCATTTTGCCGCTGGTCGCTATATTGTAAAATATAACTATTGCGAATACCGGGATCGGAAATTGTTCTTACGGTATTTGGAAGCTTCTGCGAAATCAAAAATTTATCACTACATAGAAATACCCGCCGGCAATCGAATACATCTCCACGATTACAACAGCCAGCTTCGTGAAAGAAAAACGGACGAGATAAGGAATGACCTCAAAGAATCGGTTTTAGTTTTGCATTGTGAAGAATGGAATTTGAAAAAGCAGGATTGCAATAATTAATCAGCTTCTTCTCTCTCCACTGAAAGAGTACATTCACCGATCAACGCTGCGAGGGCCCCTACTGCTGCGAGGACGGGCGCCAACATTGCTCCTACTACTCCAATGGTGAGGGGGAAAGTCATCAGCTCTTTGCCATGCTTATCTTTAATGATGATCTTCCTGACATTGCCTTCAGCAATTAAATCTTTTATTTTTTTTAATAACTGCTCACCGGTCGTGGTGAAAGTTTCCCAGGTAGTCTTTGCCATATCTGAATTTTTAGAAACATCAAATTTATTCCGTCGCCAGTTGCACTTCTCCTTTCATTATTGGCGAAGGCGATTTTGAATTTTTACTTTGTATGTATTTGTTGAGGAAATACATCAAAATGATTGTGATAGTCATTGTGCCGATCACTACATACCCCAACCTGTTATAATGTTCCAATACGCCACTTTTTGTTTGTACAACAATCAAGCCTGCCACGGCAGAAGCTATCCCCCCTGCAATTTGCTGAATCGATGAATTGATGCTCATAAATGCACCGCGATCCTGTGGCTCCGGTATGGCCGTCATTAGTGCAGATGAAGAGATCATCCTGGAAGAGATACCTATGTATAATAGTATGCTTAGGATGATTATGAGCCATAGCGGCGTCACGCCAAGGTTTGTATAGATGGCAACCATCGCCATTCCTATTAAAGAACCAACGAGGAATATGGTGTATTTGCCAATTTTGTCACTCAATTTGCCGATGGCCGGACCCGTAAGAATAGTAAAGACGCCTGATACGCCGTAAAGGATCCATAGTTGGTCCAGCCTGATCCCAAGATTGAAATTGCTGAATGTGCTGCCAAGCGGCATTAGCATGAAACCACCCGTCGCAAGTAAAGTAGTGGCCGTAAATGCGCGCAGGTAGTGAGAGTTTGAAATTGTTTTTACCAGGTGATGAAATGGATGCCTCTGGTCTGATCTTATTTTTAAATGCGCATTAATGGGTTGCATGTACATCGCGATGATAACTCCAACGGCAAAACAAAAGACCGCGATCATCCAGAATGGCGAATGCCATCCAAAACGATTAGCT
>Ga0207701_10004530_pt1 | contig 14081 bp, 11 predicted proteins | sample KBSSwiSSwithPhiX_FD_184294 | JGI IMG/M metagenome (GOLD analysis project Ga0207701, IMG submission 184294) | Switchgrass rhizosphere bulk soil microbial communities from Kellogg Biological Station, Michigan, USA, with PhiX - S5 (SPAdes) (version 2) | ecosystem: Environmental > Terrestrial >... | reverse complement strand
ATGGGCCAGGTGCCGCTCCTGACGCGCGAGCAGGAGGTGGAAATTTCCAAGCGGATCGAGGAAGCCGAAGGGCGGGTGGCTGAGCATGTTCATCGCTTCGGGTTTGTCGCGCGCGCTCACCTCGAGCTGGCGGCGAGGCTGGTCGAAGGCGGCGAACGCTTTGATCGCGTGATTCTCGATAAGAAAATCGAAAGTCGGGAGCGCTACATGAAGTTGCTCCCGCGTCTTTGCAAAAAAGTGCAGAAGATGAGCGTGGAATTGGAACACGAGTACGAGCATCTGACCCGTGCGGGTCAGCGCGATGCTTCCAAGGCGAAAAAGTTTGAGAAAGCCGTCGCCAAGCTGCAGGTCCTTTATCCGCAGTTCTACTTCAAGCAGCGGGTGACCGAGGAATTCGTGCACCTGGCCGACGAACATTACGCCCGCCTGTGCACCCTGCAGGAGGAGATGAAGAAGCGCGGAAAACAGCGCGGGCCCAGCCTGCACGCCAAACGGCTGCGGGAAATTGAAGCCACGCTCTGGCTTTCGACCGGGGAGTTTACCGAGCGCTACCAGGAATTGCGCGGCTGGCTGCGTAAAGCGCTTCGCGCCAAAACAGAAATGATCGAGGCCAACCTGCGCCTCGTTATTTCGATCGCCAAAAAATACACCAACCGCGGCCTTTCCTTTCTCGACCTGATCCAGGAAGGCAACATGGGCTTGATGAAGGCCGTGGAAAAATTCGAGTATCGCCGCGGCTATAAATTTTCGACTTATGCAACGTGGTGGATTCGCCAGGCCATCACCCGCTCGATTGCCGACCAGGCACGGACGATTCGCATTCCGGTGCACATGATCGAGACGATCAACAAGCTCATGCGAGTGCAGAAACAGCTTCTCCAGGAATACGGGCGGGAGCCAACGCCGGACGAAGTGGCGGAAGAAATCCTTCTCCCGGTCGATCGTGTGCGGGCGGTGCTCAAAATGGCGCAGCAGCCGATTTCACTTCAGGCGCCTGTTGGCGAGAGCGAGGAAACGAATTTCGGCGATTTCATCGAGGACAAAGGCGCGGAAAACCCCAGCGATATGACCGCGATCGCGCTGCTCAAGGAGAAGATCAAAGACGTTCTCGAGACCTTGACCGATCGCGAGCGCCAGGTGCTCGAACAGCGTTTCGGCCTGGTCGACGGCTACAGCCGCACGCTCGAGGAAGTAGGCCGGCAATTTCGCGTCACGCGCGAGCGCATCCGCCAGATCGAGGCCAAAGCGCTCCGCAAGATGCGGCACCCGACAAGAATTCGGCAGCTTGAGGGCTTCCTCGAAGCTGCCGATCTCCAAACTGTCCCAAAAGCGCCCGCTCCTGCCGCCTAACGAGGGCGGTGGTGGACAACGCGGGGCCCGTGGCGGTGGACCACCACCGGTCTCCCACGAACGAACGAGCGGCCATAGACCACCGGGCCATAGCCATACGATACGTATCCATAGGGGTAATACGGATATCCGTAGGCGTAGGGGTAATATCCGGCGTAAGGATAGCCGTAGGAATACCCGTAACCGACCGGGAAACCGATGCCGATACCGACACGCACCCCGGCTTCCGATTTCGCCGCGGCAGTGAAAGTGAATGCGCCCGCGACGGCCGCGATCAAAAGAAGCTTCTTCCAGTTCATTTGCTCACCTCCTTTCCTATAAATAACGTAAATTGAGACGCTGTCCCTGGCAAATTATTCACCCGTTTCTCCATCCCATCGCGGATAGCCAGTGACGATCAGATCGGGACCGATTCTCTCGAATCGCGTCTGCGAAAGTTTGGCGCCATCCGCGGTTGAGCCGGCGCCCTTTCCGGCCACCGCCAGGACGGGACCGCCGGTGAACAGGGGCGCGAGGTAGAATTGGACCTTGTCCACCAGTCGGGCGTCGAAAGCCTGGCCCAGCACATTTCCGCCGCCTTCGATCAGCACACTGGTGATCTCCCGCCGACCCAAATCGGCCAAAACTTGCCGGAGCGCTTTGTTTCGGTAAACCAGGGTGCGGGCCGCGAACCGATCGGCAAAAAGATGCGCATCTCGCGGCAATTTTCCGGAGCGCGAAAGAACGACACGCCACGGTTGGCGCGCACCTGGTATCCCACGCGTGGTCAGGCGTGGATTATCGCGGCGTAACGTTTCCGCGCCGATCAATATTGCGTCAACTTGTGCCCGCAGTCGCATGGCATGCCGACGCGCCACTGGGCCAGTCAGCCAGCGTTCTTCGTTAGGAGCCCTTGTTAGGCGGCCGTCCAAGCTCATCCCGCATTTCGCGATTACAAAGGGTTTCCCGGTCACGATCCACTTACTGAAGGCCTCATTCAGTTGACTGCATTCGGCCACCAACACAGCCGTCGTCACCCTAATTCCTGACGCTCGCAGCTGGTCGATCCCGCGTCCGCCATGCAATGGATTAGGGTCTGTTGCTCCGATCACGACCCGCCCCACGCCCGCACGCACAATCGCGTCAGTGCAGGGTGGGGTGCGGCCGATCGTGGAACACGGTTCGAGCGTGATATAGAGCGTGGCCGGACGAAGCGAGCCAGTCGGGGCGGCGGCCAGGCATTCGATTTCCGCGTGCGGCAGGCCGCTGGCCCGGTGATAGCCCCGGGAAATGACGCGCTGGCCCCGGACAAGAACTGCTCCAACCGCCGGATTTGGACTAGCGCTTCCGATCCCCCGGCGAGCTGCGGCCAGCGCCGCCCGCATGAAAGCCTCGTCTGTTGAATCTGCCATTGCCGAACGCTAAGCAAATGGGCCGCGAGTGGCAATGGATTCCGCTCTTTCATCACAACGATGGAGGGAATATTCGAGAGTTACATTCTGACACAGGTAGCAATTAATGATTTGTGCAATCTTAGCGCCATTTTGGCTCGAATCACCTCAATATCAGTTCAATTATAAATCTTATTAAATCATACAACTCCAGTAAATTGCATTCCACATCAGCCTTACTTTACTGTGTGGCATGCGCCAAGCTTAACATTCTGACGTTGAAACAAACATTCACCAGAAAGAACAATTCACAATGAGCCTCATTCGTTATCAATCTCCTGAACTATCGACCTGGCCTGCGTTAGATCGCTGGGCTGATCTCCGAGACGAGCTGAACAGCCTTTTCGATCTGCCAACGACGGGCAATCTTGCCCGGCAAGCGCAGCTCTTCAGCGGCTGGACACCGGCTCTCGACCTGTATCAGAACAACGACAACGTCGTCGCTGTCGTTGAGCTCCCAGGTATGCGCAAGGAAGACATCGACGTCTCGCTGCATGACGGCATGCTGACCATCGCGGGTGAACGCCAGAGCTCCGCGGGCGAAGGTGAAAACGCGGAACGCACCGAGCGTTTCAGTGGCAAATTTCGTCGCAGCGTCACCCTCCCGACGCGAGTCGACGCGAGCAAAGTCAGTGCCTCTTATAAAGACGGCATTCTCACGGTCACCCTCCCTAAGTCTGAGGAAGCGAAGCCGAAGAAAGTCGAAGTCAGCATCGAATAATCACCGTCGGCGGACCCAATTCGCCGACAAAATTCAAGAAAGGAAATCCATGACCACCAACTTAGTACGCGAAAATAATGGAAGAGCGGCCGGTCGCCGCGAACTCGAGAAGTTCATCACTCCGCCGGCGAGCGTCAGCGAAACCGCCGACGGCTACCTCCTGGAGCTCGAGATGCCTGGGGTAAATAAGGACGGCCTCGAGATCTCGATCGAGAACAACGAACTCTCGATAATCGGTCGTCGTTCCAACCCGGCGATCGACGGAACACTGGTCCATCGCGAATCCCGGGCGCAGGATTATCGCCGCTCGTTTGAGATCGATCCCTCGATCGACAGTGGGAAAATCGCCGCCCGCATGAACCAGGGCGTGGTCACCCTCACGCTCCCCAAAGCAGAGGAAGTGAAACCGCGCAAAATCACCGTGTCGTAATTCTGATTCGGTTAGGGAACCAGAGCCGCGGATCGCCAGATCCGCGGCTTTTTTCTTTCCTAAACTAATCTTTTTCGCCACAGGCGCGCTTTTCTACTTGGCGCAATCGTTGCCGCGTCGTACCTAAAGAACCCCGTTTATGGCCACCAAAACTGAAGAAAAACCCTCCGAAGACAAGCTTGTCGCTGCCCGCAATAAAAACCTCGACCTCGCCATCCAACAGATCGCCAAAGATTACGGCGACGGCGCGATCATGCGGCTCGGCGACGAAAAGATCGTCGACATCGAAGTCATTCCCACCGGCAACATCTTGATCGACCGCGCGCTTGGTGTAGGCGGATTTCCGCGCGGACGCGTCGTGGAAGTTTACGGACCCGAATCGTCCGGTAAGACGACACTTACGCTGACGGTCATCGCACAGGCGCAAAAGCGCGGCGGACTCGCCGCCTTCATCGACGTGGAGCATGCGCTCGATCCGCAATATGCCCGACGCCTCGGCGTGGACATGGATGATTTGCTCGTATCGCAGCCGAGTTCCGGCGAGGAAGCGCTCCGGATTGTCGAGACCTTGGTTCGTTCAAACGCGCTCGACGTCATTGTCCTGGATTCGGTTGCGGCACTCGTCACGAAACAGGAACTGGAAGGTGAGATTGGCGACTCCACGGTTGGCGCGCAGGCGCGCCTGATGAGCGCGGCGTTGCGCAAGCTCACCTCTCTCATCTCGAAGGCGCGCACCTGTTGCATCTTCACCAACCAGATTCGCGAAAAGATTGGCGTCATGTTCGGCAATCCGGAGACGACCCCCGGCGGAAAGGCGCTCAAATTCTACGCCAGCGTCCGGATCGACATCCGCCGCATCGGAGCGATCAAACAGACCGATGGCGTCGTTACCGGCAATCGCACGCGGGTGAAAGTGGTGAAGAACAAAGTCGCGCCGCCGTTCACCGAAGCGGAGTTCGACATCATGTATAACGAAGGGATCTCTTCGACCGGCGCGTTGCTTGATCTCGCGCTTGAGAAACAGATCGTGGAAAAGCGCGGCTCCTGGATGAGCTACAAAGGCGCGCAGCTCGCTCAGGGGCGCGACGCGGCAAAGGAAGTGTTGAAAAGCGATCCAGCGCTTTACAAAGAAATCGAGACCGCGGTCAAAGCCAAGCTCGACGAAGAGAAGAAGTAGCGCACATCCCATGCGCGAGATTCCCGTCCGGGTAGCTACCCGGACGGAATCCCCCCTCATGAAAACCGCTCGATTCGCGCTAAACTCACCGCGATGACTTCCGCCGAGATCCGCCAATCATTTTTAGATTTCTTTCGCGAGAAGCAGCACACAATTGTGCCGTCGTCGTCCCTTTTGCCGGACGCGCCGAATCTCCTCTTCACCAACGCCGGCATGAACCAGTTCGTGCCGATCTTTCTTGGCCAGCAACGACCCAGCTTCGATCCGCCGCGCGCCACCGATACCCAGAAATGCATCCGTGCTGGGGGTAAACACAACGACCTCGACGACGTCGGCCTCGACACCTATCACCACACGTTCTTCGAGATGCTGGGCAACTGGAGCTTTGGCGATTACTTCAAGAAAGAAGCGATCGAATGGGCGTGGGAGCTTGTCGTTACGCGCTGGAAATTCCCACCCGAACGCCTCTACGCATCCGTTTACCAACCCGGGCCCAACGAGCCGAGCGAGTTCGACCGAGATGCACACGATCATTGGGCCGAGCTCTTCACCGCGGCCGGTCTCGATCCAGCCGTCCACATCGTCAACGGAAATAAAGCAGATAATTTTTGGATGATGGGCGACACCGGACCGTGCGGACCATGCTCCGAGTTACATGTCGATCTCACCCCAGCGGGCGACACTCGCGGCTCGTTGGTCAACGCCGGTGATCCACGCTGCATCGAGATTTGGAACCTTGTCTTCATCCAATTCAACGCCAACCCGGACGGCACCTTTTCTCCCCTGCCCGCGCGTCATGTCGATACCGGGATGGGCTTCGAACGCGTGACCGCGATGATCCAAGGCACGAAAAATTTCACCGATTTCACCGGCACGATCTCCAACTACGAGACCGACATCTTCCGCCCGATTTTCGACGAGATCGAAAAACTGAGCGGCAGGAAGTATCGCAGCACTTTGCCTAAGCCTGCGACCGCCGGTGAGTCCGAGCAGGAAAAAGTCGATGTCGCCTTCCGAGTCGTCGCCGATCACATCCGCACTCTCAGTTTCGCGATTGTAGACGGTATCCAGCCGGGCAATGAAGGACGCGGCTACGTCCTGCGCCGGATCCTGCGCCGAGCGGTCCGCTATGGGCGATTGTTAGGTTTTCACGAACCGTTCTTCCACAAGCTGGTTGGCATTCTCGGCCAAACAATGGGCAATGTCTTCCCCGAGCTGCGGGCGGAGGCCGAACGCGTTAAGGCAACGATCCACCGCGAGGAAGAATCATTTAATGCGACACTTGATACGGGCACAACGCACTTCGAAGAAGCCGTACACGAAATTCAAGCGCTGCCACTGAATCTACGGGACGATGGCTCGCCGGAGGAAATCTACGCTTCGAAGAGGTCTGCGCTTGATCCAACCGGAGGAAAGCTGCTTCTTGGCTCCTTTAGGCGACGAGAAGACGGCACGATTGAAAAGAGGATCTCCGCAGACGTCGTCTTCAAGCTTTACGATACATATGGTTTTCCCCTCGACTTGACGCAACTGATGGCTCGCGAGCGCGGGCTGACGGTCGACACGGAAGGCTTCGAGACGCTAATGGAGGAACAGCGCGAGCGCGCGCGCAGGGCGCAGAAGAAAAGTGTCATCGAAGTCGCGGATATGGCCGGCCATTCGCCAACCCATTTTCTCGGCTACGAGCACGATCACACCGGCGCCGACGTCGAAGCGATTTTCGATGTTGGTGAGAAGAAAGGTGTCGCGCTTAACAATTCCGTTCTCTACGCCGAGATGGGCGGACAGGTTGGCGACCAGGGCGAGATGATCGGAGAAAGTGGCTCCTGGAAAATCGAGGATACGCGAAAATCAGGCGACACTTCGATTCATCTCATCGCGGGCAAAAGCACGCCGGCCATTGGCGAGCACGTCACGGTGCGACTCGATCGCACGCGCCGGGCAACAATCGAGCGCCACCACACGGTGACGCATTTGCTCCATTGGGCGCTGCACGAAGTCGTAAGCCGCGACGCGACGCAAAAAGGCAGCTACGTCGGGCCGGAGAAGCTAACCTTCGATTTCTCAAGTGCCGCCCTGACGAAACAGCAGGTGCGCGAGGTGGAAAAACTGGTGAATGAAAAGATCGCGGAGAACGCGCCAGTCTCGTGGACGGAAATTCCCTATTCCGAAGCGAAGGGACGGACCGATATCATGCAATTCTTCGGCGACAAATACGGCGATCTCGTGCGCGTGGTGCAGGTCGGCGGCGCGCCCAACGAATTGAACGGCTACTCGATGGAACTCTGCGGCGGTACGCACGTCCGCACGACGGGCGACATCGGATCTTTTCGCATCCTGAGCGAGGGTGCAATTGCAGCCGGCATCCGGCGGATCGAGGCGATCGCAGGCAACGCGGTCGGCGAATGGGCGAGAAAGGAGGCTGCCCGTCAGGAGGAAGAATTCGCCACCCTGACCCGGAAGAAAGAGAGGCTCGCGCCGCTGCCCATTTTCGCCAGCAAGTCGCCGGGTGAGATGGCGGCGAGCATCGACGAGCGCGCCGTCCATTTGGAAAAGCTCGAGGCGGAAGTGCGCACCTGGGAGAAACAGGAAGCGAAGGCGGAGGGAGCCGAGGTGCAAAAACGCGCGACTGCGATTGCAAAGAATCTGCTCGAAACACATGGCAAGGAATGCTTCCTCATCGCGCAGGTCGATGGAGCCAACGGCAACCTGCTCCAGGCGGTGCTCGATATCGTTAGGGGACAATTCGGAGGGCCCGTTCTTCTCGTCGGATCGAGTAATGACCGGGTCGATCTCGTGGCCGCTGTGCCTGCTGCCCTGACGGACAAATTGCAGGCCGGATCCTTGATGCAAAAGATAGCACCGATCGTCGGAGGTAAAGGCGGCGGGCGGCCCGAGAGCGCGCGCGGCGCCGGCTTCGAGATGAACAAAATTCCTGAGGCCCTTGCCCAAGCTCGTGCCCTTTTCGAATCGAAAAAATGAGCGATCTCGCGTTTTCTCTAGAAGGATGGCAGAGAAGTCGCAGCACATGAAGCGGATCGCGCGATCCGTCTTGAACTGGCTCTGCGCTTTTCTGGCTTTTGCCCTGGTTTGCGCAGCCGTGGGCAGGTTCTTCCCACAAAAGGTGAGCGGGGTCTCGCTCAAGGAGGAGCGCTTCCGGGAACAAAGAAAAAGAATCGACATTCTCTTCGTCGGATCGAGCCGGGTCTTTCATGGAATCTCCCCGAAGGTCTTTGACCGCACTTTGCACGCGGCCGGACGGCCCTGGCATTCCTTTAACGCCGGCGTCGATGCGATGAATCCCGCCGAAGGGTTCGCCTTCGTTCGGCGATTGCTCGCCCTGGATCCGCCCCGGCTCAAGTACATCTTCTTTGAATTCCAATCCGATCCCGGCGCCGGGACGCCGATCCGCGATGATTTGGTGAGGGAGCGTGATGTCTACTGGCGGGATTGGGATTCTGTCCTGGCTGGAATTCGAAAATTTGCGCTCGGCGTCAGTTCACCACTTACCTCCAGCCTCGGAGACAAATTTTCGTTAGGCCGGCTGACCTATTTCGGGCCGCTTCTTTCCGCCGATCTTCGTCTTTGGGTGCGCAATGTGACCCATTTGGGGAGCGGATTTTCGATCGTCGAGCGCGCCTTTGGTGGGCATCCCGCCAAGGCCAAAGAGCTCGATATGCCCCGCCAATGGAATGGTTACTTTCCCATGAGTAAGCCAATGACCGGGAAAATTCTTTCAAATTACCGCAAATCATTTCAGGACCTGCAGGACCACCCGGTCAAGCGTCTGCCAGACCTGGTCATGCGCGGTCAACTGAGCCGATTCGCGCGCCTCATGGCCGCGAAAAATATTCGGGTGATCTTTCTCCTGCCGCCCTCGGTCATCGGGAACCCGGGCGACGAAATCAATGCACCGCAAGGGAGTCTGCTCTTGGCTTATGACAATCTGGACCGCTATCCGCAGTTTTATGCGGAAGAGAACCGGCTGGATGGATGGCACCTAAATGCCCGGGGCGCCGATCTTTTCTCGCAGAAACTGGCCGAGGATTTCATCCGAGCCCTGGACTCGTCGGATCGTTAGGCAGAGACGCCGGGACCGATCGCTTGCTCCTTCTCATGAACGGTGCTAATGGCGCAGCGATGAGACCGGTCCGGCAATGCATCTCCGCTTGCCTCGGGTTCGCGCTTCTCCTCGCCAGCGCGGGCCCGGCGCGTTCACAGGATGTAAGCCGCATCGCCCGCAAACTGCATTGGTGCGAAGCGCACAAGGACAATTTCGACATCGTTTTCGTGGGATCGAGCCGGGTCTTCCATGGGCTTTCTCCAAGGATTTTTGATCAAGTGGCGAGGGCGAACGGGCAGCGCTGGCGTTCATTCAATCTCGGGATGGATAAGATGGGCATGGCTCAATCCATGGCGATCATTCGAGAGCTGGTCGCGACCGGCCCGCGTCATCTCAGGTATGTCTTTTTTGAATTGGAACCGGGAACCGCAACCCTCGCGGGTGGACAACACCGCCCGGCGCAGCGTGAACCCCCCGCGCAACCATCTGGCAGCGGCCTCGGGCCGGATGGCGATGGCTTTTTTCCGATGGACAAACCGATGAGCCCCGCGGTCGAGTCCTTCTATCAGGAGCGCCTGGCCGCGGTAAGAGCAAACCCGGCACTACGCCAGCCTAACGAACTGGTGCGGACCGAGCTGGGCCGCTTTTCCGAGGAGATGGCGGCGAGAAACATCCAGGTTGTTTTCCTCGTCGCACCGTCGCTTCGCGCCGCGCACGGCTCCGGAGTTAATGCGCCCCCCGGAAGCCCGCTTTTCTCTTTCGACGACCTGGTGCGCTATGCGTCGCTCTACGACGAGGAGAACCGCATGGATGCCGAGCATCTCAACGTCCGGGGCGCAGAGATCTTCTCCCGCACGCTCGCCCAGGAATTCATAGCGAAAGCTGGATCCACGGCTCATTAGGCCGGGGAGCGATAGGTCCCTTTCGTGCTTTTCGTCGAGGCTCGTTTCTTTTTCTTCTTTGCGATCGTTTTTTGCGTCGCCTGGGCGCTCCGGTCGAACAGCCTGCGCAAAGCCTTTCTGCTTGGCTGCAGTTACTTTTTCTACGCCTGTTTTTTTGTCGGCAACCCCCTGCTTTTTTTTTCCCACCTCGGCGCCGGGCAATGGTCGGAGTTGCCCCCAGGCTGGTGGTTTCCCTTCATCCTCTTCGGCTCGACCTGCATGGACTACGTCGTCGGTCTCAAAATCGAGGACTCCACGGAGCCTATGCGCCGCCGATGCTTCTTGCTCCTTAGTCTTAGCACCAATCTCGGAACGCTTTGCGTCTTCAAATATCTGAATTTCTTCATTGGCTCGGCCCACCAGTTTCTTGCCTCGATCGGGCTCGAGACTTCGATCCATACCCTCCGGATCATTCTGCCTTACGGAGTCAGTTTTTACACTTTTCAATCGATCAGTTACACGATCGAGGTTTATCGCCGGCATATCCGTGCGGAGCGCCGTTTTCTTGATCTCGCTTTTTTCATCGGCTTCTTTCCGCCCCTCGTGGCAGGCCCGATCGTTCGAGCAACGCATTTCCTTCCGCAAACCAAAACCAGGCCACGATGGGCCGAGGTCGACTTGCGAGCCGCGCTCGTTCTTTTCCTCGGTGGCTTCGTCAAAAAGGCCTGCGTGGCGGATGGGGTTGCTCCCTTTGTCGACCAGCTCTTTTCCAATCCCCAGGGTTACGGCGCGGGTAGCACCTGGATCGGCGTCCTCCTTTACGCGGTGCAAATTTACTGTGACTTCTCCGGCTACACCGACATGGCGATCGCCGTCGCTGGGCTGCTCGGCTATTCGCTCACGATCAACTTTAATTTCCCCTACTTCGCTTCCTCCATCACCGATTTCTGGCGGCGATGGCATATCAGTCTCTCCAGCTGGTTGCGTGACTATCTTTACATTTCGTTAGGAGGGAATCGGGGCTCGATCCTTTTCGCTTACCGGAACATTCTTTTCACGATGCTCTTGGGGGGTCTTTGGCACGGCGCTTCCTGGGTCTTTGTTTTATGGGGGGGCTTGCACGGCGTGGCTCTGATGATAAATCGGCAATGGACCCGCCTGTCGGAACGCCTAAAGGCTGGTTCCCAGCGCCTGCCAGATTTAGCTCGTCGGGCTTATGACATCGGCGCGGTTATGCTCACCTTCTACTTCGTCTGTTTTTGCTGGATATTTTTCCGGGCAGTCGATCTGACCAAGGCGCTGGTTATCGTTCGCAGCTTCGTTCTTTTGCAAAACGACGGAGCGGGAACTTTGGACCCGAGATTGTGGTGGCTCCTGGGTGGGCTGGCTTTGATCCATTGGTTGAATTACAAGCGCGTTTTCGCCACTTGGTGGCGGCGCCTTCCGGCCCCCGCGTTCGCCGCTGCCTATGGCGCGGGCTGGGCGGTCGTCTTGCTCTTTACCCCCGCCCAGTACGTGCCATTTATCTACTTTCAATTCTAACGGCCGGAAGCGGAAGCGACCGCTGCGCAAGCCGTCCCGCAGGTCAAAGAGCTGCTCGCCTAACGAAGGTCAAGAGAGAAACAGCGTCGCGGCAGCGGTAATGGCCAAGGCCAGAATAAGGACGAACAGGTAGATGAAGCCGCCAAAGAAAAACTTGAACGTCGTCATGAACCAGCGCTGGCGATAGACCTGCCGGATCGAGAGAAAAATCTGCACCAGGATTGCGAGCACGCACAGCCAGACGAGCGGCCCCTCCAGGGCCGGCGCCCAACGATTCGCTGCGATTGCGCTGAGAACGGCTAACAAGGTTGCGATATAGAAAAAGGAGTGAATGTGCAACGCGTAAACGAGGTGCTCGATGTAAAAGCGGCGCTGACGCAGGTAGAGAATCTTCAGCACCAGCGCGAAGAGCGGAATGCAGAAAAGCATCATCGTCGAGATGTTGTCGCGCAGAGTCTTGATCAGAAGTTGCGCATTGCTTCCGTGGGGACCGATCTTCTCTTTCACTTTACGTTTTAGCCAGCTGGGGGGAGCTCCATCGTCGAGTTGCTTCTGCGATGAATCGCCCCCAACAACCGGCGCGGGCGACGGCGATGAAAGCTCGCCGGGCCGGGCCGGGCCAGCTTTCTTCGCGGCCGGCACTTTTGTCCGTTCGGCCACGCTTTTCAGCACTTCTTCGCGCACGAGGGCGGGGATCGCCGGATTCTTCATTGCCTCCTCTACCTCTGCGCGATCCTTCGGAGTCATATCCGCTGCGACCACTGGTTTGGTCTGAATCGGGGTGAAACGGACACCCAAAAAGAAGACGATGCTGACGAGGAGGTAAAGGCGGAGTGGATGGAGGTAACGGGTGCGACGCCCGGCAACGAATTGGTTCGTTAACCAACCCGGATAGATTACAAGCAAGAGGAGCGTCTTGGTAAATTTCGAGTCCCAGTTAAGGAACGATTCCGCCACATCAGCAATGACGTGTCGGAATGAGCGGTGATAATCGACCGCCACCTGCCCGCAACTGGAGCAGTAACGGCCGTGCAATTCCGCGCCGCAGTCTTCGCAGTGAGTGAACGGCGGTTTTTCTTCCACCGGCTTTTTCCGGCGGAAGAGACCGCGGCGTTTGCGTCCGGGCTTCTCGAGAGAGGCGGCAATCGCGTCGCCGAAAATCGCCTGGCTCGTCTCGTCAGACATGGGCCTCGCTTAACGAATCGCCGCCCAGACACGGTGGACGTCGTCGTGATCCTCGACTGCCTGGAGGAATTCACCGACTTGCTCGCGATCTTCCTCGCTCAACTCCGGGAAATTCTTTGCGATATGGCCAAGTTCGCTCGTCACGATCGTCCAGCCATTCTGGCTGAGCCACTGGGAAGCGGCGTGCAGATCGGTCGGCGCGGTGATGAAACGCGCCCCCCTGGTGCCCTCTGGTATCTCGGTCTCGTCGGCATTCGTCAGCGCAACATAATCCTGCGCACCGGCCTCGATCGCTGCTCCTTCCACGTCTGCGTTTTCATCGGGATGATGCGCCTCGACGAGTCCGACATGATCGAAGAGAAACTTGTTGCTCCCGGGCGCCCCGAGCTGGCCGCGTTTGAAAAGGACTCGAATCTCAGGCGCAGTGCGATTCTTGTTGTCGGTTTGCACTTCAACGATCACCGGCACCTTATGCGGCGCGTATCCTTCGAAAACGATCTGTTCCAGCTCCAGTTTTTCGCCGCCAACTCCCGCGCCTTTCTTGATCGCGCGCTCGATCACGTCGCGCGAGACGCTTTGTTTGCGTGCCTTTTCAACGACCGCGGCGAGCCGCGCATTACTGCCGGGATCGGCTCCGCCGAGCTTGGCCGCGACCATGATTTCCTTAACCAGTTTGCCCGTGGCTTGGCCTTTCTTCAGACCCGCCACCTCGCGCTTGGCATGCAACCATTGTCGACCCATGCGCCTTATTAGCCATCGCGCGCGAGCATGGCAAGTCGCCCTGCTTCGAGCACCTCGTGTGACTGTGCTCCGCGGACCCAGAGCTGGCGCCAGGAAGACCTTGAAGAGCCGATCGATGATGAGATTGAAACAGGGTGAATCTCGAAATCGAAAACAAGAAAGTGCTCGTCACAGGATCGACCGCCGGCATCGGGCTCGCCATTGCCAGCCGGCTCGCCCGCGAGGGCGCGGAGGTCTGGGTAAATGGACGGACACAGGGACGCGTGGATGAAGCGATCGCAGGCATCCAAAAGGAATCCCGCCACGCCAAAGTATATGGAATTGCCGCCGATCTCGGCACGGCCGAAGGCTGCTCCGAAGTCGTTAGGCAGCTGCCCGAGGTGGAAATCCTGGTCAACAATGTCGGTATTTTTGAGCCGAAACCGTTTGAAAAGATCAGCGACCAGGAATGGGAGAAATTCTTCGCCATTAATGTCCTCTCCGGTGTGCGACTGAGCCGTGCCTACCTGGGCGGGATGAAAGAACGTAACTGGGGCCGGATCGTTTTCATCTCGAGTGAGT
>Ga0207701_10004524_pt1 | contig 14091 bp, 9 predicted proteins | sample KBSSwiSSwithPhiX_FD_184294 | JGI IMG/M metagenome (GOLD analysis project Ga0207701, IMG submission 184294) | Switchgrass rhizosphere bulk soil microbial communities from Kellogg Biological Station, Michigan, USA, with PhiX - S5 (SPAdes) (version 2) | ecosystem: Environmental > Terrestrial > Soil... | reverse complement strand
CCGTCTCGAGCGTCACGTCCGGCTTCAGCTTGCCGCTTGCGCCGAGCCAGCGGAAATCACGGGTCAGGCTTGAACCGTCGAAGGCGAGCGGTTTCCAAATCTGGGCTGCAGCGCGATCGAACGGTCCGCCTTTCGGAAGGACCCCCACCACGGTGTGCGACTCGCCGTCCAACAGGATGTCCCGTCCGAGCATTCCAGGATCGGAACCAAAGCGGGTTTCCCAGAGTCGGTGGCTCAGGAGGACGACACGATCCTTGCCCGGCAGATCGTCGCCCGACAGGAACGTGCGGCCCGCCGCTGGCTTCGTTCCGAAGATATCGAAGTAGTGCGCCGATACGCGCGCCCCCCGGATCACGATCGGCTCCTCTCCACCCGTCAGCGTTGGTCGCCAGCCAGCCTCCGCGGCGATGTACTCGAAGACGCCGTTCTGATTCCTCCAATCGAGATAGTTCAGAGTTGAGATGCCATTGAGGCCGCCGCCGGGAAGCCGTTCGAGAACCCGGACGATGCGGTCCGAGTCGGGGTAAGGCAGGGGACTGAGCAACATGCCATTCACGAAGCTGAACATGGCCGTATTCGCGCCGATTGCGAGCGCGAGGGTCGCAATCGCGACAGCCGAAAACCCCCGGTTGTTGCCGAGGAGGCGAATGGCGTAGCGAAAGTCGTGGAGACCGTTGGCAGGGCCGGACATGTCGTCGGGAACTCGCCGCTCGGGCTTACGGCGGGGCTGTGATCCCACCTTCCCCGCCAGTGGGACCACGCGCGGATGCTCCGGCGGAGACGGTCGGTGGGTTTTCGGGCATCGTATCTTCCCCTAATCGCCCAACTGGGCGGGAGTCTACGAAACCTGGGGCAACTTCATTGGGAGTTGGGAGTTGGAAGTTGACATCTGCTTAGACGGTGCAGATCTCCATCGCCTTCTTGAGGCTCTCCATGGCGTCGTGCCCCTCGGCTGGCGAGTACTCATGGGTCACGAAGCCGGTGAACCCGAGATCGGCGATGGCCTGCATCACGAAGCGGTAGTTCAGTTCCTGCGTGTCGTCGATCTCGTGACGGCCCGGGTTGCCGCCGGTGTGGAAATGGCCAATCCACTGGAAGTTGTCGCGGATGTTCCGCGCGATGTCGCCGTCCATGATCTGCGCGTGATAGATGTCGAAGAGAATCTTCACGCGCGGCGAGTTGACGCGCTTCATCACGTCCACGCCCCATGTGAAGTGGTCGAACATGTAGTCCTTGTGGTTGACCTTGCTGTTCAGATACTCCATGCAGATCGTGACGCCCTTGTCCTCGGCCTGCGCCTTGACCTTGTTGAGGAACGCCACGCAGTTGTCCGCCCCCTCGGCGTCGGACATGCCGCCGCGGTTGCCGGAGAACGTGATGAGGTTGGGGACCCCGGCGGCCGCCGCCTGGTCGATCATCGTGCGCATCGCCGCCTCGATCTTCTCGTGATTCTCTGTGCGGTTCAGGGCGCTGGCGATCGAGCCGCCGCCGCCGCTCGCCATTGATGGAACGAGGCCGTACTTCTTCACGAGCGGCCAGTCGGGCGGCGTGATCAGATCGAATCCCTGGATGCCGACACTGGCCGCCTGGCGGCAGCAGTCCTCGAGAGGAACGCCGCGGCCGAACACGCCGCGGGTGACCCCCTGCTTGAGGCGGCCCTTCCGTGCCGGCGCCTGCGCCGGCTGTGCCAGACTCGTCCGAGCGGCCGCCAGCGACGCGGCGGCGGTTCCAAAAAATTCGCGTCGATTCATCGCGCTCCTCCCGGCGGCTCTCACTGATTGAGGACGAACGCCACCAGTCGCGCGCCGGCGCCGGCGATCACGTACTGCTGGCCGTCGAGCTCGTAGGTGATCGGACCGTTGGTCACGGAATTTCCGAGCCGTGCGTTCCAGAGCGCCTCGCCGGTCGTGGCGTTGTAGGCCCCGATTCCCGCGGCCGCCGCGTTGAACAGGACGTTGCCCGCGGTCGTGAGAATACCCGAGTTGCCGCCGTATCGCGGCACGCTCCAGCGGATCTTGCCGGTCTTGTAGTCGATCGCCTTCAGCTGCGGCTGTTCGGCATAGCCGCCGCGATCGGTCCCGCCCCAGCCCATCGGGTTGTCGCTGGGGTCGTAGATGTACCACACGCTGAAGGCACGCGTCGCGTTCACGTAGAACAGGCCGGTCTGAGGACTGAAGCTCGGCGGATACCAGTTCGTCGCGCCTCCCTGGTTCGGCGTGACCAGCGCCCCGGCGATTTGCGGACGTTTCTCCGGGTTGGGAATCGGCTGACCCTTCGCGTCGTAGTCGAGGCTCCAGTTCGTCTTGATGTACTCGTTCGAGACCATCGCCTTGCCGCTCGTGCGGTCCAGCACGAAGAACTGCCCGTTCCGTGACGCCTGCGCGAGGAGCTTCCGCGACTGCCCGTTGATGGTCCCGTCGAAGAGTACCGGCGTCTGCGTCGCATCCCAGTCGTGAGTGTCGTGCGGCGACGACTGGAAGTACCACACCATCTTTCCGGTGTCGGCGTTCAGCGCCACGATCGAGGCGGTGAACAGGTTGGCTCCCTCGCGGTTCTTGAACGCGACGACCGGCTGCGGGTTGCCGGTGGTCACGTAAATGTGATTCAGCTCCGGGTCATACGTAATCGGCTGCCACGTCATCCCCCCGCCGTGCTTCGCCATGTCGAGGTTCGGCCAGGTATCCAGGCCGGCCTCCCCCTCGTTCTGCGGCGTCACGTACCAACGCCAGATCAGGTCGCCATTCTCGGGGCTGCGAGCCTCCAGGTACGCGGGCACGTCGAGGTCGTCGCCGCTCGGGCCCAGAATCAGTTTGTCCTTCACGACGACCGGCGCGATCGAGCCGTAATACATCATCTCGAGCGAGCAGAACTCCTTCGCCCACTTCTCGGTGCCCGTCTTCATGTCGAGCGCGACGAGGTTGCAGTCGGTGGTGACGAAATACACGGTGTTGCCGAGGGCCGCCACGCCGCGATTGCCGATCTGGATGCCGCCGCGGCTCCTGGCGAACGTGTAATGCCACAGCTCACGTCCGGTGCGGGCGTCGACGGCATACACGTGATTCGGCGTGGTGAAGTACAGCACGCCGCCGATCTGGAGCGGCGTCGCCTTGATGGTCCCGGCGGCGGGCAGATCGTAGATCCACGCCAGGCTCAGATGCTTGACGTTCGACGCGTTGATCTTCGTCAGGCTGCTGAATCGTCGCCCGGTGTAGTCGCCGTTGTACGTTGGCCACGAGTCCGGCGACGGTTTCTCGATTTGCGCCACGGTCAGACCGCCCGAACCAGTCGAGGTGGGACGCGGCGGGGGCGGCGCGGGCTGCTGCGCCGCCAGGACGGCGGTGAGAACGACCGCAAAGACGACAGCGGCGACCGGGGAAGCCGGGGCTCTCATTTCAGTGTCTCCAGATAGGCGACGAGATCGTGAATCTGCTTGTCGCTGATGCGATCCAGCAGATCGATGTGCGCCTGCAGGGGGTTCGTCTTCGCCACCTTCATGCCGGCCGTGCGGCGGACCGTGCGAATGGTTCCGTCTGTCTCACGCACCGTCATGTAGAAATCGCTTTCCTCGACCAGCACGCCGGAGATCGCCGGACCGGAGGCCGGAGTGATCGTCACCGTGACGGCGTTGCGATCCGGCGCCGCGCCGGCGGGCGGTGCCCCGCGTCCACGGCCCCGTCCGCCCCCACCGCCGGGGAACAGCATGCGCTGCTGCAAATCGACCGGCTCGGGAATCCGCGTCGCCACGCCTGCCAGGCTTCGCGCGTCCGCGTTGTGACACGCGGCGCACCCGCCTTCGCCTTTGAAGTACGTCTCGCCGGCCATGGGATCGCCAATGACGATGTCGCCGACGGTGAAGACGGCAGCTCCGCGCATGGTGTCGTTGACGCGCTGCCGCAGGAAATTCGCGAGCGCCACGACCTCCTCGTCCGTGAACGACGCGCTCGGCTGCTTGCTCTGCGTCGGATGGCCGGCCTTCAGGAACGGACCGAGCACGCTGCCCGCCTGCTCGGCCGTCCGGTCGAAGTTCACGGTCTTCGTCCGGATGATGTTGGGGCCGGTGTCCGATCCCCGCGCCTGCGAGCCGTGACAATCGATACAGTGGCTGGCCCACAGCGCCCGCCCGCGATCGTGCGCCGCCTGATCGACCACCGGTGACCGCGGAATCTGGCGCACGGCCGGGGTCTGCGCCGGAGCGGCAGCCCCTCCGCGGCCGCCACCCTGTTGGGCGGGGAGCAGGGTCACCGCACACACGCCAAAGCTCAACGCTATCGAGATCTTCTCGAGCAGCCCACTACGCATCGGTTCCTCGCAACTGCAATCCCGCCACCCGCGTCATCTCGGCGTGGACCTGCACTCTAGCGCCGCGTCACCGGTCTCGGCAACCTCACGAGCCAGTGCTGACGACTCCCTGACCAATCCCTGCCCGGATCCTGCGATTCAAATCGCCTGTTTCCGTAGGTTGGCGGGACCGCGTTCGTTGCATCGAGGTCTGACAGGAGTCCTGTCACGCGCGGAAGGAGGCATTCGTGAGCACTCGACCCCAGACCACCTTCGCCGCCCTGGCTCTCACGCTGTTCTTCGGAACACTGGCCGTCGCCGGAGGGCCGGCAGGCACGGTTTCCACCCGTCGAACGGACGCCCGAGCGTCCTGATGGAGACGTCCCGCCGCCGTCGGAGTGGGATGGCTGGCGACGGATCAAGGCGTCGAAGATGGATCGGGTGGTCGACCAGACGTGGGCGTCCTGGGAGCTTCCGAGCCGTGTCTGCTTCGGCGATTCGGGAGGGGGGACGTTCTTCAACGCTCGTCCGGCCGGCCGTTCGACGTGTCGCTCGTCGCTGTGGCGAGCGATGGAGGCATCGACTGCCTGAAGCCGGATTACCGGGCGCGGGTGGACGCCGCCGCCGTTCGGCGCTGGATCGACGAGATCCTTCAGCAACACCGGTCCCGGGTGCGTGACGATCACGATCCTCCAATCGTGCGCCCGCCGTCGACGACGATCGTCTGGCCCGTAATGTAATTCGAGGCGTCGGACGCGAGGAAGACGCAGACCCCTTTCAATTCACCTTCGGCGCCGACTCGTGGAATCGGCGCCGACGCCTTGATTCCCGGTTCGACCAGCGCGATGGCTGGATCGGCCAGTCGTGAATGAAAGAAGCCGGGGGCGATGGCATTCACTCGGATGTTGTGCCGGCCCCACGACGCCGCCAGCTCGCGGGTCAGTCCCATCAGGCCCGCCTTCGATGCCGCATACGGTGCGTAGTGCGGCCCGTGCACCGCGGCGTGCAGGCCGGCGATCGAGGCGATGTTGATGATGCGGCCGTATTCGCGCTCGAGCATCACGCGACCCGCCGCCTGGGCGAACAGGAACGCGCCCGTGAGATTGACGTCGATGACCTTCTGCCACTTGTCGAGCGGCATCTCCTCGGGCCGCGCACCCCACGTGATGCCGGCATTGTTCACGAGGATGTCGACCCGGCCGTAGGTCGCCATCGTTCGTTCGACGACGGCTTGCACATCGGCCGGGTTGGAGACGTCGGCGACGAGCCCGATGACGCGAAAGCCGCGTGCGGCGAAGCGTTCGAGGGTTGGCGTCAACCATTGCTCCCGGCGTGCGCAGATCGTCAGGGCGGCGCCGGCCTCGGCGAGTCCCTCGGCCATCTCCTCGCCGAGTCCGCGTGACCCGCCGGTCACGATCGCGACCCGGCCGTCGAGCGAAAACAATTCCTGAACTGAAGGCATGCGGCAGCTTATACTGGCGCGCTCCAAAGGGGGACAGTCCCGTTTGTGACCTCGCGAAAGGGGGACAGTCCCCCTTTCGCGCTCAACCAAATCGTTCGTTGGAGTGCGTTCGATACCTCATTGATGGGATCCCAGCCGACTGTCAAAAAGGGGGACTGTCCCCCTTCAGAGAGGTCACAAACGTGACTGTCCCCCTCCCCGCCCTTCTAGGAGCGTTCCTCGTCGGGCCGCTCAACCCGGACGATCTATTCACGCCGGAGGACTTGACCGGCGAGCAGCGCCTGTTCGGCCAGACCACCGCCGAGTTCATGCGCAACGAGGTGGTTCCGAACGAAGCCAGCCTCTACGCGCACGATTGGGCAAAAACGCGCGAACTGTTGAAGAAAGCCGCGGATCTCGACCTGCTCCGCCTCGAGATTCCGGAGGCCTATGGCGGCCTCGCGCTCGACAAGGTCAGCGCCGCCTACGTCGGCGAGCAGCTCGCCATCAACCCCTCCTTCGGCGGATCGCTCGGCACCCACACGTCCATCGGCACCCTGCCCATCGTCTATTTCGGAACCCCGGAGCAGAAGGCGAAGTATCTGCCCCGGCTCGCCAGTGGCGAGCTCATCGGGGCATACGCGCTGACCGAGCCGCAGTCGGGATCCGACGCCTTGGCGGCGAAGACGACCGCCAGGCTCACGGCCGACGGCAGGCACTACCTGCTGAACGGGCAGAAGGCGTGGATCACCAACGGCGGCTTCGCCGATCTCTTCACGGTGTTCGCCAAGGTCGATGGCGAGAAGTTCACCGCCTTCATCGTCGAACGCGGGATGGGCGTGAAGAGCGGGCCGGACGAGCGCAAGCTCGGGCTCGACGGGTCCTCGACGACGGTGTTGATGCTGGACAACGTGCCCGTGCCGGTCGCGAACGTGCTCGGGACGATCGGCCAAGGCCACAAGGTCGCGTTCAACATCCTGAATCTCGGCCGCGTCAAGCTCGGGTCCCGGAACGCTGCCGGCGTCAGGCTCGCGCTCAACCAGTCGATCGCCTACGCGCGTGACCGCCGGCAGTTCGGCAAGGCGATTGCCGAGTTCGGGCTCGTCAAGCACAAGCTCGCCGAGATGTCGGTGCGCTGCTTCGTGAGCGAGGCGATGGTCTACCGCACGCTCGGCGAGGTCGACAAGGCGCTCGAGACCGTCGACCCGGCGGACGCCGCCAAGGTCCTCGAGACGATCGAGGCATTTGCCGTCGAGTGCTCGATCAACAAGGTGGCCACCAGCGAGGCGCTGGCTTACGCGGTCGATGAGGCGGTGCAGGTCTTTGGTGGCAACGGCTACTCGCGTGAGTTCCCGGTGGAGCGTGCGTATCGCGACGCGCGGATCACGCGGATCTATGAAGGCACGAACGAGATCAACCGCCTGATCATTCCGGCCCGGCTGCTGAAGCATGCGGAGCCGCTGCTCGCGCATCCGGTGACCGCCGGGACGGCCACTGCAGTCTTCGAGGCCGAGCATCGGGCGCTTGCGGACGTCAAGCGGGTGGCGCAGGCAGCGCTGGCCGCCTCGGCGCGGGCGTTTGGCCCAGCGATCCGCGACCAGCAGGAGGTCCTGGCACACGCCGCCGACATCGTCATCGAGTGTTATGCGATCGAGAGTGCGCTCGGCCGTGCGGACAAGATGACGGCCCGCGGCAGCGAGCGCGCCGCGATTGCGGTGGACATCGCACGTGTCTACACGAGCGACGCGCTGGACCGGGTGGCCCATGCCGGGAAGCAGATCGTCAATGCGGTGACGGGCCAGGGGACACCGATCGATCAGGTCACCGACGCCCTCGCTCGAGTGCGGGAGTACCCGGGTGTCGACACCGTCGGCGCGCGGCGGCGGATCGCCGATGCCGCGATTGCCCGGACGCGGTATCCGTTCGAATGATTTCAGGGCGAGTTCGGCGACAGCCACATCCTTCCGGCTTTAGCCGGAAGATCGAGGAGTGTGAGATGAACGTGCCGTTGACCCCGATCCGGTTTCTTCGCTACGCCGGCGAGCAGTTCCCCGGCGACGTGGGCATCGTCTGCGGCGACGATCGATTCACGTACGCGCAGTTCGCCGATCGCGCAGCCCGCCTGGCAGGCGCACTCCGGGCGGAAGGTGCGCGAAGCGGCGACCGGGTCGCGTTTCTCAGCACCAACTGCCATCGCCTGCTCGAGGCGTACTACGGCGTGCTCGAGGCGGACTGCGTGCTGCTACCGCTCAATGTCCGGCTCGCGCCGGCCGAACTGTCCTACGTCCTCAACGATTCAGGAGCCAGATTCCTGTTCGTAGAACGGATGCTGCTGCCGCTGGCGGACGCGTTCAGGCGCGACGTGCCGGGCATTGAACGGATTTACGTGTTCGATGGTGTGGCGGACGCCGACTGGCTGTCGCCGCGCACTTACGACGACCTGGTCGCGACCTCGGCGCCGTTCCGTCGCGAGCTCATGGAGGTCGATGAAAACGCGGTGGCGGAGCTGTTCTACACCAGCGGCACCAGCGATTCGCCCCGGGGCGTCATGCTCACCCATCGGAACATCTACCTGCACGCCCTGCTGGTGATTGCGGGGGGCCGGACGTCGAGGGACATGTTCGGGAACGCGTCCTGCGATACGGTCACCCTGCACACGATTCCGCTGTTTCACGCCAATGGCTGGGGAACGGCACATACCGTGACCCTCGCCGGCGGGCGGCATGTCATGGTCCACCAGTTCATCCCCGCGGAGGTTCTTCGCCTCATCGAGAAGGAGAAGGTCACGAACTGCTCGCTGGTGCCGACGATGGCCACCGCGCTGGTGAACTGTGTCGAACGTGAGAAGTACGACCTCAGCAGCCTGGGCTGCGTGATGATCGGTGGCGCTGCCTCCTCTCCGACACTGGTTCGCGAAGTCGAAGAGAAGCTCGGGGGCTCGTGTATTTCCGGGTACGGGCTCACCGAGACCAGTCCGGTGCTCACGGTCTCATCCCTCAAGAAGGGCGTACCCTGTGACGACACCAGCCGTCCTCACAAGCGCGCCCGGGCGGGCTTCGCGATTCCCGGCGTCGAAGTCCGGGTCGTGGATGCCGAGGGCAAGGACGTGCCGCGCGACGGTGAAACGATTGGCGAAGTCGTGGCTCGCGGCGACGTCATCATGGACGGCTACTGGAAGCGGCCGAAGGACACCCTCACCGCCATGGACGGCGGATGGTTCCATACCGGCGACCTGGCGACCATGGACGACGACCGCTACGTGCTGATCGTCGACCGCAAGAAGGACATCATCGTCAGCGGCGGCGAGAACGTCTCGTCGCTCGAAGTCGAGAAGGTGCTGGTGGCACACCCGGCGGTGTATGAAGCCGTGGTGATTCCTGTCCCGCACGAAAAGTGGGGAGAGGTGCCGAAGGCGCTGATCGTGCGGAAACCGGGCGCCGAGGTCGGCGAACCGGAGCTGGTGGCGTTCTGCCGCGCGCGGCTCGCGCATTACAAGTGTCCGCAGGCGGTGGAGTTTCTCGACAGTTTTCCAAAAACCGGCACCGGAAAAATCCTGAAGCGGGAGCTGCGAAAGCTCCATGGCGCGCCGGCCGCGAGCGTCCCGACCACTGGCGATTGTCGAACGGCACTCTGATCGAGCCCGGTGGGCCGCGCCTTCCTGCTCGTCATCGCCTGCGCCCTGGCCCTGACCGGCGGCGCCGCCAGGGTCCGCGGCCAGCAACGGCTGAACGTCGTCCTGCTCATCATCGACGATGTGCGATGGGATTCGATCGGTGCGGCGGGCAACAAGGTTGTGTACACGCCCCGGCTCGATCAGCTGGCAAGGGAAGGCGTGCGCTTCGGGCAGGCGAGGGTCACCACCGCGATTTGCATGGTGAGCCGTGCTTCGCTCCTGACCGGTCAGTACATGTCGCGGCACGGGATTACGGCGTTCGGGCGGGCGCTCACGCCGGAGGCGTTTGCAGACACCTATCCCGCAGTGCTGCGCCGGGCCGGCTACTGGGTCGGGCACGTCGGTAAGTACGACGTCGGCCAGCCGCGCGAGAGCGACTACGACTTTCTCCGTGCCTATCATGGCGTGCATTGGATCGAGAGCGGCAGCGAGCGCGTTCACGTCACCGAGAAGAACGCGCGTGACTCGCTGGAATTCCTGCAGTCGCGTCCGAAGGACCGGCCGTTCGCGCTCGCCGTGGGGTTCTTTGCGGCGCACGCGCAGGACAACGCGAAGGAACAGTATCTGCCGCAGGACTGGAGCGCGGCTTTCTACAAGGAAAAGCGGATCCCGCCGCCCATCCATGGCGATCCGCGCTACCAGGCCGCGCTGCCGCCGTTCCTCGCGAGTGAAGCGAACGAGGGGCGCGTCCGGTATCACTGGCGCTTCGACACGCCGGAGAGCTACCAGTCCTACATGACGCGGTACTACCGCCTCATCACGGAAGTCGACGGTGCGATCGGCCGGATCGTCGACGAGCTGAAGGCGCAGGGGGTCTACGAGGACACGTTGATCGTCTTCATCGGCGACAACGGCTACTTTCACGCCGATCGCGGCCTTGCGGACAAGTGGTATCCGTACGAGGAATCGATTCGCGTCCCGTTGATCGTCCGCGATCCCCGTCTGGCCGCCGCGCGCCGGGGCAGAACCCTGGATCAGCTCGCGCTCAATATCGACGTCGCGCCGACGATCGTACGCGCCGCGGATCTCCCGCTGCCGTCAGTGATGCAAGGTGAGGACTTGAGCCCGCTCTACCTGCGGAGCGGCAGGCCGGTCTGGCGCGACGAGTTCTTCTACGAACACCCGACCGTCACCAGCAAGGATCGGATCCCGACATCGCAGGCGGTCGTCCGCCGGGACTGGAAGTACGTCGAATGGCCGGAGTTCGATTACCGGCAGTTGTTCGACGTGAAGGACGATCCCGGGGAGCTCAAGAACCTCGCGGCCGATTCGGCTCACGCCGCCCAGCGGTTCAGGATGCAGGCCGCGCTCCGCGCCTGGCGCGAGCTGGTCCGATAGAGCGCGGCATCAGTAGTGGCACTGCACGAGCGGCGGAGTGTCGCTGGTGTGGAACTCGGCCGCGTAGATCTTCCACCCGTCGCTGGTCAGCTGGAGTGACAGCGTCTGCGGCACCGGCCGCTCGTGTACGTGTGACAAGCACTGGCCGGTCGCCACCGAATGGATGTCCTTGCTCCAGGATTCGGTCAGCCGCACCTGCGCGCGGGTGCCGTCGGGGCTGATCGAGAAGGAATCGAACTGCTGCCGATGCAGCCGGTTCACGAAGAACACGCGATTGCGAGCGTTATCTGTCAGGTTGGCGATGTGGCTCGCCAGGATGTCGCCAGCGTAAAAGCGGCCGAGCGGAACGGGATTGAACGTGCGGTACGCCTCGATCTCGGCGGCGTCGGCGAAGCGAATGGTCTCCTCGAGAATCTCCTGCAGCGCGGGCGTCACGATGGCTGGCGGCGGGGCCGGGGGTGCCGCATTCACCAGTTGCTGTACGGTCTGGACCGGTGATGACGCGGTCTGGGCGTTCGGAGGCGGCACGGCCACGAGCGGCGGCACTTCGGCCGGCCTCACGGTCTTCACATCGGTCTTCACATCGATCGGGGCCGGCGGCGGCGTGCGCTGCGGCGGAATCTCGCGCCTTGCCGGTGTTTCCCGGGGCCTCGTCGTCGCCGGCTTCTCACTCGGAGACGACGAAGGCTCTGCATGCGCGGGTGCGCTGGGCGCCGGTGAGTTGGCGGCCGACGGGTAGGCCGGCTGAGTGTCCCGGCTCGCGCTCTGCTGACCGGCCACGAACATCACGAGCGCGACGCCGCCGAACACGAGCAACGCGATCACGGCCGCTGCGCCGACGGCTCCGCCCATGAACGCCCAGCCGATGGGCCGGCGGTGACTCGATCGAACAGGTGCGGCCTCATCGCCTGGCCCGGGCTCGGCGGCCTTCCGGGCGTGTGCACGGGCAGCGAGCTCCTCCTGACGCTGCGCTTCCTGGAGCTCCTCTTCACGCGCTGCCTGTGCCAGTTCCCTTTCCGCGAGCTCCTGTTCCCTGGTGACGTCGGCCAGCAGCGTTGCCGCTTCCGCATGCTCCGGTTCGAGCGCCAGCACCTCTTTGAGCTTCCCGATTGCCGTACCGTGGTCGTTCGACGCAGTCGCGGTGCGTGCGGCGGTGAGCAGCGACGAGATGTAGAGCTGCTTGCGGGCGACCTCGCTGACCTTCTCCACCTCGAACACCTTGCCATCCGGTGACCGCATGTACAGCACCGGCGTGCCCCATTCGATTTCGCTGACTTCGGCAAAGATGGCCTTGCGGGCCTCGGCGAGCGCGGCATCGACGGGGTAGCCGACAGCGATCGCGGAATAGAACTCGCGCGTGAAGCAGATCGCCGCCTCGTCGGTCACCTCGAACTGCATCGCGATCACCGCGGGGATGCCCTGTTGCACCAGGCTCTGGGCCGTTCCCGCGAACGGATCGCCGCGCGACGCGCGCGCTCCTTCGCACGCGTTCAGCACCGCGAGCCGCAGCGGCCGGTGATCGTGCAGGATCGTGCCGAGGAACTGCGCGCTCACCCGGCGGCCGCGGTTCTCCTGGTCTTCCATGATCAGGAGCCCGTCGTCCGCCTGTGCATCGAAGCCACCGTGGCCGACGAAATGAAAGATGTGGTACTGGTTCTTGCGCAGGCGACGCTGCAGTTCGGCGAGGGTGGCATCCTCTTGCCGCTCCACGGTCACGAGCCCGTGCTTCTCGAGCTCGCCGAGCGCTTCGGTGATCTTCGCGCTCTCGCGTTTGACATCCAGCTGCGGGTAATCGCTGGGGCTCGAGATCATCATGAGCACCCGCAGCGGCGGCTGGACGATGAGCGGCCGGATCCGTTCAGGGAGCTCCAGGAAACGCACCAGCGGTGTCTCCACGGACAGGCTGAGGAAGCGGTTCATGCTGGCGTTGTAGAGGAACTCCCAGGGCAGATCGGCCAGCGCCGGGACCTTGGTCAGGTGAAGACGGACCCGCAGACCGGCACCCTGCCGGCTGGCTTCGTCCAGACTGCTTCGGAGGCACCCGCGGACCTCCCCGGCAAACACCTGGTCGAACAGCCGCCCGCCGAATTGCTTCGCCGAGACCATCTCCGGCGATTCGATACGGCGGACGGCATGCCGGCTGCGGCCGACGCGAAGCAGGAAGTTCTCGATCTCGAGATCGGAGAACGGCGCGCTGAACGTGCTGGCGGCCTGCCCGACCGGCGAGTTGAAGACTCGCGCGGTGAACCCATTGCCGGCCGGTTCGATGGCGACGTCGAAATCGATGTACCTCAGGTCGCCCATGATGGTGCTCCGCGGCCGCCGACTGGCCGCTCGTCGTTTCCTGTTTGAGCCCCTTAATGACCTTGATAACGCGGAATCTCTGTGGAATGTTCAGAGTCGAGGCGCGGCCAGCTCGACCGTTGGGCGACCGAGAACGAAATGAGAGTGTGGCTTCCGGCTTGAGCCGGAAGGCTGTGGCTGCCGGTGAACTTGCTCAGTATTCGAGCGCCGCACGCAGCCTTCCGCCTGAAGGCGGAAGCCACCCGTCTCGGTTCTACGGTCGCTCAGTGAGTGCGATGTTTCCGAGCGCTGCGGTCCCAGGCAACCGCGACTTCGCGCCGCCGCCGCTCTCGCCCTCGACGAGCGCCTCGAGACTGGAGTAGGCGTAGATCGTCGGCGCGTGATTCTGCATCAGGCCGCCGGTATCGGCCGTGGGACCGTAGTTGCTGTGCAGATCGCGCCCGAGCATGCGCAGCATCGCCATCTGCTGGCCACGGTGATGTGAGGTGTGCGTCAGCCGGCGCGTCATCACCCAGGCCCTGGTCCGGCGAACGTCGAAGAAGGCCGTCTCCGCCTCCCACCAGTCTTCATTCGTCAGCCGGAGCCGGTCGAGCCTGCGGGCGCTGTGCTCCGCGTAGCGCTTGATGAACTCGAGCCGCGTCTCCAGAGCTGGAAGGGGCGGGGCGCCGACGTCGATGCCGAGCATGTTCCGGAACCAGGTATCTTCGCTGACGCACTGATGGACCATGTGCTCGTGCACGCTGCGTCCACGCACATCGTCTGACTTCGGGCGCACCGGCAGATCGTCGTCTCGGAACTCGCTCCAGACGCTCAGGACCTTGATTCGTTCAGTGTCGTAGGTGTCGATCAGGAAGTTGTATCTCATGACAACGTCTGTACGAGAGTGGCGCGGTCCAACGTGTCCGTCGGCGATCGTATCAGGCCCACAGCGCGGACTTCCTATCGTTCAGATCGTTGCGTGTCTTGGTGGATTCTTGATGGCGTCCACTACCCTGACCATGTCGGTACGAAAGTCGAATCCGGCCCGAACGGGAGCGGCCTGATAAAAGCACATCTG
>Ga0207701_10004522_pt1 | contig 14100 bp, 12 predicted proteins | sample KBSSwiSSwithPhiX_FD_184294 | JGI IMG/M metagenome (GOLD analysis project Ga0207701, IMG submission 184294) | Switchgrass rhizosphere bulk soil microbial communities from Kellogg Biological Station, Michigan, USA, with PhiX - S5 (SPAdes) (version 2) | ecosystem: Environmental > Terrestrial >... | reverse complement strand
TGAGGAAGTCGTATCCGGAAAATTATGAGACTGACGAATTCAAGAAATAAGGCTGCACCATACAACGTCACATCGATGATGACGAGATCGCCAAACGTCCAAAGGATCATTATGCTAACGACCGACGCACAAACAATGATGGAAATATATGGTGTGTGATATTTTGGATGAAGCGTTTGAAGTTTTTGAGGCAGCAATTGATCATCAGCCATCACCTTCGGAACTCTTGATACGGAAAGAAGTACCGCAGAAAAGAGTCCAACAGCGCTGGCCATGCCACCTGCAGCAAGTATCACGGCCAGCCATTGTCCGGCCACTTTTGATCCCAACATGGGAAATCCTTCGTCACCCAATATGGTAAGATCCATTCCGGAAGAAATAGCAGTGATGACTGCGACCATGTAAATGAACAATGTCAAAACAAAGGCAATAAAGGTCGAAAGAAGATAAGTCTTTACAGGTCTGTTCACTTCTTCAGCATAAGTGGTAGTATTATCCCAACCGATAAAATTCCACATGACCGTATATAGTCCCATGCCTACTGAAGAATAGCCAAGGCCTTTCAATGAAAGTGAAGGAAGATGAAATGAAGTTTGGTTTGAAAGGTTAATAGCAAAAAGAATGAGGAATGGGACTACAACGGTAACGCTCAGGATCATGGAGATCCTTCCAACAGGAACGATCCCCAAAATATTCAAACCTGCACCTGACCAGATGATGGCAAGACAAATCGGGATCTTGTATTGCGCGATCTCCGGGAAAAGAAACGAAGCATATTCAACAAATAGCACGGGGTAGATAGCCAGGTCAACAAATGTATAAAGCCAGGTCCACCAACCTTCATACCATGCCCATCGAATTCCAAGTGCCCGCTTTACCCATTGATAGTAACCGCCAGTTACAGGCATCATGCTATTCAATTCCATTACAATAAAAATTGTGGGAATATCCCAAAGCAGTGGAGTCAGCATTAATATCAACAATGCGCCGTGCGTTCCACCGTAACTCAACAGCGGTTCCAATCCATAAGGTCCACCTGAAACAGTGAGGAAGATCACCGCAGCCAGTGGCAATATTCGCAATCGTTTATGCGGTGAGCTGGTTCGGAGCATGATATAAAAATATCTGTTTTATTGAAGAAGAAGTTTGACAGCAGGACTATTTTTTCTTCGCTTCATTATATACTGCTGCAAGATTGTCAGAATAAAATCTTCCAAACCACCAGCCTTTATACGGCATCATTACATCCTGCTAAAATTAGAATCCGCTTCATTGCTCTGCACAGGATGTTTGGTCAGCTGTTCCGCTGTCTATTTTAATTCACTGGCCGCGTCAGGATTCATAGATGCGTCAAATACTACTGTTTTATTGCCGAGGGCAATGATTCCCGCATTGGAAATCGCATGACCACCTTTATCATTTTGAATAGCAGCCCACACTCCCGGGGGGCCGGCTGCTGAAGAAAAAATGTTTTGTACCCGTTTGCGGTTTACGAAAACCAAGCAGGAGGGCAACTGACATTGTTGTGGCTAAATACAGTGTTCTCATAAAAAGCATTTTGACCGATCAAGGGTAAAACTTTCAACAGGCAGGAGACTACTAATATAAAAAATTCAACTGACGTGGGTTGATTCTCAGTGTGGCACAAACTTTTCAGAAGCATTAGAAATATGATGTATGAAAAACAACAATAAAACAAGGAAGGCCAAAAAGCCTCACCATGAGAATCGGCTGCCGGGGGAGATCAGTTCAAAAGAAAAGGAAGAGAATGCCCATGCACTTCGACAAGCTGATAAAGACATCAGCAGCGATGCCGAATTTAGTTCGCATAGTAAGAACGATGATCTCGATGAAGGAGAAACTGCCAGATTAGGCAAGGATAAAACTGATTTGATTTGATTGATCGGGAGATTCTTTTAAAAAAGGTAAATTTATATCCCTTAAACATTTTTTATGCGTTTGGATAACGAAAGAGAGAGTTCAAATGTTGAAGACCGTCGCGGTCTTTCGACAGGAGGCGGTGTTGCCATTGGTGGTGGTCTGATTGGGGTTATTTTTCTTGTGATAAAATTATTATCAGGCGGCGATGTCTCCCAGGATATTCCGCAGCAGATGCCTGGTCAAACGCAGCAGCTGAGCCCTGAAGAGCAGGCAAAGGATGATGAAAGAGCAAAATTTGTCAGCAAAGTTCTTGCGCTTACGGAAGATGTATGGGATTCCTTGTTCGCTGCAGGCGGAAGGCAGTACGTAAAGCCGCGGCTTGTTTTGTTTCGGGACAGAGTTGAATCTGCGTGTGGAATGGCAAGTGCTGCATCGGGACCATTTTACTGTCCCGGCGACCAGGAAGTTTATATTGACCTGGCATTTTATGAGGAGCTTGAAAACCGTTTCCAGGCGCCCGGTGATTTTGCAGAAGCTTATGTGATTGCACATGAAGTAGGTCATCACGTGCAAAAGCTGCTTGGCATTTCAGATAAAATGGACCGCTTGCGGCAGAATGTGGCTGAAGGCGAATACAATAAATATTCGGTGATGCTCGAATTACAAGCAGATTTTTTTGCTGGGGTTTGGGCGCATCATGCACAGCAAATGAGAAATATTTTGGACCGCGGTGATATTGATGAAGCATTGAATGCTGCTAACGCGATAGGTGATGACAGGCTGCAAAAAGAGACCCAGGGATATGTTGTTCCCGAATCCTTTACTCACGGTACTTCGAAACAAAGGATGTACTGGTTTAAAAAAGGATTTGATACGGGTGACATGAACCAGGGTGACACCTTCCGTGATCCTTCCCTGCAATAGTGCTGTCCGTGGCTTCTTTATGTACGTTGTGACCCCTTGCTCGCTGCAAAATTATGGTCACAAACGACACAAGGATGACATCGGATGCAAAGGTCATTGCAAGAACCGACGCTCACCTTGCCACAAAACTAAAAAGGTCAAAATAACTTTGACCTTTATTTACAACTTGTATGAAAGTTTTACTTATCAATATACCCAAACAGGCCGTTCGCTTCATCATTTGGACCGGCAGCAAAAAACAAACGAGTTTGTGGAATCGTTGCTGCGGACGAAGGAGCAAAAGAAATGCCCCACAATCCATCGATGGTGATCGGCGTTCCATTAGAGCTTAGTTGACCGATAAATTTCGCATCTGGCGAATAAGCATTGATACGTCCATCGCCGAAATTCCCAATAAGAATAACATTTGAATTATTGCCATCAAGAAATCCCGAAGGAGCCATAGCGATTCCCCACGGTGCATTTAAACTACCCTCTGATGCAAATCTTCCTGCTAAAGTCCCATCTGGTTTGAATACATCAACATAACCAAGTCCTGCACCTTTTTCTTCATCACCATCCGATCCGAGTTTTGCATAAGTTACGTAAAGCTGTCCGCCGATGTTTTGAACATTAAAAGGAGAATAACCTTCCGGTAAGTTTGGATCAGCAAAAGTGATATTTGCAGTGGCGAAGGTACTATCAAACACATCGATCCTCGATTGTTTAAAATTGGCAACATACAAAAATGTACCAGCACTGTCGTTTGCAATTGTAATACCGGTATAGGATGAGGTAGACGAGTTGTCTATGACTCTTTCGGCCATGGTTCCTGAGCTCCAACCAGAGATCACACCATCATCTCCTGCAAAAATAAATTTTGCGACACCTCCACCAGGGAGAACAAAAGCAGTCGCACTGTTATTAAAAACGGCACCTGTTGGATGACCACCTGTCGCTGCTGAAGCCGAAGGGATCGCGACGGCCGGTATTACCGGGCTACCTGTTGCATCATACGGCTCGGATACGCCTCCACTTTCTGAAGAAACCCACGGATTTCCTGTTGGTGAGAAAGCTATTCCCCAACCATTCACCAAACTTGCGTCCACTCGGGCACCACTGTCCTGGCTATTGTTCGAAACGAGATTGACGCGGGTAAAATTTGTTGATGAGCCCGCCGTGGATGAATTCTGATTATTCTCATCTTTATGGCAACTCATTATGATGATCGAAAGAATAAGCAAAAGAGACATTGCTTTCAGATGGCCGGTGTTGTTTTTCATTTTAAACATAACTCTCTGCATAAAAATTGATTTAAGGTTGACAAAAAATACAAATACACGTCGTTTCATAATTGATCGTTGAACTTTAAGGGAGTTATTATAAAGAAGCGTGATTAGATGAATGCGAGAATTTCTCGAAAAAGTTTTCATACTACAGATCTTCTTGTATAATTAATCGCAACAATTTGTTACGGGGCAGGAGTAGTTACTTCAAAATTTGAACCGTTTTGAAATCAGTGACCATCAAACGAAGATGAACTAGATAGCGGAAGTGAATTGTCTTAAAAATCTTACATCATTTTCGCTGAACAGGCGAATGTCATTGATACCATATTTGAGAAGCGCAGGACGTTCAATGCCCATACCAAATGCAAAACCCGTATATTTATTTGGATCGATGCCGCAATTCTGCAACACGTTTGGATGTACCATACCGCAACCAAGAATTTCAAGCCATCCTGTATGTTTGCAAACACTGCATCCCTTGCCTCCACATAACGTACAACTGATATCCATTTCGGCACTTGGCTCAGTGAAAGGAAAATAGGAAGGACGGAAACGCACCTTTATATCATTGCCGTACATTTCTTTTACAAAGAAATAAAGTGTCTGTTTCAAATCAGCGAACGATACATTCTCATCTATATATAATCCTTCCACCTGGTGAAAGAAACAATGGCTTCTCGCACTCACGGTTTCATTGCGATAAACACGACCTGGATAAATTCCACGAATGGGCAGTTTGCCCTTTTCCATTTCACGGATCTGCACATTGCTTGTATGAGTGCGCAATAACCAGTCGGGATTTTGTTGTACATAAAATGTATCCTGCATATCCCGGGCCGGATGGTATTCAGGCAAATTCAGCGCAGTGAAGTTATGCCAGTCATCTTCGATCTCCGGACCCTCAGCTACAGCAAAACCAAGTCGCTGGAAAATAGACACAATACGGTTCTTCATCATGCTCACGGGATGCCTTGAACCCAGCGGGATCGGGTCGCCGGGAAGAGAGAGGTCGAGCGGTGCGTCATTAGTCGTGACTTGTGAGTCGGGACTCCTTTGCTTCAAGTCCTCGTATCTGTTTTCAGCAAGCAATTTAAAGTCATTCATCACCTGGCCAAATTCTCTCTTTCTCTCATTGGGAACACTCTTCATCTCTCCCATCAGGCTCTTTACGATTCCCTTTGTTCCGAGCCACTTGATGCGAAACTCTTCAACAGACTTTGCATCTGTTGCTGACGACTGAGCTATCTCCTTTTTGTATTCCTCTATTTGCAGTAATAATTCATCCATAAGGGAGGCAAAGATAAACAGAACCAAAGAACCGCGATTTTCACGATTCAAAATTGATGCGTGGGAGAATGGCCGGATACCACCATCCGGCTTACTTCCTATTTTTTCCACATAACCCGTTATTTAATCCTGTTAATCGTGGTTCTTTTCTTATGAATCATGGTTCTCACTATATTGCAGCATGTCTGATTATCTTAATATTTCAGATTTCTTATCACCTGTCAATTTCAATGAAATTTCCCAGGACGAAAGTTATAGAGATGGACAAATCGGCAAAGTCATCTCAGTATATAAATTTCAAAAATATCCGGCAAAAAAATTCCCTGACCTTGACGATGCGCAAATCGTTATTGTAGGCTGCGGTGAACAACGAGGCAGCGGTTTGATCCATGGCCATAGCGAGTCGCCGGACCTGGTGCGCCGACAACTCTATTCGTTGTACTATTGGCATAAGGATGTAAAGGTTGCCGATATAGGGAATATTATGTCAGGGTCATTGTACACGGATTCATATGCGGCATTAAAAACAGTTGTACATGAGCTGATCAATGATGGAAAAACGGTGATCATTCTCGGCGGTTCGCATGATCTTACTTTGGCACAATATGGTGCTTATGTTGAAAATGAAAAAGCCATTGAGGCCTCTTGCGTGGATGCACTGATCGATCTGAATATCGATTCACCCTTCCGCCACGAGAATTTTTTGATGGAGATGCTCACTTCCGAGCCGAATTATATACGCCATTACAATCACATTGCGTTTCAAAGTTTTTATGTGCATCCGCAAATGCTGGAAACGATGGATAAACTGCGTTTTGATTGCTATCGTGTAGGAACAGTGAAGGAAACCATTGAGGAAATGGAGCCCGTTATCCGAAACAGCAGCCTATTCAGTTTTGACATTTCTGCTCTTGCTCACGCTTACGCGCCTGCCAACTCTGTTTCGCCAAACGGGTTGACTGGAGAAGACGCCTGTGCTTTAATGCGCTATGCCGGGATGAGTCCTAATGTCAATAGTATAGGTATTTATGGTTTTGATTCAGCGCATGACAAAGATGAACTGACGGCGAAACAGGTCGCCCACATGATCTGGTATGTACTCGACGGAAGAAGTCGTGGTCGTAAAGAGGTAGAATTGGATCAAAGGGATTCGTTCAATGAATATCACATTGCTTTTGCGGAGGTAGAAACTACATTTTTGCAAAGCAAAAAAACCGGCAGGTGGTGGATGCAATTACCGGATAAAAATTTCATCGCCTGCAGCTATAAGGATTATCTGCTGGCAAGCAGCAATGAAATTCCTGAAAGATGGTTGAGAGCCCAGGAGAGAAATTAAGAGATAATTAATAATTATTAATTCATAATTCTTGGAAGGAATTATAAAAACGGGAATTTGCTCGTACGGTATGAGCGGAAAATTATTTCATGCTCCATTTATACAAAATCATCCCGGGTATGAATTGACGGGCATTGTCGAACGACATAATAATGATTCAAGGGTAAGATATCCTCAATCAAAATTATACCGATCGATTGATGACCTTATCGCCGATGATAGTATTCAGCTCATCATTGTCAATACTCCAACCCATTTGCATTATGAAAATGCCAAAGCAGCCTTGATGGCCGGAAAAAATATTGTTATCGAAAAGCCTTTTGCCGTAACTGTAAAAGATGCCGAAGAGATAACAGCACTGGCCCAGGAGAAAAATTTATTCATAAGCATTTATCAAAATCGCAGGTACGATGGCGATTATCATGCAATAAAAGAAGTGATTGAAAAACAACTTTTGGGTGAGTTGAGAGAAGTGGAGATAAGGTATGATCGCTATCGTCCGATTCCCTCCGGCAAACCTCACAAAGAAGGTGACCTTCCTGGCGCGGGCATCATCTATGATCTCAGTCCTCACCTTGTCGACCAGGCTTTACAGCTGTTTGGCTGGCCGCAGGCCTTATTTGGAGATGTCTGGAGAATGCGGGAGAATGTAAAGGCCAGCGATTATTTTGAGATGCTTTTGTATTATCCGGGAATGCGGGTGAGATTAAAAGCAACCTGTGTTGCACGCGAGCCATTACCTTCCTATATACTAAATGGGATGAAGGGAAGTTTTCTTCAGCAGCGTTCTGACCTGCAGGAAATACAGTTAAATGCGGGAGCTGTTCCTTCTTTGAAGAGCTGGTGTCCATCGCCTACACAGCCCGACGGCTTGTTACACACAGAAATAAATGGAGAAGTGGTACGCAAAGAACTTACTTCAACTGCCGGGAACTATATGGGTTATTATGATGACGTCTATAAAGCCTTAACAGGCACTGCACCTAATCCTGTTCCTGCTGAGGATGGAATTAAAACAATTAAAATAATAGAAGCTGCTTTACAAAGTTCGCGAGAAGGAAAAATAATCAATCTTCAATAATCAATGTTCAAGTTTCAACACAGAAAGTTCTATTTATTCTTCTGTATTCCAACTTCTATACTCTTTATTCTTTCATCTTGCAGCGTTCAGAAACAACTTTCCAAATCAGCCCAGTTAGCTTTAAAGGATTCTGCACTTGCCACCGCTCACGTTGGTATCAGCATTTACGAACCGGCTTCAAATAAATTCTTGTTTAACTACCAGGGCGATCATTATTTCACTCCCGCCAGCAATACAAAGATCCCTACTTGCTATGCAGCGATGAAATATTTAAGTGACAGCCTGGAAGGTGTTTTAAAGGGCGAAAATGATACAGCCATTTTAATTCTGCCCACCGGTGATCCGACACTGCTTCATCCTGATTTTAAAAATCAACCTGTAATCAATTTTTTACAGAAAGCCACAAAGAAAATTTATACAAGCGATGTTCTATGGAAAGATGAGTCGCTGGGCGCGGGGTGGTCGTGGGATGACTACAATGAATCTTACATGGCCGAAAGAAGCCCGATGCCAGTATTCGGCAATCTTATCAAATGGACGCAGGAGAATAACGGTCTTGATCCTTCAGTTGTCTATTCGATGCCTGAGGTAACGTGGCAAGTTAATTTTGACACGGCACAATCAACCAACTTTTTTGTAAAAAGAAGCATTGCAGAAAATAGTTTTAAGATAACGGAAGGAAAAGAAAAATTAAAAGAGCAGGAGGTTCCTTTTGTAACAAATGGCATCCATACTGCTCTTGAATTGTTGCCTGATACAATTCATAAAACAATCAGCCTTGTAACTCCGGAAATATATCAAAGGCAATTCCCGGGTAAATCAATGCAGTTGACCGCTATCCACTCCCAACCCGTTGATTCGGTGCTCAAGCCTATGATGCATGTGAGCGATAATTTTTTTGCAGAACAACTTCTGCTGATGGTAGCCCGAAAATTCAACATTTCGATGAACGATGAGCGAATTGTTGATACATTATTGAACACGGACTTTAAAGAGCTGCCCCAAAAACCACATTGGGTTGACGGTTCTGGCCTCAGCCGGTTTAATTTATTTTCTCCGGAGGACATGGTCTTTATTTTAAATAAGATGAAAAATGATTTTGGCATGGACCGGATCAGGAATATTTTCCCAACGGGTAATGAAGGAACCCTGGAGCACTATTATGTCGCCGAGCATGGATACATCTTTGCAAAGACCGGAAGTCTTTCTGGTGTCATTGCTCTCAGTGGGTTTTTATATACAAAGAAAAATAAGCTACTTATCTTTTCCGTATTAGTCAACAATCACACTTCTTCGGGGACAAGGGTTAGAAGAGCCATAGAAAAATTTATTGAAGAGGTTAGAAACAACTATTAATAGACCGTTATTCTTTGAATGACCAATTAATAATGCGTTCCTGGATTCAAGCGGTAAATTATCCGCCACATAGCATCATAGGCACATCCGTGTCACATAGGTTTTTGAATTTATAAAAACTGAGCGGACACCAGGTACTTCCAGTCATAATTGTTTTTCTCATAAGCACCGGAAGGTTGAATCTTCTTGTTCATCACTTCGGGCTTGAGAACTTTTTCATTGACCAATTTCTTCTTTGCCTCGTGGATCATTTCCTGAACGGAGGGTAGTTTCATCCAGGAAAGTTGTGGTGGTTCAAGACCGACCTTATCCTGGCGCCAGGTAATAGTTGATGGCAAAGTTTTCTCCATCGCCTTTCGCAAGGTCCATTTTGTCCATCCCTGCCTGATCTTAAAATTTGAGGGAATAGAAAAAAGGAACTCAACAAGTTCATGACTTAAGAAAGGCAGTCGCACCTCTCTTCCATGAGCCATACTATTGCGGTCGGCATAGCGCAACAATTCTTCAAGCCCATGCATACAGGTATTAAAATATAAAACACCATTTAGCGTAAAGATGGCGGGTGTTGTATAGTAGGCCTCTTTGCTTTGGAGGTGAACGAATTCTTTTGAAAGATCTTTTTGTGTTAAGGCGTTCAACAGGTATTGTCGCTCCAAAAACACCGTGGCAAAATCGGGAAACAAGGAAGCGATGACGTTTTGAAATCCAAATTTTTCGCGAACGCCGATCTCTTTTGCTTTTTTCAACTCACCACTGGTTATTAGTTCTCTTTTTCGGAAAAGCTCCTGCCAGTACCATTTATAATATTTATGATAGCCTGCCAAAATCTCATCTGCGCCCTGGCCATCCAACAAAACTTTTACACTGTTCTCCTTCGCCAGCTCAAACACTTTGTCCTGAGGCAAAGTTCCTGCGTTACCAAATGGTTCATCCTGTTGTTGAACGATCTTTTGAAACAGCCGCGGGATCTCTTCATCGCTCACGACAGTCTTGACAGATTGTAATGAAAAGTGATTAGCTACTTCGTCAATGTATCGTTCTTCATTCTTTTCAAAACCGGGAAAAATAGCTGAGAAGGTTTGAAGCCTGCCTAGCGGCCCGGCAGGTTTGAAGTCTGAGGTCTGAATTTTAGCAATTGTGGCGGCAATAGACGAGCTGTCGAGTCCCCCGCTCAGGCTTGTTCCCAGCGGAACGTCACTTCTCAATCGACGTTTGATTGAGATATTGAAGAGTTCATTGAATCTTGCAATTGCACTTTCATCCGAAATTTTATCTTCTTGTCTTTCGACATCAATATCCCAGTATTTCTCAACTTCAATCAAAATATCTTCTTGCATTCTGATCGTTACGAAACTGGCCGCTGGTAATTTTTTTACATCATCATAAAACGTTTCATCGGGTTCAGTGGGATTATCGGTATACCCGATAGTGAGAAAATTGAAGAGCATTTTTTTGTTAAATGCCTTTCCTAACCCAATCGACCAGAATGCTTTTATTTCCGATGCAAACAGGAAATTCTTGTTGCCGGTCTCGCAGATATAGTAAAAGGGTTTCTCTCCAAAGCGATCTCTCGCTGCAAAGAATTCTTTTTCCGTTTCGTCCCAGATAGCGAAGGCAAACATGCCGTCAAATTGTTCAAGGCAGTCTTCTTTCCAGCAATCGTACGCCGCGACCAGAACTTCAGTATCGGTTTGCGTTCGGAATTCGTATCCTTTCTTTTTTAACTCTTCGCGCAATTCAAGGTAGTTATAGATCTCACCGTTATGCAGGACTGTGTAGCGGTCCAAATAATGGAAGGGTTGCGCAGCGGCGTCGCTGAGATCAAGAATGGCCAGGCGGCGATGACCAAAGAGAACGCTGTTGGAATTATTTTGCCAAAAGCCTTCTCCATCGGGTCCGCGATGCGAAAGAGCGGTGGTCATTTTCCTTACATGCTCTTCATCATACCGAGAATTAACCTGCAATATGCCTGCAATGCCGCACATGTGTTAAAGTTCAAAATACAAATCGCAAATTCCAAATAAGAAAATCCTGGCTCAATAGTACTACAGAAAGTACAAGTGTGCGACGCAAGAGAGGCTTAATAGTAGTACCCAGTTTGGTAAAAAATAAATATGGCCATCGGGCAAAGATGGGGTCACAAAGCCCACAAAGGAATCACAACGAACACAAAGTTTGTTTAATAGTTAATTGTTAGAAATTGATGGGCAATCTTCCTTCGGTATCATCCCATGCCATTACGAGCTCCGCGCCGTTGGTGATGGGCTGGAAAACCATTGTGAAGTATTCAAAGTCGGCGGCGGCTTTTTTGGCAGGAACATCAAATTGCATAACGTCCTTTGTAGAGTCGATCTTCAAACCCCATGTGTAAAGATCATTGTTCAGGATGATGGTCCATTTTTCCTGGTAAGGAATACAGTAAATGATATAACGGCCTGCGTTAACTTTTTTATCCTGGATGGTCACGTTTTGAAAGAATTCGATTTCACTTGCTTCATTGGCACCTAGCCTCCAACGCTGGCCATATTTAAGGAGGTTACCAAAAATCGTACGTCCCTGCCTGTGAGGACGACTATAGATGACCCGCATGATGGGCGGTGTCGTGATATCATGAGTCATTTTCAGCTGCGAGTAGTTCACGGGAAAATAACTCATGTCCATGGGTGAAAGATCAATGGCGGCGTAAGGGTTTGTGGGAGTATGAACGATAGCCGTATCCGGTTTTGTTTCGGCCTGGTCATGGCTTTTTTCATTCTTATCAGTGCAGGCGATAAAGAAAACGCAGCAAAGAAAAAAAGTACAGGCAAGCTTCATTGAATTTATTTTAAACTGATCGGGAGACTGGCTTTTATATTATCCCAGGCTATGATCAAGTTACATCCGGAATCTGACTTTTCAAACGTCATGGCCAGTGCTTCAACTCCTTCGCTCAGTTTTTGCACCGGCACAGTAGTGCGTACCACATCTTTTTGTTCATCATACTTAAACGCTCCCCATACGTCATTATCCTTATTTAAAATGATCGTCCAGCTGTCTTCCATCGGGATGGCATATAAAGTATAGCGGCCTTTTTCAACTTTCTTATCACCGATCTTTACACTTCTGAAAAATTCTATTTCGGTGGCTTCATTGGCCCCAAGGCGCCATACCTTTCCATATTCAACAAGATCGCCAAAAATAAGACGTCCATTTTTTTGTGGCCGGCTATAAATAACTCTTGCCACCGCCGGTTCGGTTATCTTATCCTGGATCTTCAGAACTGGATAGTTGGTGGGATAATAGCACATATCCATCGGCGATTTATCCACGGGTGGCAGATTATTCGTTGCGGCAGTTTGGGCATTGCCAGTCAATACAGAGATGGCCATGAAGGTCAGCAGGATGATTTGTTTCATACGGTGAATTTTTTATGAAAGAGCAAAAATAATTGTTTGGGGTTGCATCAAAAAGCGTTTGTAGTCACAGCTGCGGGTTATCATCTTAAAAGATCATCGCACATTCTTTTAGCGAATGATCGCAGATCGGGGAAAAATACCTTATAGTATTCACGAAGAGTTTCATAGTGCTCTTCAAACACCAGGGCAGCCGTGTTACTTTCGTTGAGATAATGGGCCCTTCTCACAACACCGCCAAAGCTTGCTTCTGTTCCCCGGATCGTGGAATAGTTGAACAACCAGTTCTGTTCCTTCATATAAGGGAACATCCGTGCAAAGCGATCTGGCAAATATTCGAAATGAGCCCCAAGTACCTGATAAACTCTTTCAGAAAAATTTCTTAAACTTTCTAAGGTAAATTCATCGGGATCATTGGCGAGGAAATGGTCATAAACTACGTCCATAAAGGCCCCGCTGTACAAACGATACGCCGGTCGAAAAAGATCTTTTGCAAGTTTTGTGGCTTCGTGATCATCGGTAAATGTATCAATGGCACGGTGAAGAGTGATCCCTTTTTGGATGCCTTCGGGATACTCGAATTTTCTTTTGCCTTTTACGAAATCGCTTATGAGGTTACCTACTAGAATTTCTTCGTGACCAAAAGATAAATATGCGTGGGCCAGGTAATTGATGGTTTCTATTTCATTTTTTCACTGCTAAAATTAATTATTTCAATCCTGGCTCCTTCATGTTTCATGATTTATTGCGGGCCCCTTTTGACCTGGCAAACATCCGGTATGAATAAACCGTGGGGATGATCACCATCACAAGGACAATGCCCATCATGATAAAAAACATGACAAAGGGTTTGATAAACAAGGCAAGCAAAGCGATCAAAATTCCGCCGGCAAACCATATTTTACTTCCCAGCAAATGGGTAGCCCTCCAGTTCTCTTCGCTTTCAAGAGCCCAGGGCAGACGGAAGCCGGCAAAATAATTGGGTTTGATACTATGCATGATGTTCCCCATATACGCAAACAATAAGCCCATCATTACTAAAACCAAATTTAATCCACCCGTATGCTGACTGGCCGTCCAATTCAAAACAATTATCGACATACAGCTTATGAAGACAACAACGACCATGGAAATTTTTAAGAATATGCCAGGTTGCTTTGCGACCCATCCTTTGGGATCCAACTTATAAATATTTGTTAACAGCAGGTATACAAGCACCGAAACAGCGGTACAGGTGGCCGGTATAAAAAATACCTGGTTACGTTCGCCATATTTATCAGGGGTGCCGTCTATTCCAAAATGCACAGGGATCTTACCTGGCAAATCTTTCCAAAGAGTCGCCAGGTATATCCAGGGAATGAGGTTAATAACAACAACAAATGTCCACCGAAGCAAGGTATGTTTTCTCATGATTTTTATTTCTTTTTTGATTTGAACTGGAGAAACCATTTAAGGATTTCATCGACCACGGTTGTATTCAAAGAGTAATAGACAAATTGTCCCTCCTTTTCTGCAATCACAAGATTCGCTTGTTTTAGCAAGTCAAGATGGTGCGAGATACTGGGAAAAGAAATA
>Ga0207701_10004521_pt1 | contig 14103 bp, 10 predicted proteins | sample KBSSwiSSwithPhiX_FD_184294 | JGI IMG/M metagenome (GOLD analysis project Ga0207701, IMG submission 184294) | Switchgrass rhizosphere bulk soil microbial communities from Kellogg Biological Station, Michigan, USA, with PhiX - S5 (SPAdes) (version 2) | ecosystem: Environmental > Terrestrial >... | reverse complement strand
CGTGGCGGCGGCCACCAGACGGCCTTGTTGCAGCCGCAGCAGCCCGGTTTCCAGCGCGAGATCGAAATCGACGTGCTGTTGCGCGTAGCCCGACGATGCCGCGTTGGAAGTCTTGGGCGCGGCGAGCAGCAGTTCCTGCGCCGCCCGGGCGGTAAGGTTCTTGAGACGGTAGGCACGGGCCAGCTGGATGTGGACGTCGGCTCGCGCGGAGTCGATCTTGAGCCCCGCATCGAGGACCGCCAGCGCGGGGTCGGGACGGCCGGCGTCCAGATACGCGGTGCCGAGACTCAGATAGGGATCCACGAGTGGTGGCCCGGCGGCGACCACCTGTTCGAGCTCGCCGATCGCCTCGTCTCGCTGGCCGAGATCGAACAGCGCGAGCGCGAGATAGTAGCGGGCCTGGGCGAAATTGGCGTCAGCGCGGAGCGCCTCGCGCGTCAACTCCACCGCCCGTTGCGGGTTCTTCGACTGACGCTCCGCCTCGCCGAGCAGCGCCAGGAACTGCGGCCGGCCGGGCGCCTGCGCGAGCGACGCCTCGAGCTCCTCGCGCGCCTTCGCCGGCCGTCCCAGTTCGAGATAGAGACTCGCGAGGAAGTAGCGGGCCGGAAGGTTGGCCCCATTCAGCTCCACCGCCTGCACCAGCTCCGCTTTCGCCTCGCCAATCATCTCGGGGGAGCCGACGGTGCGATAGGCGACGCCGAGGAGCATGTGCGCGTCGGAGGATCCCGGATTGGTGGCGAGGATCGCCTTCAGCTCGGCGATCGCCGGCTTCAGGCGATCGGGACGGGTGTAGACGTCCGCGCCAAGGCGACTGAGCTGATCGCGCAGCGCTGCCGCGTCAGCCTGGCCGGCGGACGCGTGGACAACCACGCCGCACGCGATGAGGGCGGCAAGGATGCCGAGGCGGAGCCGGGCCGGCAAGGTCGAAGCAATGGGGTACAGACGTCGATGATCGGTGGAGCCCGAAGGCCGTGTCAAGGCACGGCGTGCCTACTCCAGCATTTCGAACTCGCGCCGCTCCTCGCCCGAGGGGCTCAGTTGCGGGTGCCGCTGCATGAATCGCACGCACGCGTTCCAGCGCAGCCGGGCATCGTCGTTGCCGTGCTGGCGGAGCGCCTCGGCCCGCTCGAAGTGCTGCATCGCCTCGGTCAGCCATTCGTACACGCCGGCACTGATCGCCGCGCCGGATCGGGCGAACTGCGTCTTGGCGTGGCGTTCAGCGATGATCCCGGCGTAGTACTCGCGGTCGTAAGGTGAGGTCAGGCCGGCCAGCAGCTGCCGCGCCGCCTTGTGGGCGCCGGCGGCCTGTTCGAACTGATCGGTCAGGGCCAGCAGGAGCATGATGCGCGCCGGCTGGTTGCCGGCGTCGACCGCGAGGACGTCGAGGCAGATGCTCTCGGCCTCGCTCGGTTCGTTCAGCAGGCGATAGCGCTCGGCGCGGGCGAGGGCGGCCGGCACGGCGTCGGGATCGAGCGGCTTGAGATCCAGCATGTGGCGCTCCGTCGGGATGATGGCGTCACTACCCGCGCAAGACCCGTAAGAGCCGGGTCAGCGGATCGTAGAAGCGGTCGACGACCCGTTCCTTGAGCGGGATGATCGCGTTCTCGGTGATGGTGATGTGCTCCGGGCACACCTTGGTGCAGCAACGGGTGATGTTGCAGTAGCCGACGCCCTGGGTGTTCTTGAGATCGCCGAGCCGGTCGCCGGTGTCGAGCGGGTGCATCTCGAGCGCGGCGTTGTAGAGCAGGAAGCGCGGGCCGATGAAGTCATCGAACTTCTGGTGGTCGCGCAGGATGTGGCAGACGTCCTGGCACAGGAAGCACTCGATGCATTTGCGGAACTCCTGGACGCGATCCGCCTCACGCTGCGACATCCGCCAAGTGCCGTCCGCCGCGTCGGGCCGGCGCGGCGTGAACGGGGTGATGCGCTGCTTGACGCGGAAGTTCCACGAGACGTCGGTGACGAGGTCGCGGATCAGCGGGAAGGCGCGCATCGGCTCGACAGTGACCGGCGCCGCCAAGTCGAGTGTGTCCAGGCGCGTCATGCACATCAGCCGCGGGTTGCCGTTGATCTCAGCGGAGCAGGAGCCGCACTTGCCGGCCTTGCAGTTCCAGCGCACCGCGAGGTCGTTGGCCTGCTCGGCCTGGACCCGGTGCACCGCGTCGAGCACGACCATGCCCTCGCTGACCTCGGTCGGATAGTCGCGAAACCCGCCCTGCTGCCGGTCGCCGCGCCAAATGCGAAAGACTGCGCTCGACATGGTTTGTTTCTCGCGCTTATCAGCTTCCAGCTTCCAGCTATCAGCTAAGAGCTTCTGTCCGCTTCCCGCTCAGTCCCGTGCGCCGCTCGCTGCCTGGTTGCCGAACCGTTGAACCGAACGTGAACCGTTGAACCGAACCGTGAACCTTGAACCCAACCTTGAACCCATGAACCCCATGAACCTTGAACCCGTGTTACCCGTTCTCTTCGATCACCGCCTGCAACCCGTCGGGTAACGGAGGAATCGGCACGCGCGAGACCGTCATCGCGCCCTCCGCCGTGCGCCGCACGGCGACGTTGAAGGTCGCGAACGCGGGATCCTTCTGCGGGTAATCGTCGCGGAAGTGTCCGCCGCGGCTCTCCTGGCGCTCGAGTGCCGACCGCGTGATGGCTTCCGACACGGTGAGCAGGTTCTCCAGATCCTGGGCCGTGTGCCAGCCGGTGTGATATTCGCGGTGGCCGGTCACGCCGGTGCGGGCGGCGCGCTGCTTCAACGCGTCGAGCCTGGCCAGCGCCTCACGCATCTCGTCCTCGCGGCGAACGATGCCGACCAGGTCCTGCATCATGCCCTGGAGATCCTGCTGGATGCGGAACGGATTCTCGGCCGCGTCCTGGCGCTCGAATGGCGCCAGCGCGCGGGTGATGCTCGCGGTCACCTGACTCTCGTCCACAGCAGGGGCGCCGCTGTCCTTCGCGAACGCCGCCGCGTACTCGCCGGCCCGTTTGCCGAAGACGAGCAGGTCGGAGAGCGAGTTGCCGCCGAGGCGATTGGCGCCGTTGATCCCGGCGGCGCACTCACCGGCCGCGAAAAGGCCCGGCAGGGTCGACATCTGGCTATCGCTGTCCACCTTCACGCCGCCCATCACGTAATGGGTCGTGGGGCCGATCTCCATCGGCTCGGTGGTGATGTCGATGCCGGCCAGCTCCTTGAACTGGTGATACATGCTCGGCAGCTTCTTGCGGATATGCTCCGCCGCGTTGGGCAGCTTCTCCTTGATCCACGAGATGTCCAGGAACACGCCGCCGTGGGGACTGCCGCGCCCGGCCTTGATCTCGCGCACGATGCAGCGCGCGACGTGGTCGCGGGTGAGGAGCTCGGGCGGGCGGCGGGCGTTCTTGTCCCCCTGCGTGTAGCGCCAGCCTTCCTCCGGATTGTCGGCCGTCTGGCTGCGGTAGTTCTCCGGGATGTCGTCGAACATGAAGCGGCGGCCTTCGCTGTTGCGGAGCACACCACCTTCGCCGCGCACGCCTTCCGTGACGAGCAGGCCCTGCACGCTCGGCGGCCAGACCATCCCGGTCGGGTGGAACTGGACGAACTCCATGTCGATCAGCTCGGCGCCGGCGCGGTAGGCGAGACCGTGCCCGTCGCCGGTGCCTTCCCAGCTGTTGCTGGTGATCCGGTAGGCCCGTCCGATGCCGCCCGTGGCGAGCACCACCGCTTTCGCCTTGAAGACACGGAAGCGGCCGCGCTCCCGGTCGTACGCGACCGCCCCGGACGCGCGCCCGGTGTCGGTCAGCAGCGTGATGACCGTCAGCTCCATGTGGATGTCGAGGCCGCGATGGATCCCGTGATCCTGGAGCGTGCGGATCATCTCGAGCCCAGTGCGGTCCCCGACGTGGGCCAGGCGCGGGTACTTGTGACCGCCGAAGTTGCGCTGGAGGATGCGGCCGTCAGCGGTGCGGTCGAACACCGCGCCCCACGCTTCGAGCTCCCGGACCCGGTCGGGCGCTTCGCGAGCGTGCAGTTCGGCCATGCGCCAGTTGTTCACGTACTGGCCGCCGCGCATCGTGTCGGCGAAGTGCACCTTCCAACTGTCCCGATCGTCGGTGTTGGCGAGTGCCGCCGCGATGCCCCCTTCGGCCATGACGGTGTGGGCCTTGCCAAGCAGCGACTTGCACAGCAGCCCGACTCGCACGCCCGCCGCCGATGCTTCGATCGCCGCCCGCAACCCCGCCCCGCCGGCGCCGATGACGAGCACGTCGTGCTCGTGCGTCTCGTACGTCAGAGGATCCTCCAGTCGGTCAGGACGCCCATCGAGCAGAGGCGCACGTACAGATCTGCCAGGGCGACACCGAAGAGACTGGCCCACGCCCAACGATTGTGACGGCAGTTGAACGAGCACGCGGCGTCGTAGATCGCCGTCCGCGCCGGACGGCCGGAGAACCGATCGAGGCCGCCGCCGACGAGATGCCGCAGCGAATGACACCCCAGCGTATAGCCGGTCAGCAGCGCGCTGTTCACGCCGAGCACCAGCGTGCCGACACCGATCCCGAACGTGGTGCCGCCGCCGGCAGTCGGGAACCACATCGCCTCCCACACGTCACGCCACAGCACGATCAGGAAGACCAGCGCGAGATACAGGAAGTAGCGGTGCACGTTCTGGAAGATGAGCGGAAAGGACGCTTCGCCCCGATACCCGTGGCGCGGCTCGCCGACGGCGCACGAGGGCGGGTCGGCCCAGAACGCCTTGTAGTAGGCGCCACGGTAGTAGTAGCAGGTGAAGCGGAAGCCGCCAGGGGCCCAGAGAATCAGCAGCGCGGCGGAGAAGGGCAACGCGCCGGGCCACCAGCCGGGCCGCGCCCACGGACCGAACCAGCTGTGCGGCCCTTCACCGAACAGCAGCGGCGAATAGAACGGCGAGAGATACGGGCCGTACTCGTAGTGCGCGCCCTGGAACGCCGCCCAGGTCGCGTAGACGACGAACGCCCCGAGCACGAGGAAGGTGACGAGCGGCTGGGCCCACCATGCGTCCCGGCGCAGAGTCGTGCCGAAGCCGCGCGGCTGCAGAGGGATGACGACCGGTTCCATGCGCGAGCATTGCCTCCGATCCTGGCACCGAGGTGGCCGCGACCCGTCGCCGCCCACAATACTCAGCGGCCCGATCGAATGCAAACCCGTTCAGCGGGATCGCAACTCCTTCAGCGCGAGCTGGAGGCCTGCCGACGCGGCGCCGCCGTCCGATCCGAGCGCGATGAAGGTGTAGCCCAGATCTCGGCACATCGTGACATGCGCGGGCTGCTGCAGCAGGATGCCGGCGGCCTTCCCGGCCTGCTTCGCGCTCCCCGCGACATGGCGGAAGGCGTCGAGCGCGCGCGGGTCTTCGTAGGCCCCGGGAATGCCCAGGCTGGTCGTGAGATCCATCGGACCCACGAACAGCACGTCGACACCATCGATCGCGGCAATTGCCGCGCTGTTGGCGACCGCTTCGGCCGTCTCGATCTGCGGGATCGTCACCAGCCATTCGTGCGAATGGGCGAAGTACTCGTCAAACGTCATCCCGAAGCCTGTCGATCGGGTGAGCTTGGCCACGCCCCGAATGCCGCGAGGGGGATAGCGCATCGCCGCGACGGCGGCTTCGGCCTCAGCCACGGTGCTGACGTAGGGCACCATCACGCCGCAGGCGCCGGCGTCGAGCACGCGCTTGACCCGGGTCGGGTCGTTGGCGGCGATGCGCACCAATCCGACAGTCCGCGTCGTCGCGACGGCCTGGAGTTGGCTCATCAGCGTCATCTCGCTGCCCGGTCCGTGCTCGTGATCCATCACCACCCAATCGAAGCCGCACATCCCGGCCATCTCCGCGGTGATCGGGGAGCCGAGATTCAGCCAGGATCCGGCGAGGAACTCGCGAGCCAGTACACGCGTACGGAACTGTCCGTCGATGTGCATAGGGGTCCAAGGTTTTCATGGATACGACTCGAACCTCAACCTCAAATCGCGCCGCATCGAACGCGTCGTCCGACGCCGCCGTCTAAGGAAGGGTTCGCGAGGACTGCATGGCCCTGATACCTGCCCGAGTGTCCCGAATCACGCGCCGCCTGGCACAGGCGCCGCTCTTCACCAGTGTCGCGGTGCTCACGCTGGCGCTGGGCATTGGCGCCAACACCGCGATCTTCAGCGTGATCCGCGGGGTGTTGCTGAAGCCGCTGCCGTTCGATGAGCCGGAGCGGCTGGTCGGCCTGTGGCACTCGGCGCCCGGGATCGGCCTGCCGCTCCTCAACCAATCGCCCGCCTTGTACTACGAGTACCGCGAAGAGGGGCACTCGTTCGAGGACTCGGCGATGTGGGATACGAGCGCCGTGTCCGTGACGGGCGCCGGTGAGCCGGAGCGGGTGACGGCCCTGGTCGTGACCGATGGCGCGCTCGGCGTGCTCCGCGTGCAGCCGGTCCTGGGGCGCCGCTTCACGGCGGAAGACGATGCTGCGAAGGCGCCGCCGCGGGTGATGCTCGGGCACGGCTACTGGGAGCGGAAGTTCGGCAGCGACCCAGGGGTGATCGGCAAGCCGGTCACGATCGACGGCCGCGCGCACGAGATCATCGGCGTGCTGCCGGCGGGCTTTACCTTCCTGGACAACACCCCGCAGCTGGTGCTGCCGTTCGGCCTCAATCGCGCAGAAGTGTTCGTCGGCAACTTCAGCTACCAGGGTATCGCGCGGCTCAAGCCCGGCGTGACGCTGGCGCAGGCGAACGCCGATGTGGCCCGGATGATCCCGCTGGTGATGGAGCAGTTCCCGATGCCGCCCGGCTTCACCAAGCAGATGTTCCAGGAGATCAGGCTCGCGCCGAACGTGCGGCCGCTGGTGCAGGACGTCATCGGTGACGTCGGCCACGTGCTGTGGCTGCTCCTCGGCACGGTCGGCATCGTGCTGCTCATCGCGTGCGCGAACGTCGCCAACCTGTTTCTGATCCGCGCTGAAGGCCGGCAGCAGGAGCTGGCTATTCATGCGGCGCTCGGTGCGGCACCGCGGCGGATCGCCTGGGAACTCCTCTCGGAAAGCCTGATGCTCAGTCTCCTCGGCGGCGCGTTGGGGCTGGGGCTCGCCTACGCCGGGATCCGTGGGCTGGTAGCGCTGGCACCGAGCGGTCTGCCGCGGCTGCAGGAGATTGGGATCGATCTGCTGGTCCTGCTCTTCACGCTCGCCGTGTCTCTCTTCGCCGGCCTCCTGTTCGGGCTGCTGCCGGTGGCCCGCTTCGCCACCCCGCGGCTGGCGTCCACGCTCAACCAGGGCGGCCGCTCCGGCACCGCCAGCCGGCAGCGCCACCGCGCCCGCAACAGCCTGGTGATCGCCGAGATCGCGCTCGCGGTCGTGTTGCTGGTCGCCTCCGGCCTGATGATCCGTACGTTCCAGGCCATGCGCCACGTCGACCCCGGCTTCCGGGATCCCGCGCAGCTGGTCTCGCTGCGGATCTCGATCCCGGAGACGATGATCAAGGATCCGATGCAGGTGGCGCGGACGCACGAGCAGATCGCGCATCGGCTCGAACAGATCCCCGGCGTGCAGTCGGTCGGGCTCACCTCGTCGGTTCCGATGGACGCGAGCGGCGAGCACGATCCGATCTTCGTCGAGGACTTCCCGGGCCCGGGCGGTCGGATTCCGCCCATCCGCAAGTTCAAGATGGTCGAGGACGGCTACTTCCGCACGCTCGGCGCGAGGCTCGTCGCCGGGCGGACGCTGACCTGGGCCGACAGCCTCACCCAGGCTCCCGTCGTGGCGATCAGCGAGAGCCTGGCGCGGGAATACTGGAAGGACCCGGCCGCGGCGCTCGGCCGGCGCATCCGCAACCGCCCCGACGCCGCGTGGCAGACCATCGTCGGCGTCATCGGCGACGAGCGCGACGAGGGCCTGGCCAAGCCGGCGACGCCGATCGTCTACTGGCCACTCGTCATCCCGAAATTCTGGAACGAGGAGACCAACGTCCAGCGCAGCGTCAGCTACGTGCTCCGCACCGAACGGGCCAAGTCGCCGACGCTGCTGAAAGAGATTCAGCAGGCCGTGTGGTCGGTGAACGGCGGGCTTCCGGTGGCCAACGTGAGGACAATGAGCGAGATCATGTCCGCGTCGATGGCCCAGACCTCGTTCGCGCTGATCATGCTGGCGATCGCCGCTGCCGTCGCGCTCCTCCTCGGCATCGTCGGCATCTGGGGCGTGATCGCCTACATCGCGGCGCAGCGGACGAAAGAGATCGGGATCCGGATGGCGCTGGGGGCGGCGACCCGCGACGTCACCGGCCTGTTCCTGCGCCAGGGTCTGGTGCTCGCCGGGATCGGTATCGCGATCGGGCTGGTCGTCGCCGGCGCCGCGACGCGCGTGATGTCCACCTTGCTCTTCGGCGTCGGCCGCCTGGATCCGGTGACATACGTCGGCGTCGCACTCGGGCTCGGGCTGACGGCGCTGCTTGCCTCGTACGTTCCCGCGGCGCGGGCGGCGCGCGTGGATCCGGCGGAGGCGTTGCGCCGGGAGGTATAGCGGTTCCGGCGGGGTTCAGGGTTCATGGTGCCGGGTTCAAGGTTCGAAGCGGAGCGGGAAGCGGGAAGCGCGAGGTCAGGGGCGGGCGCAGTAGAATGCCCGCATCATGACCACGGTCGCGGCGCCAGAGCGGGTGAGGAGCGCGTCGGTGGCGACGCCGCCGGCGGCACGAATCACGTCGATCGATGCGTTTCGCGGGTTCGTGATGTTCCTGATGCTCGCCGAGGCGATGCGTCTCTGGACCCTGCACGACGCGTTTCCCGCAAGCCGCTTCTGGGCGGTCGTCGCTTACAACACGACGCACGTGCCCTGGCAGGGCTGCTCGCTGCACGACCTGATCCAGCCGGCGTTCTCGTTTCTGGTCGGCGCCGCGATGCCGTTCTCGCTCCGCAGCCGACAGGCGCGCGGCGAGACGTTCGGGCGGCTGTTCGCGCATGCGGTGTGGCGCAGCGTTGCCCTGATCTTTCTCGGCATCTTCCTCCGCTCGCTCGACCGGCCGCAGACCTACTGGACCTTCGAAGACACGCTCACCCAAATCGGCCTCGGCTACACGGCGCTGTTTCTCCTCGCGTTCACGTCGGTGCGGGTGCAGGCGGTCGTGTTCCTCGCGATTCTTGTCGGTTTCTGGGCGGCGTTCGCCGCCTATCCGCTGCCGGGCCCTGATTTCGACTACACGAAGGTCGGCGTCCCCGCCGGCTGGCCGCACCTCTATTCGGGTTTCCTCGCGCACTTCAATAAGAACTCGAACCTCGCGTGGGCGTTCGATGTCTGGTTCCTGAATCTCTTTCCGCGCGAGGCGCCGTTCCGGTTCAATAGTGGTGGATGGTCGACCCTCAGCTTCATCCCGACGCTGGCGACGATGCAGATCGGGATGTGGACGGGGCGCTGGCTGCAGGCCGGACGGGACAAGACGGAGACGCTGAAGGGACTGATCGCCGCCGGTATCCTGCTCGCGCTGGCCGGTCTCGTCCTGCAATGGCTCCACATCAGCCCGATCGTCAAGCGGATCTGGACGTCCGCGTACACCCTGTACAGCGGCGGGCTCGTGCTCCTGGTGCTGGCCGGCTTCTACGCCGTGATCGAGTGGCGCGGCTGGAAGCGCTGGGCATTCCCGTTCCTGGTGATCGGCGCCAATTCGATTGCCATCTACGTCATCAGCTGGACGCTCGAAGACTTCATCTCCGGCGCGCTCGTGAGGCATCTCGGCCCGGCGGTCTTCGGTGCATTCGGACCGCCGTTCGTCCCGGTTCTCCGCGGCGCGGCGGTGCTGCTGGTGTTCTGGTCGATTCTCTACTGGATGTATCGGCGACGGATCTTCGTCAAGATCTAGAGCTGCGGGGCTGGCGAGCTGCGAGGCGCGCCGATCGCCAGACGCGGCCCAACGCCCAAGCCCGACGCCTGAGGCCGTTAGCTCCGTTCTGCCCCCCACCCAAAGTACCGGCTTGCGTTCCGGAACGAGACGTCGGCGACGAGCCGTCCGACGAGCTCGTCGTCCGCCGGCAGCTCGCCCTTCTCCATTTCCGCTCCGAGCAGGTTGCAGAGCACCCGGCGGAAGTACTCGTGGCGCGGGTAGGACATGAACGAGCGTGAGTCGGTGAGCATGCCGACGAAGTGGGCGAGCAGCCCGGCGTTCGAGAGCGCGTTCAGCTGCCACTCGATGCCTTCCTTCTGATCGACGAACCACCAGGCGCTGCCGAACTGGATCCGTCCGGCCAGCGAGCCGTCCTGGAAGTTGCCGATCATCGTGGCCAGGGTGTAGTTGTCCGACGGGTTGACGTTGTAGAGGATGATCCGCGGCAGCGCGCCCTCCCGGTTGAGTCGATCCAGGTAGGCGCCGAGCGCTTCGGCCTGCGGCCAGTCGCCGATCGAATCGAAGCCGCCGTCGCGCCCGAGCGCCTGCATCGCGCGCGAGTTGACGTTGCGCAGCGCGCCGAGATGGAGCTGCTTGGTCCAGCCCTTCTCCGCGTCGAGCCGGCCGAAGAACACCATCATGTAGGAGGCGAAGGCCCGCGCCTGTTCGGGTGTGCTGGTGCGGCCGCTGCGGGCGCGGCCGAAAGTCGCGGCGACCTCCGCATCGACGAACGGCTCGGCCGGGCAGACGGAGAGGCCATGGTCCGAGAGGCGGCCGCCGACGTCATGGAAGGCCTGATGCCGCGCGCGCAGCGCATCGAGCAGATCGTCGAGCCGCACGATGTCGATGTCCGACACCGCGGCCAGCTTGTCGATCCACGGGTTGAACACATCGGGCACGTGAACGTCCATCGCGCGATCGGGACGAAAGGTGGGGTAGACCCTGGTCGCCAGATCCGATTGGCGGATGGCGGTGTGCCAGTGCAGCGGTTCGGCGGGATCGTCCGTGGTGCAGAGCGCGGTGACGTTGAACTGCCGCAGGATGCCGTGCGTCCTCAGCGCTTCGGACGCGAGACGCTCGTTCGCCCGGCGCCAGATCTCCGGCGCCGTGGTCTCGTCGAGCAGATCGTCGATCCCGAAGTAGCGGGCCAGCTCGAGATGGGTCCAGTGATAGAGCGGATTGCGCAAGCAGAACGGCACCGTCCGGGCCCAGGCGAGGAACTTCTCGTACGGTGACGCGTCACCGGTGATGAAGCGCTCTTCCACGCCGTTGGCCCGCATCGCCCGCCATTTGTAGTGATCGCCTTCCAGCCAGATCTCGAACAGGTTCTCGAACCGGCGGTTCTCGGCGATGTCCTTCGGCGGCAGGTGATTGTGGTAGTCGATGATCGGCTGCGGTGCGGCGTAGGTGTCGTAGAGCCGCTGCGCGGCGTCCGAGTGGAGCAGGAATGTCGGGTTGATGAACGGCACGGTGCTGACCTCCGGGCGCTACGGCGGCGCCGAGAGAGTATCGCACCGACGCGCCGCTGACGTGGCCGGCCGAATCACCCGGCCGGTTGGCGGCGGCGCCGCGCGGCGGGCGCGCTGGCACCGGCTTCGGCCGCGGCCCGCGTCGCGGCGTAGACGCCGGCAATCGAAAAGGCGGTGATGTGGCGCGCCGCCACCTCGACCTGATCCTCTGCCGGCTCCGTCTTGAAGCCCAGTCGCGTCAGCCGTTCGCCCACCTGCGTGTGCACGTAGGACAGGGCCTGCGACTGGATGCTCGCCACGCACCGGAGCACGACGTCATCGTAGGGATCGCCTCCTGTCATGCGCGCGATCACCCCGGACAGGTATTCCAGGCGCGGGCGGATGCCCTGATCGACGATGGCGTCGAGCGCGGGGGTGGGATCGTGCATCTCGCGGTCCATCAACTGGTGGACGGCGTTGTGCCCCGGCCCGAGCAGGCGCTGCAGGAAGATGCTGATGAACCGGCGCAGCTGCTCCTCAGGCGGCTGACCATCGCCGGCGCGGCGCGCCAGCTCGGTCGTCTCGCACATCCGGTCGATCGCCCGCTGGACGATCACGCGATAGAGGCCCAGCTTGTCGCCGAAGTGATAGTTGACCGCGGCCACGTTGGCCCGCGCGGTGACGCAGATTTCACGAACCGTGACCCGCTTGAAGCCGCGCTCCGCAAACAGCGACTCGGCCGCCCGAACCAGCCGTTCACGCGTTTCGAGATCGCGACTCATAGGGTCCGTTTGAAGAGCGCGGTCGCCGCGCTCATCGAGACCGCCGAGAAGATCAGCAGGAACCCGAGATCGAACAGGATCGCCTCGAAGCCCGTGTTCTTCAGCAGGAGGCTCTTGAAGGCGTGGACCGCATACGTGAACGGATCGGCGATGGCGATGTACTGCATCCACGCCGGAAAGCCCTGCTGCGGGTAGACGGCGCCACTCGGAAAGTAGAGCAGGGTGTTGAGCACGCCGAACACGGCGCGCGGCAGCAGCGGATCCGTGACCCGCACCATCAGCAGAAACATCAGGCTGATGAGAGCGAATGCGGTCACGACCACCACCACCAGCAGCCGGAACAGGCGCACCGGGTCGAGCGGATTGGGGATGCCGGCGATGAACGAGCCGATGATCAGCAGGAACATCCCGGCCAGCACCGCCTTGATCGTGCCGGAGATGTTGAACCCGGCGATCAGCTCGAACTTGGTGATCGGGGTGACCAGGTAGCCTTCGTGCAGGCCGCGGGCCTTGTCGTCGATGAAGATGATCCCGCCGCCGATCATCACCATCATGAAGATCGACATCACCACCGAGCCGGGCAGCAAGTACTGCACGTACGGCACGTAGGGATAGACCTCGACGACGTCGAGTCGTGGTGCGGCGGCCAGCCGTGGCGCCCGGACCGGCGCCGCGTAGGCGTCGATCATGCCGCCCAGCGTGCCGGCGAGCGCGACCGAGACGAAGCTGTCGGTGTTGTCCTCAATCAGCGCCAGGCGCGGCGCGTCCTTGGCGAGCACGCGGCGCGAGAAATCCGGCGGGATCGTCAGCACGCCGTTGACCCGCCCGTTGCGCAGGTCGCCGATCGCCTGGCCCTGATCGGTGTAGTCCAGGATGTCGATGGTCCGCGCGCCGGCGGCGGCGGCCGAGGCCAGCTCGTGAACACGCACCGCCGGGACGCCGTGATCCTGATCGACGATCGCCAGCTTGAGGTGCTTCACGTTGCCGCCGAAGGCGTAGCCGAGCACCACCAGCTGGACGATCGGGAACACCAGCGACACCATGATCAGCATCGGGCTGCGCCGGAATCGTCGCAGCTCGCGCTCGATGATCGCCCACGTGCGTCCCATCTCAGCCTCGCCTCAACATGAACGCACTATCCTTCGGCGCCGCTTCCTGCAGTGCGTCGCGGAGGCCGCGGCCGGTGTAGTGCACGAACACATCGTCCAGGCTGGTGCTCTGGACGGACAGGGACGCCACGGTCACCTGCGCCCGCGCCGCCGCTTCCATCAAGGCCAGCGTCGTTGCCGGGCCGTTGCGGGTGCTGATCCGGAATAGCTGGTCCGCGCCGGACACGGCGTCGACGCCGGGCAGCTCGCGGAGCGTCGCCGTCCATTCGGGCGGCGCCGAGCCAAAACTGACGTCGAGGGTGTTGTTGCCGGGGATCGAGGCCTTGAGCCGAAGCGGCGAATCCAGCGCCTTCAGCTCGCCGTGGTCGACGATCGCGATGCGATCGCACAGCTTGTCGGCTTCGTCCATGTAATGGGTGGTGAGGAGGACGGTCAGATCGCGCTCGGCCTTGACCTTCCGCAGCATCTCCCACACGGCCGCGCGCGAAACCGGATCGAGGCCGGTGGTGGGCTCGTCGAGGAAGAAGATGCGCGGCTCATGGACCAGCCCGCGCGCGATTTCGACCCGGCGCCTCATTCCGCCCGAAAGATTCTTGACCGGCGCGTGCCGCCACTCGGTGAGCTGCACCGCCTCGAGCAGCTCGTCGATCAGCTGCCGCCTTCGGGTCCGCGGGACGCTATACAGCTTGGCGAAGATGATCAGGTTCTCTTCGACGCTCAGCTCGAGGTCGCTGGTCATGGCCTGCGGGATCACCCCGATCGAGCGCCGCACGTCGTCGGCGTGGGTGGTGACGTCGAAGCCGTTGATCAACGCCGTGCCGCCGGTCGGTGGCAGCAGCGTGGTGAGCATGCGGATGAGCGTCGACTTGCCGGCGCCGTTCGGACCGAGCAGCCCGAAGATCTCTCCC
>Ga0207701_10004520_pt1 | contig 14106 bp, 12 predicted proteins | sample KBSSwiSSwithPhiX_FD_184294 | JGI IMG/M metagenome (GOLD analysis project Ga0207701, IMG submission 184294) | Switchgrass rhizosphere bulk soil microbial communities from Kellogg Biological Station, Michigan, USA, with PhiX - S5 (SPAdes) (version 2) | ecosystem: Environmental > Terrestrial >... | reverse complement strand
AAATTCAGAACCCGAGTCGGCGAATCGCTTGGCACGGTCGAAAACCACGACACCCCGCTCGAAGAGGCTACGACGCCATCACTCGAAGCCTTGAAAGCCTATAGCACGGCTGGGAAGGTTGTCTCCTCAACTGGCACTGCTGCCGCTGTGCCGCTATTTAAGCGCGCCGTTGAAATCGACCCCAAGTTCGCGATGGCATATGCGAATCTGGGGCTTGCGTATAGCTCTATTGGAGAGTCCGCCCTTTCTGCGGAGAGCATCAGCCAAGCCTATCGGTTGCGGGATCGCACCAGTGACCGAGAGAAATTCTTTATCACGGCTTCCTACGAGATACAGGTGACGGGAAACCTGGAAAAGGCGCAACAGACCAGTGAGTCGTGGGCGCAAACGTATCCTCGTGACATGGACGCCCACGGATTCCTGGCGGGGATGATTTACCCTGTCTTCGGCAAATACGAAAAGGTGGTCGGAGAGTCCAGAAAGGTTGTCGAGCTCGATCCGGACTTTGCTCTCGGCTATTTCCAGCTTGCCTTCGGCTACACATACCTCGATCGCCTCGGGGAAGCCGGGAGCGCCCTTCAGCGAGCCTCCGAGCGCAAACTGGAAATCCCTGAGTTTTTGGTGCAGCGATACAGCATCGCCTTCTTGAAGGGCGACAAGGCGGGAATGGAACGGGAAGCGGCTCTGGGTCGGGACAAATCCGGAGCGGAAGACTGGATGTCCCACCAGGAGGCTCTTGTCCTCGCCTATTCCGGTCACTTGAAACAGGCACGGCGGATGTCACGGCGTGCAGTGGATTTGGCTCAGCAGGCGGCCAAGCGGGAAAGTGCGGCGCTGTACGAAACCGGAGCAGCGCTTTCTGAGGCCTTTTTCGGGAATCCGCCTTTGGCAAGGCCGCGCGCGATGGCGGCACTCGAGCTTTCAAAGGGCCGGGATGTGGAGTATGGCGCTGCCTTCGCCTTGGCCCTCTCGGGTGATTCTGCCGGCTCTCAAACACTCGCGGATGATCTGGAAAGGCGGTTCCCTGAGGATACGGTTGTCAGATCGAATTATCTGCCGGCGCTCCGCGGGCTTCTCGCACTGAACCATGGCGAGCCTGCAAAGGCTATCGAACTCCTACAAATCGCCGTTCCCTATGAACTGGGCACCCCGCCCAGCAGCTTTATTGCGGTCTTCGGGGCCCTCTATCCGGTCTATGTGCGTGGCGAAGCGCATCTGGCTGCACACCAAGGCGTCGAAGCGGCGGCAGAATTCCAGAAAATTCTCGATCACCGCGGGATGGTGGTCAGCGATCCCATCGGCGCGCTGGCGCGCTTGCAACTCGGCAGAGCGTTCGCGTTGTCGGGAGATCCAACCAAGGCAAAAACTGGCTACCAGGATTTCCTCACGCTCTGGAAAGACGCCGACCCCGACATCCCGATCTTCAAGCAAGCTCAGGCGGAATACGCCAAGCTCCAGTAATTCCGCCTGTAGCAACCTCGTAAAGCGCGCCGTTGAGGTTTTGATACAGGCTCTAAGGGACCCTTCGGAAAGCAGGCGGACGACCTTCCGGGCGTCCGCCCACTGCTCTACCGACCGCACGCGGCGTGACCGACGACGTACCAAATGACAATCAGCCCGAACGGTACTCCCAATAACCAGGCGGCGATGTAACGCATAGAACCTGCTGACTCGAACGTCAGAACGTTCGTGGATTATTGGCTGCCCCTGTATAGGCGGGCGCGTGCTCCTCGCTGGCCGAGGCGATATCCTCGCCGCCAGCGCGTTTCAGGATGTCCTTCGCACGCGTAACTGCGTCGGAGGAGCTGCAGTGCACGGAGAGCAAGACCCCTCCGTCCTTGATGCGGCCTTCGTATCGCTTGGCTTCGTATTCGGGAATTCCCATTCCCACTAGCGCGCCAACCAACCCGCCGAGCGCGCCACCGACACCGAGCCCTGCCAGCGTGGCCATGATGGGGCCAGCCGCAATGAACGGTCCGACACCGGGGATAGCGAGCGCGCCGATTCCCGCCAGCAGTCCCAGTGTGCCGCCGATGGCTCCGCCGGTCGCCACGCCCGCCGTGGTTCCTTCTGGAGCTTTCGTCTGCTTCTCGTGCGCGAAGCTTCGCGTCGCCTCGCTGTCGGCCAGGAGCACCGACACGTCGTCATTTGTAAAAGTGTCCCGGACCAGCGCATCTACTGCACGCTCGGCCTGGGAGACGCTGGGGAATATCGCGAACACTGATGTTTTCTTATTTGCCATCTGAGGCTCCCTTGAAAAATTGGCCGCCGGCCTTGCCGGCGACCGAAAGTCGACTTCGTGCTGCGGTGGCCCTCAATGAGCCGGAGCGATGGTGATCTGGTTGGTCACGTGCCCGGCGCCAGCCACGTCAATCGCTTTCGCTTCTACCGTCTTCCGTTCGTCCTTTGAGCGCACCGGACCTTTGAGGGTCACGTGCCCATCTCGGACGACTATCTTCACGTTGTGCGCATACGTGGAAAGGCTCTCGTCACCCACAACCGCCTGCCTGATCCTGCTGGCCACATCACGATCGGCCGCAGTCTCTTTCTGCTGATCGGCGGTGACCGCGCCCTTGGATCGATCCTGAGCGTTGGCCTTCGTGTTGTCGGCGGGTGTTTGTGCGATTGAGGGACTCGCGACGAGAATCGACACGCCGACGAATAGAGCGGCGCGGACGACGTGCTTCAGATATCCGACATTCATCCTTGTGACCCCATGACGTGATCTGGTTCAGCACAACCGTGCGTCTCACCACCACGTGTTCAGTCGGTCTCGGTGCAACAACGCTGCCATGCAGGAGGCGAGGCAAAACTTCAGTTCGTTAGCTGAATCGGCAATGCGACGACGACGTACAGATTTCTCGAGGGTGATGAGTCCGAGGCGATTTGTTCGCGATCGTGTGAACTGTGCAGTCTGACTCCCGACGACTCGCGCCGGCGATCACGCGTCCCCCGCGCGCAGGTATGCGGCGACATCACGCATAAGGGAATCCCCGTACGAGGGAACTCCCGTACTTCCATAGGAAGCCCAAAGTGCTAGCGTTATCGGCCCAGGACATTCCCGAAGAATCGGATCGGCAGGACAAGTGTTCCCGAGCGGCCTACCTTACGGCGTTTCCTACACTGTCCGGTCTGACGCACGAAGCGCCGCGTTGCGTTCGGCTCGAGGCGCGCTCGCCCTCTTCCTGCTGTCCAGCTTATCGACCTGCGGTGGCGGCAGCCCCGCCGCGCCCTCAGGTCCTGCACAGGTCGCAGGGGTCTGGACGGGAACGTTGACCGTGACGAGCATCACCGGCGGCGAATGTGTGGGTGTGGTGCTGCAGAGCGCCGTCGGCAGATCGACGAAACTCACCGCTTCAGTTCAGCAGTCGGGGAGCTCGCTGACCGCCACGGTCACCGACGATGGAACCGGGACGAGTTGCAGCTACTCGGGTTCCGCCGGGACCACCACGATTTCTCTCAACCTGCAGTCGTGTCCGGTGGACGCAGTTCTGGGACTCCGGTGCGGCAACGGTGCCCTTCGAGACATTCAAGTCGTCGCAGGTGCCCTGACCGGCACGGTCAGTGGAAGCAGAATCACGGGCACTGAGACTTCGACCTGGAACACGTTTGTCACCAGGACTGCCATCGGCACTGGCCCAATGGTCTTCAACGGCCAATTCGTGCTCAACCGATAGTCACCGATCGCGCCGCCATGACAAACGGCTGAACGGCCGCGACAAGACGTGTAAGTTGTGGCACTTGTCCCGTACGGATCGATCCTGCAAGATCAGCCGTGCGAGGTAGACGTCGGCCTTCACGAAGGCCGACCGGTCATTGCCGGTACGGCAAGGATTTTAGCAGGTCGCACGCGGGCGTATCGCCGCCCTTGCACCCGGCGTCCAGCAGGCTGCGAATCCGTGCGAGATCAGTCGCTTTCTGACGTGACGCAAGCAGTACACCCTCCTGCGTGCACGCTTGTGGCAAGGATCCCGTACAAATCTTGTCGAGAAGCTCCAGCGCAGAGGATACGTCTTTTGGAACGCCCTGGCCATGGGCCTGCATCAGCGCAAATGCCATGCAGCCCCGCGGCTCACCAGAGTCGCATGAGAGCCGATACCACTTCACGGCCTGTGTGGCGTCCGCGGTGACACCTCGCCCGTTCTCGTACAGCCAACCCAGCATGCCGCATGCGCCGGCCTCTTTGTCGCCGCAGCGCGACTCGAGCGATGGGACCAGCGCCGTGCAGGCTGCCGCATCGCCTCCATTGCATGCTGTGACTCTCGCGTTGGCCTCGGTGGCCTGCTTCTCCGCGTCTGCCGCTTCACGCGCGCGGGCTTCGTCCGCACTCGCGGCGGTGCGAGCGGCGTCAATCGACGCAAGCAGATCGTTGGCCGCACGTTGCTCCTCACTCGTCCGTGCCAGCTTCAGCGCGTTCTGAGCCTCCGCTCGCGCTTTGTCGAACTGTCGCAGCGTCAAATAGAGCGCTGCGGCGGACCAGCGGTGTCCCGAAACGGTGGGCTCCAATTCGATCGCGCGCAATGCAAGCGGAACCGAGGTATCCGCGGCGGCCGTCAGGGCCGCGCGCACTCGGGCAAGCGCTGCGTATGCTGCGGCGAACCGAGTATTCCGGCGTATGGCTTCGGCGAGCCACGAGTCGAGGCGCGCCCAGGTCTCCTTGTCATCATTGGCTGGCCAGCTCAGAAGTGCGCATCGATAGTACGCATACGCGTCGTCGGTCCCGTGGGCGATGGCCTTCTCATATGCCGCCTGCGCTGGTGCCTGTTGCCCGGTGACGTCGAGCAACAGGGCCTCCGCGAGATAAGAGGAGGCGGCGTTGGCATCGAGCTGCCGCGCATCCGCTATGGCCCGCTGAGCTTCCGAGGTCCTGCGCGTCACCGCGTAGAAGGCGCCGCGCATCGAGGCGGCCTCGGCGGGCGCCATCCGCGTCAGCGGGAACGCTTCGCGTTTGACCGTCGCATCTAGGCTGTTCTTCTGATATTGAAAAATGCTTCGACCCACATATCGCCCGTACTCGTCCTGGAGCTTCTCGATCACTCCGAAGGATTGCTCGATTGCGGCAGCGGGCCTGATGCCGTTCTGCAGAAGCGCCGCCAGCGTATCTACCCGCGCGCGGCGAGCGGCGTTATCGGCAAACAGAAGGAAGTGGACGAACGACCAGGCGCTCGCATCGAACGCGATGAGCCGGTCCTCCTGTTTGAGCACGGGGTCGTCGGCTGACATTGCCAGAAGCGTTCGCAGCGGCACCGGCTGGTGAGTACGCAGGAGGTTGACGTGGGTCAAAATGGGCGCGCCCACGACGAGCGTGTCTTCCTGCACGATGGTGTTGCTCAGGACTGCGGCAACGCCCCGGCTGAACCATGGCGGCAGCGCGCCAGGAAAGCTCGCCTGCAGGATGACGTGAATGTAGGCGAAGTACGCCATCTGGTAGGGATTCTGCGGAATCCTCGAATCGGACTGTGACTCATCGCGAAGGTCGGCCCGCAGCGCCACGTAGTAGCGGTTCGGCCCTTCGAACCAGACGGCCGTCGGATGCAGGCTCCTCTTGTCTTCCCAATACGAGGGCACGAGGGCCTTCATGCTGGCCTCGTCGCGCACGGCCAGCACCACAATCGGCTTCGGCAGATCGACGCGTGCCCACGGGCACATCGCCGCGATGGCACTGCGTGCCTGCTCGAATCGCCAGGCGACTGCGCGTGCGTCGCGTTCGCCGACGTTGGCGTACACGAGGAAGTGCGACGAATGCAATTCGTACCAGTCAGGCTCGCTGGCGCGGGCAGGGGGTACAGCCAGGAGCAGTGCGACGCATGTCACGAGAGGGGCAATACGAGGCATGAGAGCCAGGCGGATTGTTACCCGACAGTTAGCCCTTGGCTATTGGAAAGTAAACGCACCCGCCGGCGTCTGGAGGGAGCATCCTCGAACAAAGGGTCGGGACGGCATATCGGAGGAAGGATTCCCGGCTCGTGATTTCCTTAGATAAATGGACTCGGTCTCCGGCGCGATTCAAGTTGTGGCGCTTGTCCGCACGCGATCGATCCTGCAAGATCAGCCGTGCGAGGCAGCCCTCACACATGGCATCAGTACTTCTGATCGGACTCGATCCGCGGAAGATCGCCGGCTTCGACGCTGCGCCTGTGGAGCTGGCGATCGCGCTGGGGCACAAGCGATTCGTCGATGCGGGCATCGAAGTCGATACCTGCCTCGTCGAGAACGGCGCCGCGGCGCGCGCAATCATCGCGGAGGCACTGCAGGCCAAGCCGTACGGCGTCGTGGTCGTCGGCGGAGGGATCCGGAAGCCGGATGATCTCGTCGAGCTCTTCGAGGACGTGATCGATCTGATTCGCCGTCACGCGCCGCAAGCCGCGGTCGCATTCAATACGAATCCGACGACGAGCCTCGACGCGGCGCAGCGCCGTCTCACGCCGCGGCCTTCCGGAGACGCGCCTGATTGAGCGACGCGCGAAGCCAACGCGCGAACGCCGCTGGCTTCCGGACATGGAGCCGGCGGCCGAGCCTGAACGCCCGCAGTCCCCACTCAGGTCGGGGGAGTGGCCGAGCTCGGTGTCGAGGCCGTTACTGATTCGACCCGTGAGCCAGCCCTGCGCCGGCGCTGAGCCCGACACCGGCGCCGAAGATAAGTCCAAGCATGGCCCCAGTGCCGAGCATTGGTCCGAGAATGAGGCCGATGCCCGCGCCAATGACAAGACCGATCGCGGACTTCACGCAGAGGGCTGGTTGCCTCCGAGCCTCATTTCCCTTCACTGGTTCCATGTCGCGCCCACTCCAAGGCCGCCAACTCTTCAAGTGCTCACTCGCGGAGAAACGGAATGACTCGCGGTTGTCATCGAGTTCCCACTGACGATACCTGTGGCTGCGGAGTCTGACGTTGCGCGGCAGCAAACTCCCCAAAGTCATCTACCACGGCATCACCCGCGGGGCCCAAGAGGCAGGCATGAAGAGCCTATTGGAAGAGGACCGAAGTGAACTCATAGGACTCGAAGAAGAGAACGATGCAATGGAAATGATCGGGAGCGATGACGAGGAGGAAGCAGCAAGCCTGAGCGTCGAGAGTGGCCTGGCCCTCTGTCCGGTCAGCAACGGCGGCGTGATTACCCCCGCGCGCAGGCACATCTCCGCCTGCGTGAACTCCTTCCGTCCACGCCGCGGTTTTGCGTCAGAATTGACCGCATCGCAGTGCTGCGGCCTCCGCCGGCGTCCCCATGAGATTTGTTGCCAGGACGTCAGAGTGGATATCCGGCGGCCCGCGCCCGGAGGTTGCCATGTATCGGGACACGACCAGCCGGTTCCTCTTCGTCCTTCTGCTTCTGGCGATGGCGTGGTTCGCCGGCCTGGTGATCGCGCCGTTCATCGCCGGCCTCACGTGGGCCGCTGTGCTCGTCGTCACCTTCCGCCCGTTCCACCGCCGCCTTCAGCGCAGATGCGGGGGCCGACAGTGGATCGCCACGACTATCCTGACGCTGCTCGTGGCAGCCTTCGTCATCGTGCCGGTGACGCTCGCCGCGGTGCAGGCCGTGCAGGGCGGGATCGCCGGCTACCAGTGGGTGCAGGCTTACCAGGGCACGTCGTCCGATCCGACTGTGGCGGAGCGCTGGCCCTGGCTCGTCGATCTCGTCGAGCACGCGAAGCGCGTAGTCGGCCTGGCCGACGTGGACCTGAAGGCGCTCGCCGTCACCGCGCTGCGGCGTGTCGCGGCGTTCCTCGCGGCGACCGGCCCGGCACTGGTCGGGGGAGCGCTCGGCCTGGTGTTCTCCTTCCTGGTGATGATCGTGGGAATCCCGGTGCTCTTCGCGCACGGGGAGGCGATGACGGAGGCGCTCGCCTCGGCGCTCCCGTTCCCCATCGACGATGCCAGGCGAATCCTGTACGACATCGGCGAGATGACGCGCGGCGTGTTCTTCAGCGTCGGGCTGACCGCCGCCGTCCAGGCGGCACTCGGCTTGATCGGGTTCCTCGTAGTGGGCGTCCCTCACGCGGGCACGCTGAGCGCGCTCATGTTTTTCCTGGCCCTCGTGCCTGGTGGAGTGGGGCTCGTCTGGATCCCCGTCGCGATCTGGCTCGGGCTCGGCGGACACACGTGGAGCGCCGTGTTCATGGTGGTGTGGGGCGGCGGCGTCGTCGGCACGAGCGACAACGTCCTGCGACCGCTCCTGGCGGGACGCGGCGTGAAACTCGACGGCATCACGTTGTTCTTCGGGCTGGTCGGCGGGATGGCCGCCTTCGGGCTCGTCGGACTCTTCCTCGGCCCGATCGTGCTGTACACGCTCCGGGAGCTCGTGGAGATCCTGCGGCGCGACGTGTACGCGGGCGTCGAGCCCGCCTAGCCGGCCGCGTTTCTGCGATTTGCTAGTCGAGGTAGCCGAGGGCGCGCAGACGCCGACGCAACTCCTCGTTGATTCTGGCGCGCTGGGGCCGCGGCCGGGGCCGCGATTCGAGGAGCGCGAGCCGGCGCGAGGTCATGCGCTTCATCACCTGGGGCTCTGAGCCGGCCACGTCGCTCCGCTCGCCGGGATCGTGTCGCAAATCGTAGAGCCGCCGGTCGATGAGCTTCCAGTCAGGCGTGCGCAAGGCGAAGACTCCGGCCGGAGTGGTGACGTCGCGGCTGCTCCAGACTTCGGCTGCTCCCGCAGGCGGCGGCCAGAAGGCCAGGACGTCACGGCCCTCGAAGCCGGAAGGCAGGCTTTTGGCCAGGGCCCCGAGCACCGTGGGGGCAATATCGATCCCCCGCACTGTCTCCTCGACCGTGTTGCCCGCCCGCCTGCTCCCGGGCAGCTTCACGAGGAGGGGCACGTGCAGCAGCTCGTCGTAGAGAGTGTGTGAATGCCAGCCCATTTGTCCGTGCTCGCCGAATTCCTCTCCGTGGTCGGAGGTCACCACTACGAGGGCGTCGTCGAAAAGGCCAAGCTTCCGGAGCAGAGCCACGAGGGTTCCGAAGGCCCGGTCCGCCGAGCGTATCTCCGCGTCGTAGGCGTCCACGATGTGCTGGCGGTCGCGCGGCTCGAGGGTGCGCTTTCCGTGGTTGACCTCCTCGAGAAGATCCATGCTGATTTGGTCCGGCAGGGGCCCGTGGTAGCCGCCGCGGAACAGCTCGAGGTCGCGTTCCTCGGGAGTGTAGGGGTGGTGCACTTCGTAGGTGTGGAGGAAGAGGAAAAAGGCGCGTCCCCGCTGCGTTTCGATCCAGGTCCGCGCCTGCTCGACCTCGTGGCCGAAGCGGTCGGTCTCGTCAACCAGGCTCTCGGCGCCTGAGTCGCGGGATTTGGCACTCACGTAGATGTCAAAGCCCTGGTCGAGGCCGTACGAGGCGTCCAGTTGAACGCCACCGTTGAATGAGGCCGTGGAGTACCCGGCCTCCCGCATCGCCTCTGCCAGGGTCACGACGTCGCCCGACACCGTGAAGTCATTCGCGATCGAACCCCCATGGTGAGGGGGGATGAGAGAGGTCAGGATCGCGGCGTGCGAGGCGAGGGTCGATGGCGCGTGGGCGAAGGCGTTCGTGAACAGGATCGCGTCCTTGCGGAAGGCATCCAGGTTCGGGCTGGTGGGCCGGGCGTAGCCGTAGCAGCCGAGGTGGTCCGGGCGGAGCGTATCAATGGAGACCAGCACCACCGGCACCGGCCGCCCGCCGCAGCCAGCGAGACCCAGGGTAAGGACGATGGGGAAGAGAGCAAGCATGGTTGGCCCGAACCGGCATCTAACCAGTGGTCCCATCTTCCCGGATCTCCTGAGCCTGTCCGTGCTGACGCGCTCGTGCGAAATGACGCTCGGGTGGATTCTACCGCCTCGTCCAATGGGCGGCGGCGGCACGCGCGATAAAGTCTGGTCCTGGGCAGACCGATAACGTTCTAACATTAGCTCCCTGGAGGTTCCACTGGCGGGTCGTGCCCAGCTCAACGGCCGCGTCGTCCTTCACGCATTTCTGTGCGCCGCCGTGTCCGGGTGCGGGGCGGATTCGCCTGCCGCTCCAGGTCGCGTGGCGCCTCCCGCCATCGCGGGCTCGGTCGAGCCGCTCTCATCGCTGGCCGAGGCCGGTGCCCCGGCAGTTCCGCAGCGCAGGGCCCGGACGTCCTACACCGTCGACCTGCTGGAAGGCACGATTTCACTGAACCTGTCCGACGGCACGACGATTTGGGGAACGTACCGCGGAACTGCCACGGTACCGAGCGTGGGGCAGTCGCGCGCGACGCTCGAAGGAAAGGTCACTGGCGGCACTGGCCTGTTTGCCGGCGCCACTGGCACTCTCAGGGGCGATGGCACCGGCGGGTTCGTCAACGACGGCGAGTTCGCTGTCACGCTGCACGCATCGGTCTCGATGGGCAATGGTCACTTTCGTGAAGTGCCAATCTCGCTAAGCGGCATTTCGACGTCGACGTGCACAACGACGGCACCGCCGCGCGTCGCGCTCGACGGCAGGGGCAAGGCCAAGGGGCTTGGCAGTGCCGCCCACCTCGAACACAATCTCGGCGCTCAGATCTGCGCGATCATCGTCGAGTGACGAGTCGCGGGGCGGGCGTACAGGTGCGATTCACTTACGCCGCCGGTTCAAAATCTCCTGCACCTGTGCTCGCGCGACGGGAAGCTTGTCGATGTTCTCGCTCAGCCAGCCAGTGAAATCCTCCTCGATGGCCGGAGTCCACGCCGCGTCGATTTGACCGGCCGTGTACTTGCCTTCGCGCAGCCGTTGATGGCCGAACAGATCCCGCAGGTGCGTCAGCTCGGAGGACTGCACCACCTGCTCCGCGAGTTGCGGCGGGATGAAGATCACACCGCCGTCGCGGCCGAGCACCACATCACCGGGCATCACGGTGGCCTGGCCAATGCGAATCGGGGTGTTGATGCCGATCATCGTCGAATTCAGCCGCGGGCCGCTCGTCGAGAAATGGTGAGAGGGATCGTAGGCGCGCACGAACGACACGAAGTCCTCCAGCTCGTTCAGGCCGCGGATGTCGCGCACCGCGCCGTCGTAGACGATGCCATTGTGGCTGCGGGCGTAGATGGCGTTGCCCACGTTGTCGCCGATTGACGGCCCGTCCTGCTTCAGACCGAAGTGGTCGCACACGTACACATCGGCGGGCTGCAGCATGTCCACTGGCCACGCATTCTGGCCGCCAATGCGCCCGTCCTTCTTGCCCTGCTCTTCAATCACCTTGTGGATGTCGGGACGGCCGGGCAGCCACTGCGCCGTCAGCGCACGACCGACCAGCACCTTTCCCGGATGAATCGTGAACCACCCGTCCTCATACTGATGGTTGAATCCGGCTGCGCGCAGCTCGGCCCAGGCCTCTTCGAGCGTCACGTTCTTCATGCGCTCGAGGATCCCGTCGGCCACCTTGGGCCGCCCGTCGGCAAAGCGTTCGCCGGTCCAGTCGGGCGTGTATTTGATCAGCAGCTCGCGGGTGAGGATTCCCGGTTGCGCGGAGGCGCCTCCGGCAACCAGGGCCAGCAGAGCCGCGGCGAACACCACTCGCGCCAGAGCGCGGCGCACGTCGAATCGCATCGGGTCCCTCGTCAACTTCTGGTGGCAGGTTCGAACCATGGTGTTCCGGGCACTTGCGCTCTTCGCGCTCCATCCTCGTTCATCTCCACGCCGATCCCGGGCCGGTCCGGTGGCGTGATGTAGCCCTTCTGCAGGATGTCCCCTTCCTTCACCCAGTTACGCCAGTGGTCGAGCGAATCGATCCAGTGCCACTCCTGGGCGAGGAAATTCGGGATCGCGGCGCACACGTGCGCGGTGGCCATCATGCCAATCGGCGAGGTGACGGCGTGGGGGGCGACCGGCACGTAGTACGTGTGCGCGAGATCTGCAATCTTTCGCCCTTCGAGCAGGCCGCCGCACTTCTGCAAGTCGGGCATGATGATGTCGGCCGCGCGTTTTTCGAGAATCTCGCGAAAGCCCCATCGCAGGTAGACGTTCTCGCCGCAGCAGATGGGCGTGCTCGTGGATTCGCGAACGTCGCGCATGGCGTCGATGTTTTCCGCCGGGACGGGCTCTTCGAGGAACATGAGCTTGAACGGCTCGACCTCCCTGGCCACGCGCTTCCCCGTGCCGACGTCGTAGCGTGCGTGCATGTCCACCGCCAGATCGAAATTCTTCGGATAGAGCTCGCGCGTGAACGCCACCTTCGCGACCATGTGGTCGATCTCGCCATTCGAAGCCGTCCAGTTGACGCGATCGAACCGGGCCGGATCGTCCGCGTCGTCGATGTCGATCTTGGCGGCGGTGAAGCCCAGGTCCTGGATCTGCTGGATGCGCGCCTTCGATTGCTCGTCGCCGGGGATCATCTCGCGCGAGCCGGAATCGCAGTAGACGCGCACGCGGTCGCGCACCTTGCCGCCGAGTAGTTGGTACACCGGCAGGCCCAGGGCCTTGCCGGCCAGATCCCAGAGCGCGATTTCGATCCCGGTCAGGGCCGTGACGTACTGGCCTGCCTGCGCCCCCGCGAAGACGCCCGATGTGCGGATCCGCTCGAAGGCGGCCTCGATGTTGAGCGGATCCTGGCCAACGAGCAGGCGCGCAAAGGACCGCACGAGCGGCACGTTGCCCATGGCGGCGTCGGTCGTCTCGCCCTGGCCGATGATCCCTTGATCGGTGTACACGCGAACGTGCACCTGGTAGCCGTGCACGCGGACTTCGGCCGTGCGGATTTCGGTAATTTTCAGCCTGGGGCGGTTGTACGGCGTGCTGGCTGTCTGCACCGCCGCCGAGAGCGATGGCCATCCCGCGATGCCCGCAATCGACAGGAGCCCGCCCTTCAGCAGCGTTCTGCGATCAGGTTGTGGCATGGAGTCCTCCGTACCGTCCCGGGCCATAACCTAGTTCACGGTCCGGCGCGACCGCAAGGCGGGGCTACCGGGCACCAGGGGGTTGGGCTGGCGGCCCCGGTTGCCCAAAGAAGTCGTCGAGGGCCCTGCGAACATCGCCCGCACATTCGAGGTAGGCGAAGTGTCCGCACTCTCTAAGCGTGACCAGGCGAGCCTTCGGAATGGCCCGCGCGATGTGCGCCGAGATCTCGCGGGGTATGAAGTCGTGATCGCCAGTGATGACCAATGTCGGAATGCTCAGGGTCCGGAGCTTCGGCAGTAGATCGTAGCCGTCCACGAGCCATGTGTCTCGCATCAGCCGGTCCTCAACCGCCCTCGCCTTCACGATGCCTTCTTTCCCCTGGCCTATGAAGGCCGCTTTCATCGTTGCCATCAGCCTCTCGTAGTCCTCGGGTCGCGTCAGCGCGTGGCTGAAGTGAAGGCGATAGCGCGCAGCGACGGCCTCCGGGTCGCCCTTCTTGTAGGCGGCGCTGGCCACGATCTTTCTCTGTCGATCCATGTCGGCGCCCAGTTGTTCTGTGTACGCTTTCCGGAACACGGCGAGATCGCTTGCAGACGCGGGCGCGGGGTTCATCAGGATCAGGTGAGACACGCGTGTAGCGTGCCGAAGCGCGTACTCCAGTGCGAGAACCGCGCCCCACGAGTGCCCGAGCAACGCGGATGATTCCAGGTGAAAGTGGCGCCTCACCTCGTCGAGATCGGCAACCTCAGACGTGAGCGAGACCTCCTCGGGCTGCACGTGGTCCGCCGATTTCCCGCGTCCCCGCTGGTCGTAGTAGATGAGCCGGAACGCATCCGCCAAACGATCCAAGTCGGGCAGGAGATAGCTGTGATCGAAATCCGGCCCGCCGTGGAGGACGATGAGAGGTTGCCCGCGCCCGATGTCTCGGGCGTAGAGCGACGCATGTCCGACCGGGATGCGGCTTTCGCGCGGCGCGCCGCTCCGCGCGGTTTGCAGCACGCTCGCCGAGTCCGACGGCAACGCTGTCACGAGCGCCGCTGCGACGCTGGCGGCGATGAGATGAGTGTTCATGGACCGCCACCCTGTGACGCGTCCGTTGGGGCGCATTTACACAGCGTGACATCGGGGCGCCAGGGGCGGTTCATTTATGCGGTGATTCCACGGCAGGTCGGTGCTGTGTGTGACGGCCTTGGCTTTGCAGAGTGCTATGCCTGGAGCGTATCACCGTGCCGCTTAGCAGCACTCGCATTGGGCCGTTCCGGACAGCCTGCCCCTTATGCCGCCTCGAAGGGAAGGCCCGGCCA
>Ga0207701_10004519_pt1 | contig 14106 bp, 10 predicted proteins | sample KBSSwiSSwithPhiX_FD_184294 | JGI IMG/M metagenome (GOLD analysis project Ga0207701, IMG submission 184294) | Switchgrass rhizosphere bulk soil microbial communities from Kellogg Biological Station, Michigan, USA, with PhiX - S5 (SPAdes) (version 2) | ecosystem: Environmental > Terrestrial >... | reverse complement strand
CGGCGCGCCTCGATCTTCGAGACGTCCAGGATGTCGTCGATGATCGTCATCAGCGACTCGGCCGATTCCCTGGCGGTGTGGATGTACTCTCGTTGCTGCGGCGTGAGCCGGGTCTGCAGCGTCAGGTCCGTCATGCCGATGATGGCGTTCATCGGTGTGCGGATCTCGTGGCTCATGTTGGCGAGGAACTCTCCCTTCGCGACGGTGGCCTGCTCGGCCCGTTCCCGTGCGACCTCGAGCTCCTTGACCAGCTGTGAGAGGCGCTCTGCGTTCTGCTGCAGTGCTTCCTGGGCCGCGCGGCGGTCCGTCACGTCGCGCGCGACGGCGTAGATCAGCCCCTGATGGATGAATGGCGCGGAGTTCCACTCCAGTCGTTTGTAGGTGCCATCCTTGGCACGGTAGCGGTTTTCGAAGTGGATGACCTTCGCGCCCGTCGTCAACGTCGACATGGCTGCGATGGTCGCCGCCTGATCGTCGGGGTGGACGAAGTCCATGAACGGTGCCGCACGCATTTCCTCTGCCGAGAATCCGAGCACCGTCTGCCACGCTGGATTGACGCGCATGAAATAGCCGTCGAACGTCGCAACGCAGAACATGTCCAGCGAGAGCTCGAAGAATCGATCGAGATCCTCCCCGGCCCACTTCCGTTCGACGTAGATTCCGATCTGATTGCACACCGTGGTCATCATCGCGAGCAGCTCGGGCGCCGGCTCGAACATGTCGCGGCTGAGGAACTCCATCACCCCGCTGACGCGGCGGCCCTGGCAAATCGGCAGTGCGAACGCAGAGTGCAGGCCTGCCTGTTCCGCGGCGCGTGCGCGAGGGAAGTTCTCATCGGTGGTGACGTCGCGGATCCAGGTAGGCTCGCGACACTCCCAGACACGGCCGGGCAGTCCGACTCCGCGTTCGAATGTATGCGCGCTGGTTGCGGCGGTGAACTCGGCCAGCGGCAGGCCTGGTTCTCCCCACGTCCCGACGCATCGCAGGGTGTCCCGGGCGCGATTCACCTGCCATATCGCGCCGTACTGCCAGCCCAGCGCTTCGCACACGGCTTTGAGCATGCGCGGGGCCGCATCTTCGAGCGTCGATGATTCCGCCAGTGCGCTGGTCGTTTCGAACAAAGCTCGCTGCTGCGCGTGCCCGGAGTTCCCGCTCTGCCCGTCGTGAACGGGACGCTCGTCCATCACTTCACCTCACCCACCAGCGAACGCCAGCATTACACTACGGCTGAGGGATCCCGCGTGAGAGATTCGTGATGGCTCAGGCCCAGTTCGGTCGCCGCATCCTGGTCGTTGATGATGATAGAGGGCTGCGGCATGTCTTGGCGGAACTCCTTCAGGGGGCGGGCCATCAGGTCGGCTCGGCGGGTGACGGCCCCGAGGCGCTCGCGATGCTCGGCGACGGCTCCGGCTTCGATCTGGTGCTTCTGGATATCGGGCTTCCGAGTATGAGTGGGCTCGACGTCCTGGCTCGCATCCGCAACATGGCGTCGCCGCCGTTGGTGATCGTCATGACCGCCGATGACACGTCGGCCACGCTGCTCGAAGCGGTTCGTCGTCAGGCGTATCGGTACATTCGCAAGCCGTTTCCGCCCAGCGCCGCGGTGGAGGTAGTCAGCGAGGCCGGGACGCCGGCGTCGGCGCTGTCGATCGAGGTCGTCTCGGCGAGGCCCGAGTGGCTCGAGCTCGTGGCGCCGTGTACGCTCGAGGTGGCCGATCGTATCCAGTCGTTCGTACTGCACCTCGAGGCGAATCTCCCCGAGGCCGTGCGCGAAGCGGTGGCGTCGGCGTTTCGCGAGCTGCTGACCAACGCCATCGAGTGGGGTGGCAAGTTCGATCCCAATCGAAAGGTGCGCATCTCCTGCGTGCGAACGAAGCGCCTGTTGCTCTATCGCATCGCGGATCCGGGAGAAGGCTTCGACATCGACAAGCTGCGCCACGCGGCGATTACCAATCCCGACGACGACCCGATGGCGCACCTCCAGGTGCGAGAGGAACAGGGACTACGACCCGGCGGATTCGGCCTCGCGATGACGCGTTCGCTCGTGGACGATCTGATCTACAACGAGGCACGCAACGAAGTGATCCTCATCAAATACCTGGACGAGGGAGAATAGTTTCGTGGCCACGCGAATGCAGGTCATCGAGCGGCGCATTGGTGACGTCACGGTCCTGCAGTTGATCGGACGCCTCGAGCTCGAGACCGGCGACCTCATCCTGCGCGACACCATCAACCATCTGGTCGAGGAAGGACAGGTCAAGCTGGTCCTCGACATGAAGGACGTCACGCGACTCGACAGCGCCGGCATCGGGATGCTCGTCAGCAAGTACCTCACGGTCCGGCGCGCTGGTGGCACCATCAAGCTCCTTCATCCCACCGAGCGCACCGATCACCTCATGGACATCACCAAGCTGACGACCGTCTTCCAGGTGTTCGACGACGAGGCATCGGCGGTGAAAAGCTTCGACACTGCCCCAGCGCAGGGCGTGTAGGACGCTGCCCGCAGCGCGGGCGAATTTGAATCAAAGTTGATGGCGATGCCACGAACGCCGGCTGGGCGTGGTGCTAGACTTCGCGCCATGGTGAGGCCTGTGGCCGCGTTGCCCGGTGGTGTGGTGCGCGTGTGCTGGGCGCTCGTCATCGTTCTGAGCTACGCGACAGCCGTTGCCGCTCAAGCCCCCGATGGATCCCGCGTCTTCCAGGCATCGTGCGCCAGCTGTCATACAGGCACGGCGGACTCGCGTGCGCCGGGCGTTGACGCGCTTCGTGCGCGAACACCGCAGGCGATCATCGATGCGCTTCTCATCGGCGCGATGCGGCCGCAGGGCGCGCGATTGAGCGGCGCCGAGCGTCGCGCCGTCGCTGAATTCGTCACCGGGAAATCGATCGAGGGCGACGTCAACGGTGCGTCGGCCGGACGCTGCACGGCGCGCACGTCGCTGCAGGACTTTGCGAAGACGCCGCACTGGACGGGATGGAGTCCCTCGACCACCAACTCGCGCTTTCAATCGGCCGAGCAGGCCGGTATTGCCGCATCGGACTTACCACGACTGAAGTTGAAGTGGGCATTCGGATTCCCTGATGCCTCTGTGGCATGGTCGCATCCAACCGTTGCTGCCGGCCGCGTCTTCGTGGGCAGTCAGAACGGCACCGTGTACTCACTCGACGCGAAGACGGGATGCATTCACTGGACGTTCAGCGCGAAAGGTGGAGTGCGGACGGCAGTAGCTGTTGCACCGGCTGGTGCGTCACGACTCGTCGTGTATTTCGGAGACACCGCCGCCAACGCGTATGCGCTCGATGCCGACACGGGGCGCACGCTCTGGGTGCGGCGCGTTGACGATCATCCATTGGCCCGCATCACCGGCTCGCCGACGTTTTTCGAAGGCAGGCTCTACGTACCGGTCGCTTCGTACGAAGAGGCGCAAGGCGCCGACCCGCAGTATCCGTGCTGCACGTTTCGCGGCAGCATCTCTGCGCTCGATGCTGAATCAGGTGCGGTCGAGTGGAAGGCGTACATGATCGCGGAGTCGCCACAGCGCCGCGGGACCAGCACAGCGGGCACACCGCTATGGGGACCGGCGGGTGCAGGCATCTGGTCGGCACCGACGGTGGATGCCGGGCGCCGTTCCCTGTACGTTGCGACCGGGAATGCGTATAGCGCTCCCGCAACATCGTCGAGCGACGCAGTCGTGGCGCTCGATCTCGCCACGGGAGCGATCCGATGGACGCGACAGATAACGGCAAATGACATCTACATTTCCAATTGCCGCGCAGGGAATCCCAATTGTCCTGAGGCGGTTGGCCCCGACCATGATTTCGGCAGCCCTCCTGTCCTCGCGCACGCCGGTGATCGTGATGTGATCGTGATCGGACAAAAGTCAGGGATGGCGTTCGCGATGGACCCTGAGAAGAACGGCGAGATCCTCTGGCAGTATCGCGCGGGCCAGGGCAGCACGCTCGGCGGGATCGAATGGGGCGCCGCTGCGGACGGTGACCGGGCCTACTTCGCAGTGTCGGACATGACGACGACGCAGCCTGGCGGTCTCCACGCGGTGAACCTTGCGACCGGCACGCGTGCGTGGTTCACGCCTCCGCCTACACCGGTCTGTGGTTCGGGTCGTGGATGTAACGGCGCGCAGTCTGCGGCGGTGACCGCGATCGCAGGGGCTGTCTTTTCCGGATCGAACGACGGCTCGTTGCGCGCGTATTCGACGTCCACTGGCGAGGTGTTGTGGGAATTCGACAGCAATCGCGACTTCACGACGGTGAATGCCGTGCCGGCGAAGGGTGCTTCGATGATTGGCCCCGGTGCCGTCGTCGCCGATGGTATGGTGTACGTCAACTCAGGATATGGGGCGTTCGGCGGGAGACCCGGTAACGTGTTGCTGGCCTTTGGCCCGGAGTAGCTCATGAGACCTGACAAGCTTCGCACCGTCGTCTTCGTCGCGGCACTGAGTGTCTGGGGCGCCGGTGGGTTGGTGCTCACCGGAGATGCGGCGCCGCAGAACGCCGCATCGCAGGCGGCTCCCACCTTCAGCCGCGACGTAGCCCCGATCTTCTATGACAAGTGCGTGGGCTGTCATCGGCCAGGCGAGGTCGCACCGATGTCGCTCATCACCTATCGCGATGTGCGTCCGTGGGCGAGCGCGATCCGCGAAAAAGTCACCACGCGCGTCATGCCACCGTGGCATGCGGATCGCCAGTACGGATCGTTCCGAAACGATCTGAGCCTCACGCAGCGAGAGATCGACACAATCGCCGCGTGGGTCAAGACGGGCGCCGGCGAGGGCAATCCGTCCGAGCTTCCGGCGTTGCCGAAGTTCCCCGATGGCTGGCAGATCGGGCAGCCCGATCACGTGTTCGAGATGCAGGCCGACTATCAGGTGCCTGCGACGGGAACGATCGACTACCAGTACTTCGAGGTCCCCACCAACTTCACCGAGGACAAGTGGATGCAGGCCGGTGAAGTGCGTGCGGGCGATCGCTCGCACGTGCATCACATCATCGTCTACGTGCGTGAACCGAAGCCGACGAACCGGCCGAACGTCGTCGCGATACGGCCGATTCTGTCGGCGGGGCAGGCTCCTGCCCCCGCTCCGGCCCGTGCGCCCGGCGAACAGAGCTCTGCGCGATCAGCGGCGCCGGGCGGCGGTGATGCGATGCTCGTCAACTGGGCGGTGGGTGAGGATGCGCCGGTGTATCTGCCGGGAACGGCGAAGCGCATACCCGCCGGTTCGACGCTGATCTTCCAGGTGCACTACACGACGAACGGCAAGCCTGGTGTCGATCGGTCGCGCATCGGGTTGATCTTCGCAAAGGAACCACCACGTCAGGAAATTCGGACTGGCATCATCGCCAACCCGGTGTTCACGATTCCTCCCGGCGCGGCGAACCACGAAGTTGAAGCCGAGGCCACGTTCTCCGACAACGTCAGGGTCTGGACGATGCACCCGCACATGCACCTGCGGGGCAAAGACATGACCTACACCGCGATTTACCCCGATGGTCGCCGCGAGGTCGTGTTACAGGTGCCGAAGTTCGACTTCGGCTGGCAGACTGATTACTGGCTGAACGAGCCACTCACGCTGCCGAAAGGATCGAAGCTGCACGTGCGCGCGCACTTCGATAACTCCACGGCCAATCGTAGCAATCCGGATCCGACCAAGGCTGTGCGCTGGGGCGATCAGACGTGGGAAGAGATGATGATCGGCTTCTTCACGTACACCGTCGAGGGGCAGGATCTCAGAACTGCGAGATGAGCTTGGGACTCGCTATTGCGTTACCCCGAACCCATCGATCTGAACATCCAATCCATGACCGATTCGAAGGCCGACGACGCCATTGGTGTCGATCGCGGTTGCCGGGTGGCTCACCACTTCCTTTCCGTTGACCATGAAGCTCACGCTTCCGTTGGCGACCTGAATTGACAGCTCGTTCTTCTGAGTGCCGCCGGCGAGCGCGGCAATGGCCGGGTTCGGTGCCCAGTCACCGGCGACGTTGCTGGTAGCCGTGCCGTTGCGCTTCTTGATCAGGAACTGACCGTTCTCGCGAATGAGGAAGTAGCTGTACTTCTGCTTGTCGCCGTCGAGGTTCTCGCCGCCGATGAACAGCCCGTACGACACCTCGTGACTCGGCTGCTTTCCTACGGTGAAAGTAGCCTTGACGGTGTAGTTGCCCATCGCCGTCTGCTGCGGATCCCAGAAGATGATGTTGGGACCGGTCGTGGCATGGAGTCCGCCGTCCATTGGGGCGAATTTCAGCCCCTTGTTCGTTTCCTTCACATCGTCCATGCGACCCCACCAGCCAGGGACCTCGACGCCATTGCCGGCAATTGGACGTGGTGGCGGGGGCGGTCCTCCAGCGCCGCGGCCGCGTTGAGCGTGGCCGATCGCCACGAAGGCCAGCGTGAGAATGACGACTGAGGCGCACCACTTCCGCATGTATCCTCCGGTAAAAAAGTAGGCGGTAGGCCTGCTGCTTACTGCCTACTGCGTGGCAGATCCTAGTGCAGGCTGCGCCTTCGATCAATTTCCGCTGCGATGTGCAGCCCCAACACGACCACGAGGCCGATGGTCAGGTTCATGCGTAGGCTGGCGTGAACACGTGCACCGATTAAGACCTCGCTGATCGACAACACGAGAAACGCGAGAACGGCCCACAGCGCCCCGGCGGCGTAGAGCCCGTATCGCGCATCGGCCTGTTTCCACGCGTCCAGCAGTCTGGCGATGATGGCATACCAGAAGAAGCACCACGCCAGCAGGCCGAGCGTTCCAGTCTCCGCCAGGAGGTGCAGGTAGACGTTGTGCGCATGCCAGCCGTTTCGACGGAAGACCGGTTCGGCCGTGTTGCCCTCCAGCCGATACGTCACTTCGTCGTATGTCCCGAGGCCAGTGCCGGTGATCGGGCGCGACCGAAACAGCAGCAGCGCTTCACGCCAGACTCCGAATCGTTGCTCGACGCCTGGATCGCGATCGGGTTTGAGAATCGTCGTGGCCACGAAGCGGGACATCTTGCTGCTTCGAGCAACCAGGGCTGCGCCGATCGCCAGCGCGACGATCAGGATGACGAGCACCTTGCGCCATTGGCGCGGGTTGAACGTCCACACTCCCAACGTCGTCATCCCGAAGACAATCGATCCCATCCTCGAGAAGAGGAGATAGGTGGCAACGCCTGCCACGATCCACGTGAACCAGTAGAGGGCCGCCAGGCGCGGGCTCGGCTCGCCCATCGCCCGGACGAGCAGCAGCGGCGCCATCAGGTTGAAGACCCAGGCGAGTTGCAGCTTGCCCTGCCAGAAGTTATTGAGCACCTGGAACGCGACGACGTTCAGCCCTTCGTCGACTCGCCAGAGGATGACGCGGACGGCCAGGAGAATCACGGCGATGGCAAGCGTCGGCCAGATCGCCTCACGCAGGCGTTCGTCCTCGAAGATCAGCGCCAGGATCCAGCACACTGCGACGATCCCGAGAACGGTGAGCAGCGCCGTTGCGCTCATCGAGCGTACCTGCGACGTGACCGCCGACAGGAGGAAAGCGCTCAGAAGAGCGACGATGGGCATGACGATGAATCGGAGGTGGGATGGTTTCCACGACTTGACGCCGCCACCTGCGACGAAGACCGCAATACCCAGCAACAGGAGCGAGAGATACAGCCAGGGATAGGCGAGGAAGGGGAGCGGTGTGGGCCACTTCGACAACCGGATGGTCGTCGCGGGGCCGTCGCCGGTGACCATGAACAGCAGACCGGCGAGCAGGAGCCAGCGTCCGGCTGCGATCACTGTGGAATCGGGCGCGCGGCGATCCTTTCCGGCAACATCCGCGCGAATTATACTGACTCGTTGAGATGACGGGCAAACGCGGGACGAGCGGATCGAGTTGATCTCGCGTCTCAGCACAGCAACGGTTCGCGCGGGCCGAATCGTGCGTGTCCGCGTAACAGCGGTGCGAGTCCTCCTGTTCCGGTGGTGGGCGCACCCACCCCGGCTGCGGGACGTCGCGACGACGATTCGACTTGCGTCGCGCATGCTAATCGATTCCGGACCAGGCGGACTTCTCCGGACGATCAATGCAGGTATTCACGACCTGGCGCGTGAAGGTTCGCGCACCCCTGTCATTCCCTACCTCCGTGAGCGCTTCGGCAGGGCGCGATACCGTGCGGAGTACCAACACTGGTGGATCCGCCGCTGCGATCGATTGAGTAGCCGGGACATTCGCGCCATCCGGCAGACCACCGCCCAGCTCACGTATCAACCGCTTCTGTCCGTGCTGATGCCGGTCTACAACACCGACGAGCGCTGGCTGCGGAGGGCCATCGAATCGGTGCAGCGCCAGCTCTACTCGAACTGGGAACTCTGCATCGCGGACGATCGTTCCACCGACCCGCGTGTCGGTGAAGTGCTCCGCGAAATCCAGTCGATCGACCCGCGTCTCAGGATCCATTTCCGCGACGTCAACGGTCACATCTCGGCGGCGTCCAACAGCGCACTCGCGCTCGCGTCAGGCGAGTTCATCGTCCTGCTGGATCATGACGATGTGCTGCCGAGGCATGCGCTCGCGGCCGTCGTGCACGAGCTGAACCGACATCCTGACGCCGACATCGTCTACAGCGACGAGGATCGAATCGACGAGGCGGGCCGACGTTACGACCCGTACTTCAAGCCGGACTGGAACCCCGAGCTGTTCTATAGCCAGAATCTGATCAGCCACCTCGGCGTCTATCGAACGGCGATGGTGAGGCAGGTCGGCGGATTCCGGGAGGGGTTCGAAGGCAGCCAGGACTACGAGATGGCGCTCCGGGTAGTCGAGGAGACGCAGCCCGCCCGCATCCGTCACATTCCGCTCATCCTCTATCACTGGCGCGCGATTCCAGGATCGGCGGCGCTCGATGTCCACCAGAAGTCATACGCGACCGATGCGGCTCGTCTGGCCGTGGAAGCTCATTTCATGCGGACCGGCGTGGAAGCTACGATCGAGCCCGCGCCTCACGCGCCGTACTACCAGCGAATCCGATACAAGGTTCCAGAACCGCGGCCCCACGTCACGATCATCATCCCGACGAAGGATCGCGCGGACCTGTTGTCGACCTGTGTGACCAGCATTGTCTCGCGTTCGACCTACCGGCAGTTCGATGTCCTGATCGTGGATAACGGCAGTAGCGAACCGGAGTCACACGCCTACTTCGAGCGGGCACAGCAGGACCCCTGTATCTCTGTGCTGCGCATCGACGGGCCGTTCAACTTCTCGCGGATCAACAACCAGGCTGCGGCACGCGCGCGCGGGTCGCTCCTGTGTTTCCTGAACAACGACACCGAGGTCATCTCCCCGGACTGGCTCGAGGAGATGGTCAGTCTCGCGGTGAGAGACGGGGTCGGCGCCGTCGGAGCGATGCTCTACTATCCCAGCAACACGATGCAGCACGCCGGCGTCGTTCTCGGACTCGGAGGGATCGCGTCGCACCCGCATCGCGGAGAGCGTCGGGGGATGCCGGGCAACTATGGCCGGGCGGCGCTCACCCAGACGATGTCGGCGGTCACGGCGGCGTGCATGGTGTTGCGCAAGGACACGTTCGAAGCCGTCGGCGGATTCGACGAGACACTGGCGGTCGCGTACAACGACGTCGATCTGTGCCTGCGGCTGGGAGCCCGCGGCTTCCGGAATGTGTGGACGCCGTACGCGGAGCTCTATCACTTCGAATCGGTCAGCCGCGGTGATGACCTGCACGGCGCCAATCTCCCGCGGTTCGTTGCGGAGTCGCAAGCGATGCGGGACAGATGGCAGGGGCTGCTTGACGCCGATCCGTACTACAACCCGAATCTGTCGCTGACGAGAGCCGACTTGTGGTTCGCCTACCCGCCGCGGCACCCGCGACCGTGGTGGCAGGGCAAACTATACTGATGGCCACGATGCTGGCTCCCTTCAGGGTGCTCGTCTCCCATCGGCAGGCGATCCAGATCTTCGTGAATCGCGATATTCGCGGGCGCTATATCAACTCCGCCCTCGGCCTGTGGTGGGCCGTGATTCAGCCGCTGGCGCTGCTGGCTCTCTACACCTTCGTGTTCTCCAGCGTCATGAAGATTCGTCTGAGCGACGGCGCCAGTACGAGCGAGTTCGCGCTTTACGCTTTCTGTGGTCTGTTGCCGTGGATCGCTGTGGCGGATGCGCTGACGCGTTCGTCCTCGGTGCTCCTCGAGCAGACGCCACTCATCAAGAAAGTCGTCTTTCCCTCGGAGATCCTGCCGGTCCATCTCGTGCTGTCGGCGCTCCTCGTGGAAATCGTCGGGCTCGCGGTGTTCCTGATGGTCGTGATGATCAGCGGGCGGCTGCCAGGCTGGGGGCTGCTCACGTTGCCATTGGTGATGGCCCTGCAGTTCTTCTTCATGACAGGGATCGCGTGGTTCCTGTCTGCCCTCGCGGTGTACCTCCGGGACGTTCGCCAGGTCGTCGGACTCGTGCTGACGTTGTGGATGTTCCTGACCCCGATTGTGTATCCCGCGTCGATGGTGCCAGAGCGTTATCGATGGGCGCTCGACATCAACCCGATGACGGCGATCGTTGGTGCGTATCGCGCAGCGCTGCTCAACGATCGAATGCCAGCGCTCTTTCCGCTTGCCCTCTTTGCCGGCATCGCATTCACCGTGTTCGTATCGGGCTACTGGGTGTTCGCGCGCTCGAAGCCGACCTTCGCCGATCTGCTCTGATGGGCTCACTCGCGATCGAGTTAGACCGCGTCTCGAAGGCTTACCGCCTGTACCCCACCCCCCGTCATCGCGCACTCGAGCTACTGACGTTCGGGACACGGAGGTATCACACCGACTTCTGGGCGCTGACTGACGTGTCGCTGCGCGTGGCCGCGGGCGCCACGCTGGGTCTCGTCGGCAACAACGGATCCGGCAAGAGCACGCTGCTTCAGTTGATTTCCGGGATCATGGGGCCGACGACAGGTCGCGTCGCGGTGAACGGCCGGATCTCGTCGCTGCTGGAACTGGGAGCGGGCTTCAATCCCGAGTTCACCGGCCGCGAGAACGTCGAGTTGTACGGCATCGTGATGGGGATGACGCGCGAGGAGACGCTGGAGCGCATGCCGGTCATCCAGGCCTTTGCCGGGATCGGCGACTTCATCGATCGTCCAGTCAAGTCGTACTCGAGCGGCATGTTCGTGCGGCTCGCGTTTTCGGCGGCGATCCACGTGAACCCGGACGTCCTGCTCGTTGACGAGGCGCTCGCCGTGGGCGACGTGCTGTTTCAGCACCAGTGCATCCGGCGGATCAGAGAACTGCAGTCCGCCGGGACCACGATCGTCTTCGTCAGTCACGACATGGGGATGGTCCGGTCCATTTGCACGGAGGCGATCCTGCTCGATCGCGGACGCATCGAGGCGCACGACGATCCCGCCACTATCGCAAACATCTACCACGCGAAGACGGCCAGCATGGAAGCGGGCGCAAGTACACCTGTCCGTGCCTCTCTCGGGACGGATGACGTGGAGTCGGTGGCGTTCCGCGTGGAGCCCGGGTTCGACGAGCGCGTCCGGCTGTTCCGTCACGGCACGGGCGCGGCCCGGATTCGGCACGTGGAGCTGATCGATCGCCAGGGACGCCAGATTAACTCGGTCGAGTTCGACGACGAGGTGATCCTGCGCGTGCACGTGCAGTACCACGAGGATGCGCCGTTCAGCATTCTGGGCTACAGCATTCGCGACAACACCGGCACCGACATCGTCGGAACCAACACGCACGAAGAGAAGGCGCCGCTCCCGCCCCGGCTCGCGGGGGACACGGTCGTCGTCGATTTTCGTCAGCGGTTGCCTCTGGCCAAGGGCACTTACAGTGTCAGCACGGCGCTGGCGTACGATCGCAGCAGGCCGAGTTACTTCGACTGGGTCGATAACGCGCTCGTGTTCACCCTTCTGCCGCCGGAGTCCGGCAAGATCGTTCACGCGAAGGTCGCGCTGCCGGTCCACATTGCGGTGCACGTCCAATGAACGAGCCGACGACTGTCGGGCCAAGCGACGATCGCCGGGAGCGCGAGGCGAGCCTGCGGGAAGAGGTGGAGAACCTCGGACGCATCGTTGACCATCAGGAACGAACGATCGCCACACTCAGCCGCGAAGTCGATCTGCATTCGAAGGCGCTCGGATGGCGTCTGCAGCAGCGGCTGATCCCGCTCCGCCGATCCCTGCTGGCTGTTCCGGTCGTGCGTCAGATCTACCGAGCGCTCTACCGAGTGCTCGAGATCTGGGTGGACGAAGGGTTCCTTCAGATCTTCAGCAGGGCAGGCGACAAGGCGAGCCTCGCGCTTCGGGGGCGGAATTTCCTCGTCGAGGGAGCAGATCGGCGGGCTCCTCGAGTCGAGGATCAGTACGAGCAGTGGATGCTCCTCTACGGGATGCCCCCGAGCCGGGACGAGATGTTGACCGCGATAGGACTCTTTCGCGAGCGGCCGCTGATCAGCCTGCTTGTATGCGTAGACACCGTCGAGCCCGATCGCCTTGGCGGATTGCTCGCGACGCTTCGGGCTCAATCGTATGAGCGCTGGGAGTTGTGCCTGGCCGTCCGGCGAGGCTTGTCTCCCGCGCAGATCAGCGATCTCGATCGTGCGGTTGCACACGAGCCTCGCGTCCGGCTGGCGCAGGGCGCCGAGTACGCGGACGCCCTGCGTGTCGCCTCGGGTGAATTCATTGGCGTGATGAACGCCGGCGATGAACTGGCGCCGGAGGCACTGTTCCAGCTGGTCACGCGGCTCAACGAATCGGATGCCGACATCGTGTATTCGGACGAGGACTGGCTCTCAGAAACGGGGCGGCGGGAGGATCCGCTGTTCAAGCCCGACTGGGGTCCGGATCTTCTGCTCTCCACGAACTATCTCGAGCGCTTCGGCGTCTTCAGGCGACAGCTCGTTGGCGAGGTCGGCGGCTTCGTCGCCGCTGCTGGACGAGGGCAGGTCTACGATCTCGTGCTTCGACTGACCGAGCGCACCGATCGGATTGCCCACGTTCCGAAGGTGCTCTATCACAGCCGACGGCGTCCGACGACGGCGGACTCGGTGCTGGCGCGTCATGCGGCCAATCGCGACGAGGCGCGTGCGCTCGTCGAGGCGCTGAACAGGCGTGGCACACCCGGGCGCACGCGCGCGGTGTTCGCTCGAAAAGGGCCGCGCTGCTACGTGACGCGCATCGATCTGACACAACGCCCGAAGGTCTCGATCATCATCCCAACGAAGGACAAGCGGTCGCTCCTGCAGACGACGCTCGAGAGCATCTGGGCGCGGACCGACTACGACCGCTACGAGATCATCGTCATCGACAATGAGAGCACGGATGCCGACGCCGTGAGCTATCTCGCGTCACTCGCGCCACGGTGTCAGGTGCATCGGTGGAGCCAGCGATTCAACTACTCGGCGCTCAACAACTTCGGCGTTCAGCACGCGCGCGGTGAGCAGCTGCTGTTCCTGAACAACGACGTCGAGGTGATTCAGCCGGACTGGCTCACGGCGATGCTCGAGCACGCCCAGAGACCGGACGTCGGTGGGGTGGGGGCGAGGCTGCTGTATGCGGACGGCCGGATCCAGCATGCAGGTGTCGTCGTCGGCATCAATCGCGTTGCGGCGAACGCGTTCCGATCGTGGCCGGGAGAGACGACCGGGAATCTGCGGCTGGCCGACCTCACCCGCAACTGCAGCGCCGTCACCGGCGCCTGCATGATGGTGCCGCGCCGCATCTTCGACGAGGTTGGCGGCTTCGATGAAAACCTGCGCGTCGTGTTGAACGACGTCGATCTGTGCCTCAAGATTCGACAGCGAGGCTATCTGGTGGTCTATACGCCAGAGGCGCTGCTGTATCACTACGAGGGGTCGAGCCGCGGGCGGCTGCATCCGCCGCCTGACGAGAAGGTGTTCGACGCGCGGTGGAGCGACTTCGTCGATCGCGGGGATCCGTACTACAACCCGAACCTCTCTTACCGGCACGACGATTGGCGAATCGCCGTGATTCCGGACTAACTCCCAAAATTCCAACTCCCAACGTATCTGTTTAGCGCCTCGTTGAAACCACCAAGAACCACTTGCGGCAGAGCACGAAGTTCACGAAGAAATCGATTTGAACTCGGGG
>Ga0207701_10004517_pt1 | contig 14115 bp, 20 predicted proteins | sample KBSSwiSSwithPhiX_FD_184294 | JGI IMG/M metagenome (GOLD analysis project Ga0207701, IMG submission 184294) | Switchgrass rhizosphere bulk soil microbial communities from Kellogg Biological Station, Michigan, USA, with PhiX - S5 (SPAdes) (version 2) | ecosystem: Environmental > Terrestrial >... | reverse complement strand
GGCCCGTAACCTTGATGGACACGCCAGGCTTGAACATATCCGGCGACCAGCCCGAGCGTCGGAGTGTCGTGGCCGACCGCATCTCGCATTTCATCGCGATGACCTTGCCGTCGTTACCGACGACATCGAAATAGACATACGTGTGCGGATTGACGAAGTCGAGCCGCGTCAGCTTGCCCTCGAGCTCCACGTTCCTCCTCATGTCGTAGAGGCCGGCGCCGTGGTGCGCGTATGCGCGTTCGACGAACACCGGTACTGTGAGCAAGGCAGCGACGAGTACCGCGTGTGTCACTCTTGTCATCTTTGTCCCCTCATCCCTGAACGGTCCGACCGCACGGCGCGCATTGTCTCACTCTTTTCCGGCTGACCTTCCGGTGGTCCACTATCGTTTCACGGTGATCTCCGCCGTGTCGCCTTTGATCTCGATTCGGGTCCCGAATGGCCGCGAGAGCTCCATCAGACGCTCGAGGATGTAGCCGGCTTGCGCTCCAGACGCCGGAGACGGCAGGCCGCGCGTGAAGAGGAACTGGTTGGCAGCGCGCGGGTCCTGCACATCGGGTTGGCCTTCACCAAGGACGTTCAGGACGATCGGCCGCACGGAGATCGAGCGCAGACTCTTCCCCTGGTATTCCAGGTGAACGACCGCGCTCTCGAAGTTGATCGGTTCGTGGATGTAAGTCAGCGTCGGCGGCACGTTGTAGATGAAGTTCCCAAGATCGTAGAAGATTGGACGGCCGCGATAGATCTCGACTCCGTGCAACAGCGGCGCGCCGTGCATCACCACGATGTCGGCGCCGGCGTCGACCTCCTCGTGCACCCACTTCTTCAGCCAGTCGTTGGGCGCGAGCCGTTCGGCCATGCCTTCCGAGAAGATCGTCGTAAACGAGCGATTGCCGAAGACGTGGTTGTGCTGATAGACGATGACGAGATCGGCTCGTTGCTTCGCTTCCCGGATGCTGTGCAGGATGCGCTCGGCGTCCTCGGAGGAGGGGACGTTGCGTGCGGCCCCGGGGAGGTCGGCCGTCGCTTCGTTGTCCTTGTCGCCGGCCTTGATGCGCAGCTCGTTGACGCCGGGCCGGTCCCCGCTCGCGTTTCCGCCCGGCGCAATCAGACCCGAGGCGCTCGACACCAGCGCGATGGTTCCCTTCGGGCTCCGAAAGTAGGCAGGCGCTGCGGCTTCATTGAGTGTGTTTCCAATGCCCGCATGTACGATGCCACGGCTGTCCGCTTCGCGGATCGTGTTCTGAATGCCGGTCGCCTTCAGGTCGAATGCGTGATTGTTCGAGAGCGACAGCAGATTGAAACCCAACGTCTTGAGCGCATCGAGCGTAGCGGGCGGCGTGAGAAACCCGCGGCCCTCGCTCGTGGCCTGGCCCGGCAGGGCCACGGCCGCCTCGAGATTCGTGAACACGACGTCACCCTTGAGCAGCCCCTGGATCACCGGGACGGCGTTTGGCGCCGTGGCACGGATGTCAGATCGGATCATCGACTGCCCCGTCAACGTGATCGTCAACGAGCCGGCCGACGCCGTCTGCGCGAGCATCGCCGTGCGCGCCACCGCCAGGATCGCGACGGCGCATGCCGCCGTCGCCAACACGCGGCTGGTTTTCGACATCAGTGCCACTGAGACCTCCCATGTGAAAGTGCGTCGGTCGTCCTGAGGCGCTTGCCGCTCACCGGTCAGGATAACGCCTTCGTTGCCGTGACGAGACTCGTCGCCGCAATCGGGTTGCCGTACCAAAGGCGCCATCCGAGACGGCGCCTGGTCGTTGTTGCGCCGAGCGCGTCGAGCGTTCGCGCGTAGAGCGCCGTCGCGCGGATGTCGGCAATCGCGAGCCGCCCGCCAGGCTTGAGCACGCGCCACGCTTCCGAGACCGCCCTGGCGCGGTCGGCGTTCCCATGAATGTTGTGGATGGCGAGACTCGAGACGACGAGATCGAAGGAGCCGTCGGCAAAGGGCAGCGCGCGCATGTCGCCGGTCTCGATATCGACGCGGTCGAGGACCCCCTCCAGCGAGGCATTGCGCCGCGTGACGTGGCTGGCATTGCCGGACTGATCGCGAGTGCTCCAGAGATCGATACCGATGACGCGGCCAGACGTCAGCCGCCTTGCGACGGCGATGAGCACCGCGCCGCGGCCACAGCCCATGTCGAGGACGTGCTCATCGCCGCGGACATGCAGCCGGTCGAGAATGTTGTTCCACACCACGAACTTGCCGCGGCGCGTCGTATAGAAGAAGCTGAGCGCGTTTCCCAGAAAGAGCACGGCGTACAAGGACATCACGGCCGTGAGATGGCGATCGCCCTCGCGCCACGCCACGATCGCGCCAATGGCTCCGGCGGCGCCGATGACGGCGAAGATCACGAGCGCATAGGGCGCGTCGTAGCCGTAGTCAGCCACCGTCGCAGCAGAACGCAGCAGCTGTGGGTCCATTGGGCATCAGTGTAGATCACTCGCCTCCGGTGCCCAGATCAGCCCGATGGAATGCAGCGAGTAGTTGGGCCGTCTTGCGACTTCGCGCCGCTGTTCTTGTAGCCTTCGTCGCCCGGCTAACTCGAACCCTCCCGATCCTCCCAGACGATGCTGATCTTGGTTTCCTTGACAGGAACCACGATCCGCTCGTCGGGCAAGCCTTTTCTGGTTATGGTTACCGTGAACATCGCATCTATTTTCTTCGGGTCCTTGTCCTTGCCCTTGCCACCCTTGTAGTCTCCGCTCCCTGATTCACCGTCTGAGTGGATCACCTCCCATTTCACGCTGCTGCCGCCGTCGAACTCGCCGCTTCCCATCGCACGCCTCCATCTCCCCGCCGGTCACGAGCGGGCACAGGCTCCCGGTACATCAGAACACACCTGCACTAACGAAGGCTGCTCCGTTACCGAACATGGCTTGTTCGATCCTGCATCGAACCCTGATGTCGGTCCTCAGCCAGAACTCGCGCGCGATCCGATCCGCTGACTCGGCAATTGGGCGCGGCGCGGGTGTCCGCGATGTCTCTTGCGCGAGGGCCGCAGAGGTGCGCAGTGCGAAGGCCGTAAGAAGTGTGCCATCCGAGAGAGGCGGCGTCGTATAACTGATCGATGAGTCATAGCGTACGCGGCGAGAGTGGTGTTCCAGATCGGACGTCGTTCGTGACGCCTGGTGCGGCGTTCGTCGTGTTCCTTCTGGTCGTCTGGGTTGCCGTTTTTGCTCCGTACGCGAGCAGCTATTTCTTTCTCTTCGACGACTACGCCCAACTCGACTTCGTGTCCGAGCACTCGTATGCGGACATCCTGGTCACCCCCGAGCATGGGAACTTCCGTCCAGCCGCGTTCCTGTTCTGGAAAACGTGGCTCGTGCTGTTTGGTATAGGGAAGCCGTCCGCGTTCTCGCTGCTCAATCTGCTGGTGCACTCGTTGAACGCGATCCTGTTGGCTCTGGTGCTCCGCCGATTCCGCGCGCCGGCAGTCCTGGCCTGGTCTGGGGCAGCGGTCTTCCTGGTGTTTCCACCGGCCAATGAGGCGTTGTTCTGGATGTCGAGCGGTCACGACACGTACGGCATGACGTTCCTGCTGCTCGCCGTCCTGGCAGCGAGCATGGGGTCGAACGCCGCGCGCGCAGGGCCGCTTCCTTTGGCGGCAATGGGCGTGCTGTCGTTCGCAGGCACCCTGGCGGCAATGCTGTCAAAAGAGACTGCGTACATTGCGTTGCCCCTGGTCGCGTCACTGGCATGGCTCAATAGCGACGGCCGTCAGCCGCTCAGTCGCCGCGTGTGGCTTGTGTGGTGTCTGGCGTTCACGGCGGCGGTGGCGGCCTTCTTCCTGCTGCGTGGTCAGGTCATCCCGCTGTCTCAGTCCGCGTACGGCGATCCACGGGTGTTCTTTGGCGAAGCGAATCTCGTCCAGAACTTTCTCGAGAATCTGCGCGCACTGTTCACGTTCGGTTACTTCGGGTCGTCCCAATGGGTCGCCTCGCTGTGCGGGGTGTCGGGCTGGTTCGCCGCGGCCTGCCTGTCGGTCGGCTTCATCGATCGGCGACGACGCGTCGGCTCTTTGTGGCTCGCGGTGACATTAGGGCTCGCGCTGGGCGCAACGGCCTTCGTCGCGATCGGAGCAGGCGCCGCCGCCGGGGGCCGGCTCCTCTACACGTCTGGCATGGTCGCATCGATCATGATTGCAGCGGGACTGACGTCGCTCCTGGACATCGTGCGGAGGACCGCTGCGGGTGAGCGTCGCTATGGTGCAACGCTCATCCTGCTGCCGGTGGCAGCATTGATCACGGTCGAATTCGTAAGCATGCAGTCGTTCGCACGGCGCTTCGGCGAATCCACGTCGCTTGCTCGGAACGTGATGGCCCAGCTCGTGCCACTGAGGAACGAGCCTGTGGTGCACGTCCGCAACCTGCCTCACATGCTCGCGAACGGTCCGTACGTCCTGAAGTGCTACGCGTTCCAGACCTACCTGACGCTGACGGTAGGGCGATCGCCGCGGTTTCGATGCGAACGAGTGTTTCTCGATTACAACGGAGAAGGGTACGTGGAGACCACACCGCGCGAGCCGGACGAGTTTTCCGACTATAGCGAAGCCAGGCCCGGGGAGCGCGAGATGGAGCTAGCGTTTGTTTCTCAGCGCAACTGCCCCTCGGGCGACATTCGCGCCTGCTCCGTGCGGGCGGCGTCGATGCCTAGCAAGATTCACGTCCTGTACCGCGGATGCCCGGATCCGACAGACGTGCTTCTCACGTCTTCGCGCGCGGAAGTAGACAGCGTGGTGCATAACGGCGCCTGGACGACGGAAGACTGTCTCGAGGGCGCCGGTGACTTCACCGTGTACGGACGGCACGACGGCTCCACCATGCGCGTGCCGTTGTTTCGCTGCTTCAACCAGAAGTTTCATTTCGCTTCGCTCGACCCGTCGTGCGGTGACAGCGACACAGAAGGTGAGCTTGGCTTCGTGGATGTGGGCGCTTCGGCTCTCAGCCCGGTGCTTCTGCGCGGATGCTCTCAAACGGGGCGATGGCGCCCAGCTTTGTCAGCTGACTGTCCAGCGGGCTGGACGGCCAGTTTCCTGGGCTACGTTTCTGGTTCCCAGAGCACCGATTGAGCTGCGGATAACCCGGCCGCGCCGCGCTTCACTCTAACGGCCTTACACGGCTCACCCTTTTCTGCCGAGCGTCCACGTGGGCTAGTTGGATAGACGTTCGAGTTCCTCGAGCTCACGCGTGACTCGCTCGTGGATGCGGCGCGCCTGCCAGTCGCGCCAGGCCCGTTTAAGGCCGTTGTAGATGTCGCCGGAGTCCACGCTCGTACTGATCAGCGGCGTCGAGAACTCCGTTGGCGTGATCATCCGGACCATCTCCCTATGGGAGATAGCGCCCCGTTTAGGAGTGAGCGACAGGTCCGGGGCCGGTCGCCACGGTGGCGGAGGAACCGTCTCCGTGACCCCGGTTCGAAAACGCGGTCGTCCTTCCTCGTCGACGGAGAACGGGGCTGCATCGGTCAGCCAGAACTCGCGCGCGATCCGCTCCGCCGACTCGGCAATCGGGCGCTGCGCAGGTGTCCGCGATGTCTCTTGCGCGAGGGCCCCAGAGGCGCACAGTGCGAAGGCCGTAAGAAGAGCCAGTCGCCTCATGAAGACTTAGACCTGCGGCCGTGAGATTCGGTCGTCGCTTCGTAGGCTCGCAGTTGACGACAGATGGGCGCGAAGCATATAAGTCCAGCCATGGGCGACGTGGTTTACAGACCGTCAATCCAGCTGACGCGCGTGAAGGGTCCGCTGCGGCTTGCCGAGATGCCCGCCGAAAGTGAACCAGTTCGTTTCGGCACTCACGGTCCGATCGCTCGCCACTATGGCATTCAAGGGGACGTGCCCGATCCGCACGCCACGACGATTGACTATGTGGTTGCCGCCACCGGCGGTTGACTGCTCGGCACCCTGGGAGGCGCGCTGGAGGCGCGCGGGATCGCGGCGAGCGCAGGCCACCTGACGGCGGTGGCTCATGGAGAAGTGGAAGTGGACGAGGGCGTTCTGCTGCTCCGTCGGATCCACGTCGTCTTCTCGTTAAAAGGCGTGCCCGCAGACAAGATCGAGTCGGCACAACGGGCGCACGACGCCTTCAAGATGAAGTGCCCCGTGTACAGGTCTCTCCACCGCGCTATCGACGTAACCACAGAGCTGAAGCTCGATTCTGAAGCACAGACAATCTAGCGTCTGGCCGCTGCTATTTGAGCAGGAGGCATTGACGCGCGCTAGCCACCGGCACGACGTGCCATAGCGGCGCTCACCGGTCATCATGCGTATCGCCATCATCGGTAACTCCGGCTCAGGGAAGTCCACGCTCGCGCACCAACTTGCCGCGGTGCATACGCTGACGCCGCTCGAGCTCGACTCGATCGTGTGGGAACCGGGCAAGGTTGGCGTGCTGCGAAGCCGTGACGCTGGAAGGGCCGACGCGAAGGCCTTCTGCGAGTCGAACGAACGTTGGGTCGTCGAAGGGTGTTACGCGGAACTGACGCAGACATTCCTCGAGCACTCGCCCGTACTCCTGTTCATGGAGCCCGGGATGGAGGCGTGCCTGTCCAATTGCCGAAACCGGCCATGGGAGCCCCGCAAGTACACGTCGAAAGAAGAGCAGGACAAGAAGCTCGAGTTCCTGTTGTCGTGGGTGCGTGACTACTACACGCGCGAGGACGATCTGTCGCTGCACGTGCACCAGATGCTCTTTGAGGGCTACCGTGGCCCGAAGTTTCTGCTCGAGCAGCCAGTCGACGGGGCGTTCGTCGAGGCGCAGCCGCTGCGGTGGTTCAGTCATCAGGTCGACGACTTTGCCATGCGTTTTCGGTCGTGCGCGATCCCTGAAAGCGCGTGGACTCACTCCGCGCATTTGGCCGTCGGGCTGTGGCACGTCCGCCGGTACGGCGCGGCAGAGGCGCTTGCACGGCTCCGTACGGGCATCCGTCGCCTGAATGAGAGTCACGGCGGCGTCAACAGTGAGACGCGCGGATATCACGAGACGATCACGGCCTGCTACGTTCGATTGCTGGAGCAGTTCCTCGATGCGTGTCCCGCGGCGCCATTGCCGGATCGCGTGGCGACGCTGCTGGACAGTCCGCTCGCGGCAAAGCGGATGCTGTCCGCCTTCTATTCAACCGATCGCCTGATGTCCACGACCGCGCGAGCGCAGTGGGTCGAGCCGGATCTGGCGCCGCTATCGATTTCGACGATTCTCGAGAATCGATGAAGATCGCCTATGCTCGTCGCGTGTCCATCCAACATCTGCAACCACATCATTTCGTATCAGTCTGCTCGCGCAGTCTTCTGTGTGTCGCTTTCATAGGCCTGGTCGGCTGCAGCTCCCCGGCAAGCGGACCAGGCAATCCGAAAGTGCCGTCTGGCGCCAAGAGCTCCGGGGGCATGCACGGCGTCATCGAAACCGACATGGGCCCGATCGAGATCGAGTTCTTTCCGAAGGACGCGCCCAAAGCGGTCGAGAACTTCCGGTTGCTCGCCGAGCACGGTTATTACGACGGCCTGACGTTTCACCGCATCATCAAGGGTTTCATGCTCCAGGGCGGCGACCCTGCCGGTGACGGGACTGGTGGCGAGAGTGCGTGGGGTGGCACCTTCGAGGACGAGATCGCGGCGGACTCGCCGCTCTACCGTGACGGCTATCGACGCGGCCTCATCGCGATGGCCAACGCCGGGCCGAACACGAACGGCAGCCAGTTCTTCATCATGCACGCAGACTACCAGCTGTCTCCGAACTACGTGATCTTCGCGAGGGTGACGAAGGGGATGGAGGTCGTGGACGCGCTTGCGGACGCGCCCACCAGGCTCGGCGCGGACGGCGGCATGAGTCAGCCGCTGACGCCGCCGTCAATCAAGAAGATCACGATCAAGCCGTAGGCGGCGTGCTACGACGTGTGAACGTCGTGCACGCGGTCGATCGACGCGATTTCGCCGTGAGCCTTCCTGAGCTCCGCATACAGGCCTTCGATCACCGGGCGGCTGTCAGGTGGCAGTATTCCCTCGAGGGCGTCTTCGAACGCACGTAGGGTAATGCTCTCCCCTCGCTCGACCTCGTCGATGATCGCGTTATCGTCGTGACGTCGCCAGCGGCTCTTGATGTCGATCCAGCCGCGATGCAGAACAGCGCCGGCGGTGCCATCTGCCGCTGAATCGCCGCCGAGGCGTTGGGCATGTGGCGCGAGAACGTCAGCGATGCGTGCTCGTTGAGTTGCCATCCGCTCGAAGAGGTCCTTAACCCTGGAGCTCTCGACGTGAGCGGCAGCGGCGCTGAATCCCCGCTCAGCATCGCGACATGTTTCGATGAGATGGTTCAACACGGTTCGCTCGGTTCGCTGGGCCATGACAGCCTCCTAAACATAAAGACGCAGTACCTTGGCTTGTCCCCGTGATCGCTCAGAGCGTTACGAGCAATCGGCTGGCCAGAACACCACTGCGACGACATCACCGAATGTCGGCGGATCTTCTGAAAGAGGGCGACACGCCGAGAGGGATGATGGGAAATTTTCGGCGAGGGGTGCGAGCTATTCCGAGCGATTCCTCCCTGCACTCCAGTCAGCGCATCGGCCACGGGCTGCAAAGCGAAAAAGCGGCGAGGCACGGCACTTGCTCCGGCGGGCGCGGGGGTGGTGACGATGCGTCTCTGCTCGAATGGTCTGCCTGCACCTGTGGCGCAACCTGACTGGACGAAAGCGGTGAATGGACTCGTGATGGCAGGTGAGAAGGCCCACAAAGCGGCGCAGACGAAGAACCTGGATGCGATGCTCGACGTCAGCGAGACGCTCAGCGACGCCTGTGCGGCCTGCCACGAGAAGTATCGCGACGTGGATCTCTCGGGAGGCACCCGCTGCAAGGTCGGCAAGTAGGCGGGCGGCATGGCCAGGATTCTCGGCGCTGTCGCGAGCTCCCACACGCCCACGATCGGGTTCGCCCTCGATACGCACAAGCAGGACGACCCGGCGTGGGCGCCGATCTTCGCAGGCTACAAGCCGGTCCAGGAGTGGCTCGCGGCCAGGCGTCCGGACGTGCTGTTGATCGTTTTCAACGACCACGTCACGTCGTTCTTCTTCGATCACTACTCGCAGTTCGCACTTGGTATCGGTGAGTCGTACGCCGGCCGATGAGGGCGGCGGGCCGCGGGCGCTGCCGCCAGTCCGCGGGCACGCAGCGCTCGCCCATCACATTGCTGCGGGTCTTGTCGCCGACGAGTTCGACCTTTCCTACTTCCAGGACAAGCCGCTCGATCACGGCTGCTTCTCGCCGCTGTCGATGCTGTGGCCGCACGAACCTGACTGGCCTGGCGCGATCGTGCCGCTGCAGGTCGGTGTGCTCGAATTCCCGATTCCCTCGGCACGGCGAGCGCTGCGGCTTCAACAACACTGCCTGGGACATGCGCTTCCTCTCGCCTATCTGGCGCACCTCAATCATCAGCTCGCCGGAATAGACACGCTACCGGGCACGTATCCATTCACGCTGGCTCGAAGCGTCAAGGGCTATCGACCGAACAAGTTCCTGCACGCGCTCATCGATCCCGGCCGGCGCGCACAATTTCGTACCGATCCGGAGTCGCTCTTCGAGCGTGCCGATCTCACCGCGGAAGAGCGGCACCTGGTGCGTTCCCTGGATTGGCGCGGCATGATCCACTACGGCGTCAGCTTCTTCATGCTCGAGAAGCTCGGGGCCGTCGTCGGCGTGTCCAATCTGCACATCTACGCGGCGATGCGCGGCGAGACGCTCGACGAGTTCCGCAAGACGCGCAATGCCCCGGGCGCGCTGTACTCTGTTGCCGGTGTAGAGTCGGCGCGCGAGCGACCCTCATGGGCCGCCGTCGCGAAACCATAAGGCCGCCTTAGTCCTTTGACTCGTACCGCTCTGATCGTGGGCGCCGGAATCGGTGGCCTCTCGGCCGGCCTGGCGTTGAGAGAGGCTGGATGGACGATCCGCATCTTCGAGCGATCGCCCTCTCCACGTGAGCTCGGCTTCGGACTCGCTCTTGCCCCGAACGCGATCGCGGCCTTGCGTACGCTGGGCGTTGCCGACGTCGTAAAGGCACGTAGCTTCGAGCCGCGACGTGCGGAGGTTCGCCGGCCCGATGGCACTGTCCTGAAGCGCGCGGAGTTGCCGCCTGAGGTGCTGGGCGGCCCCATGATCATCGCACTGCGGCCGGCGCTTCACGGCGCTTTGCTCGAAGCCGTCGGCGTGGACGCCGTCGCGCTCGAGAATGACGTTACCGGATTCACCTCGACCGGCACGCGCGTGACGCTGCAGATGGCCGGCGGTGGAGTCGCAGACGGCGACGTGCTGATCGGCGCTGATGGTGTTGGTTCCGTCGTTCGCCGTGCGATGCATCCGGATGAAGCACCACCCAGGTCGAGCGGCATCGTGGCCGTGCGCGGCGCCGTGCATGGTGCACTTCGTCACCTGGGGGATCTACACGCCGTCTATTACCTGGGTCGTGGTGTGGAGTCCATGTTCGTTCGCGCCAGCGATACCGGTATTTACTGGTTCCTGTCGATGGCGCGCGCGCTGGTTCCGGCCGGCATGCAGGATCCGAGGGCAATCCTGGCGTTGATGTCGCCCCGATTCGATTCAACCTTTCGCGCGGTGACGTCGGCCACCGACGATCTGCGCTTTGACGAGCTGGTGGACCGCGATTCAATCCCGTTCTGGGGAAAAGACGCTGTGACGTTGCTCGGCGACGCCGCTCACCCGTTGCTGCCACATACCGGCCAGGGGGCGGCGCAGGCGATTGTGGATGCTGTCACGGTGGGAGAGGCGCTCAGGGGCGACGTCGATGTCGAGCGAGCGTTGAGAGCGTACGAACGCGAGCGCCTGAGCAAGACCGCGACGTTGCTCCAGCAAGGGCGCCGGACGGCGCGCATCATGGGGACGATGAATCCGTTGGCGTGTTACGTTCGCGAAGCAGTCGTGCGGATGATTCCAGTCAAGCCGTTCGCGAAATTCTACGTGAGGATCAATCGCCGCGCGGGTACGGACGTGAATCGATCATGAACCGCCTGGGCTGAGCGCGTGCATAAGAGGGATGTCCCATATGTGTTTGATGCTCTACATTGGCGCTGATGAAGAACTGCCGCTACTCTCATCGCCAGACCTGAAGGTCGAGCAGGTCGAACCGGTCCGTCAGGCCGTACGCCAGTGGTTCTCGCAGCCAGTCGTCCAATTCGTCGGCGCGCACACCGGCTGCAGTTGTGGCTTCCCATCTGTCACCGCCGAATCTCCGGTGGCGTACTACGAGGGGATGCCGCTTCACTCGGACGACCGGCATGCCGATTTGAGAAGCGTTCGGGCACTCATCGAATTGCTCGGTCAGGCGTTCGCGCGATCGAACCGTGTCGAGTTGTATCCGGTGGCTGACGGTGACGAGTCGAAGCCCCCGAAGGGCGTGATCGACTGGCAGTTGACCGCGCTCGACCCCGATCGGTTGTTCTTCAACGAGCGATTCATGCACGTCGTTCAGAATCGGGAACAGGCGGGCACCCGGGAATGATCCAGGCCCTCTCGTCCGCCGACATAGATCGACTGTCTGGCTGCCTCGATCGGCTCAATCCCCACGCCCAGATGGATAACCTTGCCATGACGGGTGGCGTGGCCATGCAGCTAGGCCTGGCCGTGCTCGGGCGGCAGGGCTCCAGGAAGGAAGTCGCGGATCTCGACTTGGTCGCTGCCTGCATTGGAGCCGTCAGGCCAGGCGTGGTCGAACAGTTTCTGGTGTCCCATTACCACGTGGTGCGGCCCGGTGTCCCGAAGTTCATGATTCAACTCGTCGATCCGAAGTCGCGCGTCAGGATCGATGTGTTTCCTGACCTTGTCGGGTCACTGACCGATGCCCGACCGATTGACGTTGGGGCGCACGCGGTCCTCGTTCTCCCGTTGGAACGGATCTTCGAGCACAAGGTGCTGACGCTGTCTCGAGCGTCTCTGTCGGCGCCGATCGATCCGAAGCACGTTCGCGACGCGCACGTTTTAGCTGAGGTGCTAGGCAGGCAGCCACCGGTGGTGAGTGCCGAGGTATTAGCGACCGAGATCTACGGCGACGAAACCGACTGGTTCTGCGAGCGCTGTGAATTGAGCCGCCATCCCAATTGGCCGCTTGCGCCCAAAGACCACATCTTCGAGTTGCTCGGTTGGAGCCGGCATCCCACGGTCCAAATCGGCGCGAATCATGGCTGTTGACACACGCGACGTCCTGGTTGGGATCGTCATTGGCATTGGCGCCACGCTGGTCATGGACCTGTGGAATCTGTTCCTGAAGCGAACGTTCAAGATTCAGTCGCTCAACTACTGTTTGCTCGGACGTTGGCTCTGCCACATGCCGAGTGGCACCTTCAGGCACGCGAGTATCGGCGCCGCCGGACAGAAGCCTTTTGAGTGCACGGTTGGCTGGATCGCTCACTACAGCATCGGTGTCACGTTGGCGCTGGTGTTCGTTGTGCTGGTGTCATCTGAGTGGCTCGCGCGACCGACGTTGCTGCCTGTGTTGTCCTACGGCCTCGGCACCGTGGTCTTCCCGTTCTTTGTCCTGCAACCGTTACTCGGTCTCGGCGTCGCTTCATCACGAGCGCACAATCCGACGCAGGCGAGGCTCAAGAGCCTGATGACACACAGCGTATTCGGCGTGGAACTGTATGTGTCTGGACTCGCTGTGAGGTACATGGTCCGATGGGGCGGTCGTCCGGGTGCAGTCGATGGGTTGACCCAACGATGCCGCTATTCTGAAATTCATTCCACGGAGGACTCATGCGACTCGTTACGCGGCTCGGGTTCGTCATCGTCGTAATAAGTCTCGCGGTAGTGTCGAGTAACAGTCATGTGGCCGCACAAAGGCAGGCGACGACCGTCACGCGCCTGTACACGGGCGCCGACGGTCAGTCGCACGCCGAGGAGAAGCAGGTCGCCTGGCGGCCGGCGAAGCTGCGCGCAGAGCTCAACGAATCGGAATCGGTGAAAGTGACGGGCGCGCAGTTTCTGCGCTGGCCGCGCGGCTTCGTGTGGGCCGGCCATCCAGCGTCGAGACGCCAGTACGTGATCATCGTCAGCGGACGCGGCGAGGTGGACGTTGTCGGCGGGACGAAGGTGTTGCTCGCGCCAGGACGAGTGCTGCTTGCGGAGGATGTGACGGGAAAGGGGCACACCACGCGGGTGGGCCCCGACGAAGACCTCGTGATGCTGCTGGTGCCGCTCGCGCCGGAGCCGTAGCGCTCAATCGCACGCAGGCCTTTGAGGTGGCGCTGGCTGGCGTGACAGTTCGCCGGGCGACTGAAGAAGACGCGGCAGCAATCGCTCTGGCGCACCTCGATTCGATTCGTTCGCTCGGCGCCCGCTTCTATCCGCCCGATGTCGTGGCGGCGTGGAGTGAGGGTCTGACCCCGTCCCTCTATCGAGATGCCATGCGGGGCGGCGAGGCGTTTTTTATCGCCATCGGCCAACTCGAAGGTCAGCGGTTGTGCTGGGCTTCGCGACGCATCGCGCTGACGATACGCAGGATGGCGCTTCTGTGTACGTTCGCGGGCATGTAGCTCGGCAGGGAATCGGTACGGCGCTCCTACGGCTTGCCGAAGAGCACGCGCGTGCCCACCAGGCGACGAGCATTCAGATCCAGGCGTCGCTGGCCGGCATCGAGTTCTATAAGGCGCATGGATTCGAAGAACTGGAGCGCGGCGAGGCCGTGCTGATGTCGGGCAAATCGATGCCGTGTGTGCTGATGCGCAAGCAGCTCCAACGGAAGTTGTCGTGTCTGTATCATTCGCGCTCAACCTGCTGCACTGGCTCAGCGCAGTCCAGCCATGAACGTGGTGACTTCTTCGATCACATCGGCTGGGCGGGTCAGAAACAGGTAGTGACTGGCACGAGGCCATCGCAGCACGCGCGCTCCCGGCACACCCCTTTCGAACGCACGCGCCTGGCGCTCCGTCACCGCTTCATCGAAGCGATCGAACTCGGGGTCCGGCGTCGCCGCGCCCGTGTCGTGCGGGCTGGCAAAGATGGCCAGCGCCGAGGACGAGCGACCGCGGGCAGTGTGGGAGGTGGACTGGGAAGACTCGGGACGTCTTTCTCGAATTCCCCGGGCACGTCGTAAGCGTATCTGTAGGCG